>SKEO01000638.1_pt1 | contig 32461 bp, 53 predicted proteins | sample 4826801 | NCBI WGS metagenome assembly SKEO01 (sample SAMN11008807, study PRJNA524170) | human gut metagenome | biome: Human fecal sample; material: Feces; isolation source: fecal sample from pouch patient p3 | host: Homo sapiens | place: Israel: Tel-Aviv | collected 2016-02-25 | reverse complement strand
ATGACGTACTAACATATAATAAAATAAAGGAGAACACGAACAGTAGGAATCGAACCCACGTTTACAGGTTTGGAACCCGTAGCATTACCACTATACTATGCTCGTAATATGCAAAGGGCTGTTAGTTACCTTGCACCCTCTGCTTGGCTGTCAACTCTATAACATTTAAGTACCGTCAATCAGTACACCACGTTTAACACTCCAGCTACTACTAATAAGATAGATGTAAATACACTTAGCATAATAGCTAGATAGTCATGGCGATAATACCACTCTTTAAAGTTGGTAACTGAACCTACACCATATAAAATGCCTAGAATAACCAAGGCAATATTAATCACAATCATTTATTCTCCTGACTTTCTACATAGAGTAAGATACAAAACGCATCTGCTTGGTCATCATTGATATCATCATCAGGTACTATGTTATAGCTCTTGAGTATCTCAATGCTTTGTACTTTTCGCATTGCACTCTTACCTTTAATTAGATGATAACCGCACCATTTAGAATTTGGAATATCAACATAGCCAATGTTATGACGGTTACGCATGACTCCTAAGAATGAACCGTTAGCTCTAATCAATGAGATGTTACCCTTAGACTTGAACGTGATGATAGGCTCTTCAATATAAATAAAGTAGTCAAATAAGTTATAATGCTCAATGATTTCTGTTATACCGTCAGCAATTAGTTTTGCACGTTCCAAAGGGTCTTTACTTTTACCACCTGCAATTGAACCGACTACATACTCATTTGTTAAAGGGTTACGAAACGCATAACCAGTATTAGAAGTGCTAAAGTCAATAGCTAATGCTTTGCTCATAAATCAGAACTCAATTCAATATAAAGTTCTTTGCTTAGTTCGCCAATATCAAATAAGTGTTTAACATAGTGTTCATATTCAATCGGAGTCAATACTTCTTTTTGTGCTAAAATATGCTCTTTGTTCATTTCTTTATTCTCCCTTAAAAATTAAAGCTGTATCAAGATTAATCAAACCACATTCAACAGCGTTAAGTAAGAACTCGTTAAAGTCAACTTTTGACAATGTTTCTTGCTTAAATAATAGCTGTTCTTCTGTCATTTGCTTTCCTCTCTTAACTTCTGTATTTATTATAGCATATCCACTTTTTGGAGTAGTGTTATCCTCTGTTATGTAAGATATGATTGACTTTGTAGGCATTCTATGTTATACTCTTTATAGGAGGTAACTATGGCTAGAGATAAATATTTGATGTACTTACGACAGCAGGAATACAAGAAACGTATTAAACTTAAAGTAGCTAATACAAGAGCTAGAATGAACAGAGAGTATATGAATCAGCCAGAAGTAGATAAGGAAACATTAGAACTATGGAACAATCAGCCAGCAATACATTTTGATTTAGGAGAAAATAAATAAATTATATTAAAAAAAGAAATTAGCGCCTTAGCGCTTTTGTTTTACGCTTAACCGCAATTTGACTAGAAGTGGCAGAACGTAAGTGCATTGTGTGTCCTGTTTGTAAAGTATGGTATCAGTAAGCGCAATTAGCTTATTGTTTGTAAGATTTCTAAAGGAATTCCGGAGTGTTTGATAATCTTTTTATCTTGTACTGGAATTATGAAATGTTTAAGAAAACAAGAAAAATAAAATGTACGGAAAAATAATTATTAGTGTCCAAAATTAAAGGTTAATATATTCTACTACGTTTTTTTTTGCACATTAAATAGCTAAAACCGAACAATAAATGTAAATAAATATGTACAAGCATAAAAACAATAGTTATTTCCGAACAATATTATTATTCTTGACAAGTCTAAAATAAAAGTATATAATTGATTTATCATCAAGAAAGGAGATAAAAACATGGCTAGACCTAAACAAGAATTTTGTTCTAATTGTAACGGAGAAAACCCAAAATGTAAATATAAAGAGACTGGTCGTAAATGTCGTGTTGGCAAAGCTAAAGGTAAAGCAAAAGGAAAGGCAATAGGCAAAGCTAAAGGCAAAGCTAAAGGCAAGGCAATTTCAAAAGAAACAATAGAAAAAAGAGACAATTATGATTCACTTCTGGGAGACTTTCAAACAGATTACTTGAATTTTATGTATGATAGAGCATTTAAATACTCAATAAACAAAGAAACAAATAAAGTTGAGTATGAACAAAAGTTTTATACAGTTTATTCTTTTGAAAGATATTTAAACAACATTAATCAAAAATCACTGGCAAGTTGGGCTAGAAGAAAATATGGAGAAAATATGAAAAACTTTAACACAAAAACAGATAAAATGGCATTTGATGAATATGAAAAATTCATTTATAGAAAAACTTATGGAAAAAAAGATGACGCTATAAGAGAAAAATTAAATAACGAACAATCCAAAACAACGGATGAAATAGAAAAACTTCGTTTTAAACAAGAACAAGCTTCTAAAGATATTATTAGAACTCAATCATTAGAAGAGGCGATCGAAACAGCTGATGAAATCGAACGTAAACTTAAAGAATGTGATTTAAAAAGCATGACAGACGAAGAAGCCTTAAAAGAAATTGCTGACTTAGCTAACGAAATTGATTTATCTTGGTTCAAAAACAAATAACAGTGATTTATGATGATGAAAAAAGAAGAAATATGAACGAATTACAAAATTTCAATTTCAGTGGGCAAGACGTCCGCATTATCACAATCAATGATGAACCTTGGTTTGTCGTGGCAGACATTGCCAAAGTATTAGGCGCTAGCAATTCAAGGAGTTTAGCGCAAATGGTAGACGAAGAAGACAAGGGTAAACAAAGTTTACACTCAGGTTCTGATGCGACTATCGTAAACGAAAGTGGTTTATACACAATTCTATTGCGCTCAAACAATCCACAAGCTAAACCTTTACGCCGTTGTGTTACAAGCGAAGTCCTTCCAACGATCCGCAAGCACGGCGCATACATGACAGATATGTATTGAAAACTATAAACCAAAAGGGGAGAATTAAAAAGTGACCAATATATTTGAAAAAGTACAGACAGCCAAGCACTTAAAAGAGCGTGAAGACTTAATAAATTTAAAAGATGACTGGCTTATTGATACTTTAATGCCAAGTTCACAAGCTGGAATACTTGTAGCACCGTTTAAGTCGTTTAAAAGTTCTCTAGCAATGCACATGGCTTTAATGGTATCGCAAGGACTACCTTTTTTTGGTTATGACACAAAGCGTAGTAAGACACTATACATCGACAATGAGGACACGGACAGAGAACTAAACAAAAGGCTTAGAAATAAAGACACTGCACCAGAAGACTTGCATTTCTTAACAGGTGGCGAGTTTATGCTTGATGATTCGCACCACATGAATTTATTGTATGAGTACATCAAAGAAAATGATATCAAGTTCGTTATTTTAGACAACCTTATGACAATGCTAAGAAATGGCGATATTATCTACGGTAAAGACTTCGAGCCAATGCTTAGAAGAATTACACGCTTGAAGTTGCTCTTTCAAGATGTAACTTTCTTACTGGTAGCTCATGCAAACAAATCAGCTTATGCAAACTCAATGGACGATAAAGCCTATATGGTAAAGCCTAGTGACGCCTTAGGTGGTTCTACTCTTACAGCTTGGGCGGAGTTTATGTTAATGTTAAGCCCTAAACGTGGCAAGCATAACGACTTCTCTAAGTTATCAGTAAAAGCGCGTGGATATCAGTTTGATGATGATTTAAACTTTTCTTACGTTGATTCAGTATTTACTTGTGTCAATAAATCTAAAAAAGAACCTGATAGCGAACTAGTGGAAAAAATAAAGGCTGAAACTCCAATCGAAACGACGAAAGAATCGGCACAGGCTTTCTTAGACTTAGCTAAAGAGCAAGGAAAGGTAACAGAAAATGAGTGATAAAAAATACGTTGTTTATTACCATGAAAAATTAAACGAATACTTCTATGACTATTATTCAAGGTTTAACATGAATGAACAATATTCAAAACCTGTTTTATATAGTGATGACTTTGAATTAATGGAGAGAGCAAAAAATGAACTCAATGAACGACTACAAGAACAAAGCTATTAATTTGCATGCTGAAGTGTATGGCTGGTTATATCGGGCATTAGATGAGATGATAAAAGCGAAATGGCACAATGACGAGCTTTTCAAAGTATGGCTTGGACGTGCTGAATTTCTAGTCAGACAGTCGAAAAAATTGCATACAGCTTGCGAAAATGATTATTCTAAGCGTGCATTGATTAGAGCATTACAATTAAAAGCAGAAATAAATAAAAAAATATCATCTAATGCTTTACAATAGTAAATAATTTTGATATAATAGTATATATAGAAATAAAGGAGAACTAATGATAACATCTTTTGAATCACTAGCTGAAAGGCGATTAATTACTCTCAATTATCATAAAAAAGATAGTCAGCAGTATATCAATAGCTTAAATTACTTTGAATATGCTAGAATATACTTCGAGAAAAATGGCTTTCCTGATGATAACAGGCGAGTTTATCAAAGTGGCAAACGAAAAGGTCAAAAAGTCGGCTGGTCTGACAAAGAGGAAAAACAGCAAAAAGACGATATTAGAAAGTTCATTTATGAAAAGCAACTTCAAAAGTTTAAAAGCAGAAGAAAAAGCTAGTAAACATTATGCCAGAGGAGTCAGAAAGCTGTCTAAAGAGCTCGAAGAGATGAACGTGACAAAGTATAGGGTTGGTCCTAACGAGTGCCTATATGGCTTGATAAGCGAATTATGGAACTATTGGGGCAAAGGTTATATCCTGCCTATGCTTAAATATAATATCGAAATTACAAGACAAGGGGACGTATTTATCGTAGAAAGAGGAGAAAATGAGCGTATTTGAAAAATTAAGCGTCATTAATGTTAATGATAAAAAGAGTAAAAAGAATAATCTTGATTATCTGAGTTGGGCATTTGCATGGTCTGAGGTAAAAAAAGTATATCCTGAAGCTAACAGTAAAGTTTATGAAAATGAGCAAGGGTTAAATTATCACACAGACGGTCGTACAGCTTGGGTTAAAGTTGGTATGACTATTGAGGGCTTAGAACACATTGAGTATTTGCCTGTAATGGACTATCGCAATCAATCTATCCCAGTTGAAAAACTGACTTCTATGGACGTAAATAAAGCCATTCAGCGTGGACTTGTTAAAGCAATTGCTCGTCATGGTTTAGGACTATATATCTACGCAAACGAAGACCTACCCGACTTGACAGAAGAACAAAAAGAACTTGAAGCCGAAAAGCAACGACTTCGTGAGATTCAACCACTTATCAAACGAGCTGAACAACTAGGATACCAAAATATTGACAGCTTGAAAAATAAGACTAAAAAAGAAATTACCGATATCATGACGATTTGGTTAGCACAGCAAGAAACAGAAAAAGGGGAATAATTAAATGGCAATCATCACAGTTACAGCACAAGCAAACGAAAAGAATACACGAACAGTAAGCACAGCAAAAGGCGACAAGAAAATTATTTCAGTCCCATTGTTTGAAAAAGAAAAAGGTTCTAACGTAAAAGTTGCGTATGGTTCGGCTTTCTTACCTGACTTCATTCAATTAGGTGACACCGTAACAGTAAGCGGTCGTGTACAAGCTAAAGAATCAGGCGAGTACGTAAATTACAACTTTGTTTTCCCTACGGTTGAAAAAGTGTTTATCTCTAATGATAATGGAAAGCAAGCACAAGCTAAGCAGGACTTATTTGGTGGTTCTGAACCGATTGAAGTTAATACGGAAGATTTACCTTTCTAGAAAGTTGGTTTTATGTATACAGCAGAAGAGAGAGAGCAAATTATCGACATCGTTGATAAAATGAGCTTACTTAAACAAGACTTTGACGGAGCTTTCACTTGGATCAAGGAAAACGTATCAATGCCATTTGACTTTGACGGAGAACAGCAATTCATATCAGACTTGAAACAGCTAGTTAAAATTAACGCTTTGAAGTTTGGTAAAATATATGAAGGGGTATTAAATTGACAACATTAAGAGAACTACATAAAAAACTTAAAATCAAACAAACGCTTGATAACTACGTACGAAATACAAATAAGAAATACAAATATAATCTTGTCCCTGATGAAATTCTTGGCGAGGGAATGGCTAAATTAATCGAGCTTAACACACAGGGAAAACTTGGACGACATGCACAGCAAATTGCTTACATCAATCATAACTTGAGCTTACAGCGACAAAAGGGACAACTGGAACAAGCTAACGAACGACTTGCTAAACGTGCTGAGAAGGCCCGAAAATTGCTTGACACGGAACTTTTAAAAGATAGCTACATCGAAACTCTTGAAATGTTTAGTAAATTCAACTCAGCAAGACAATATAGTATGTGGGACGACCTAGAAACTCCAACTAAAGTGATTGAGTTCATGGAAAAAAACGGAGTAAAGCAAGGTAAATGGCTACGTCCTGAAGGAGTCGACGCTTGGTTCAAAGAACGAATCATCTGGTTCAAAAATAAATTGAAAGAACAATAATATAATATAAGACTTTAGGCTTTACAGCTTAGAGTTTTTTTGATATAATAATACATATAGTTAAGTAAGAGAGAGGAACAATGACAAAAGAAAAAGTAATTTACGCCTTATTTGATGATGGGGAACAATCAGTCAAAAAAGCGTTAGAGCCACTTGGATATGAAGTTTATAGCTTCGGAATACAGAAAAAAGATACAGTAATAAACTGTGACTTAACTAACTTAGATGATTTTATGGAAAAAACTCAATATTTGCCTAAACCTGATTTAATTTTTGCTAACCCACCATGTGAGACATTTAGTATTGCCACGGCTAGTAGATATGATAGTGGGAAAAAAGGTAACATTTATTATTATAATGACGGCACACCAGTAACAGATTTTGATGACTGGAAAACTTCGACTTATAACAATGTTAAAATAATGAAGAGAGATAAAAAAGAATACTTTGATAATTTGATTATTAAGCGTGATATTTCTGAAAAGTTGCATATAAATACTGATAAAATTATTGAAAAGTTTGGAGTTCCAGGAGTTATAGAAAACCCAAAAACAAGTTACTGCTGGAAATTATTTCATAAAAACTACGTTAAAAATGAAGCCCACTATGCAGCTTATGATGAAAAATACACTAAAAAACCAACTTTCTTTGCGACAACTGAAGAACTAGAATTAAAAAAAGTTCCAAAAGGTTGGAGACAAGTTAAATCTTGGTCTGATTCTACTGGAAATTATAACTTGCGTTCAAGTGTACCAAAAGAATTGATTATATATATTGTAGAAAGACTTTTAAAATGACAAGAAAATACTTTAACGACAAAAGATATTGCCACTGCTTCGATATTCCAACGAGTAATGACTTAGGAGTTTGCAAAGATTGTAGGGGGTATACAAACATCTGTTATAGTTGCGAACGCTGTCTACACTGCTGGTTTACATCGAAGGTTGAACTGTTTACCGAATATGATGAACCTAAGTTGCTGGCACTTATAGAAAACTGGAATAAATTATATCAAACTAGAAAAACAAGGAATTTTAATGCTTAAGTTAGACGAGAAGAAAATCAGAAAAGGTAAACCTATTGGGCTACCATATCAAGGAAGTAAGAAAAAGATAAGCAAGAAAATAGTTGAAATCATCAAACAGAACTTCGGCACAGACAAGCCGATATATGACATCTTCGGAGGTGGTGGAGCAATTACAGCCGAATGTGTTTTAAATGGCTTGGAAGTCCATTATAACGACTTAGACAAGAATATAACCAACGCATTTGAACGAGTTATATCACAAGACCGTGAGTGGGTTAAAACCCTTATTGTTTCACGTACGGAGTTCTTCGAGATTAAGGCTAAAGAGAACAAGACAACAGATGAATTTTTAAAGTTGCTGGTCAATTCTTTTGGCAATAATAAGAGAGGATACTTATATTCTGAAGAAATTTCAGATTTGAAATATAATCTAGCTAAAGAAATTATAGAAAATCATGACGTTTTTAATGGTTATAAACAGACAGAAACATATAAGAAAGCAGTTGAACGACCTGAAAGACTTCAACAATTGGAGAGACTTCAACAGCTTCAACAGTTTAGACAAATTGAGAAACCGAATTATATGAAAGTAACGAATAAAAATTATCAAGACTTTAGCAAAGTTTCAAATGATATATTATATCTTGACCCACCTTATGAACAAACTGACCAAGGTAGTTACATAAATTCATTTGATAGTCAAGAATTTTATGACTGGGCATTTGAAATGGCTAAAACTAACATCGTGATAATTTCGAGTCATTCAATTTCAGATGAACGTTTTGAAGCTGTATATTCTTTTGATAAAGTACATGGAACTTTCCGAGGTGGAACAAGTAGTAAATACGAGAAATTATTTATGGTTAAAAGCAGTTAATGTTTGACAAAGTGAAAATAACTTGATAGAATAGAGTTATAAATAGAGGAGGACAAAATGAAAGATACAGTAAAAACTTTGACGATAGTTGTAGGTGTCGTCTTTACACTTATCGCTATCACTTGGATAGGTATGCTTGCGACGTTGCTTATTGCATGGCTTGGAGGTAACATCTAATGAATTATGGTACAAATAAGCACTATGCTAATAAATACGGTATGGAACTTAACGAATACTTGAAACATAATTTTAACTACGAAGAGCTTGCAGGTTGGTATACAATGCAGGTATTGAAGTATCTAGTAAGAGCAGGCAAGAAAGAGGGTGAAAGCTACGGCAAGGACCACAATAAGGCTTTAGACTATGCCAAAGAACTTGCTAACTTAAGTAACGAGAACGAGCTTACAGAGCATACTACTGACGACATTATGGGCTTTATACAAGAACTAGCTGATGATTTTGAACGCTGGGAAGGAATAAAATAATATCATAAAGAGTTTATGCTTGACAGTATGAACTTTTTTTGTTATTATAGTCTTATAGAAATAAAGGAGAACAAAACAATGATAGTATTAACAACTAGAAAACAACAAATCGTAGAAGAATATGGAATCAACACAACTTTCACAGAGGAACAAATGAAAGATAAAGAGTTTAGAAGAAAATGGACAATGTACTTGTTGAGTATTCAATATGATGTGAGTGGTGCTGAAATTCCTGAAGAAGTATTGCAAGAAGAAGCGGATCTAATTTTTGGTTAAAAGAACAAAGTTAATGTTTGACAGCATTGACTTTTTTTGTTATTATAGTCTTATAGAAATAAAGGAGAGCAAAATGACAAAATACAACGTTAAATTGATGAACAACAAAAAAGGATATTTAAACTCTTTTAAAAATGAGTTAGGGGAAAAGTTTCTCTTCCTAGGTTTCAAAGAAGAAAGAAATAACTTCAAATCAGAGTTCACTAAAGAAGAAATAAAAGCGATTGATGAAAGATACTTGGAATTTATTGAAGAGGTCTAAGTTAATTCTTGACAAATATAAAGTAATTTGATAATATTGTTTTATAGAAAGGAGGTTAAATAACGGAGATGCAAAAAGCTATAAAGGTTGTAGCTTATAACCCTATGACGGAAGAAGAACTACAATTTAGTTGTAAGGCTGAATGTGCTAAGCATTTCGGACTTAAAGCTAATACAGTCATCAGGTGGCTTGATAACGGCATGCCTGTAATCGAACTACTGACAGACCTAGATAGAAACCAAGTAGAAATTGAAAAACAAAGTAAGCTAAACGGCTTTGAATTATTTACGATTAAGGAGTGGTTGTACTATGTGTAAAAAACGTAAATACACAAAAATGGGCGCTTTATATTCAATAGTAAATGCCCTACATACTAAAAAGAGCAAGAAAAACAAAAATGATAAAATACCGGTTAGAGCTTATTACTGCCCATGGTGTAACTTGTATCATTTATCAAGTCAGCAAAGGTTAAACATCAAGACAGGAGTAATTGGATGATGAAAGATGAATTTACATACTACACAGTATCTTGGATATTGGAAAAAGAAATTAAGTCACGTAAGTTTTATAATAAAAAAGAGGCTTTAAAATGGAATGAATTGCTTCCAGAAGAACAAAGATATGAAGTTAAAAAGCATACAGAAATAATCGAGGTTATAGCATAATGACAAACGAAGCATTATATGAAAGAATCACTAGCGTACTAAAAGAGCAAGGTATCGGAATGAATCAACTTGAGTTGAAAATTAAAGATGAGACAGGTACATGGCCTAAGTTACATACAACTCAATCACGCTTGAGTTTACCGCATAACGTAGCATTCCCTTTTCTTACTATGTTTTTCAATGATGATGAAATGCACGAGCTTACACTTAAAAAAATGGATAGTGCAGGTTCTAGGGGAAATGCTTCGGACTTATTAGATGAGTTATTGGATAGTTTAAAACCAAGTAAAGAGTATCTATATAAGCAACGATTGAAGCGTAGAATGCAAAGGGAGGCAATGAGATGATATTACATGAGTACACAAGTGAAATTAATAGTTCAAAATATCCACAGCAAACAGCTAGAAAGATTGCTAATGACTTGAACAAGAAAGACCATTTCAATAATTATCTAGTCAGCTTTGAGTTTGGTTCTAAACGGTATATTATTGAAAAATTTGAAATTAAAGGAATGAATAGATGAGACGTTTTTACGTAGAGGAAGATGACAACGGCAAAGAGATTAAGCGAAAACTAACAACTTTTGCTAATGATGATTTAACACAGCTTTCAGATGATGAACTGGAAACATTATATTATGAGTCATCAGCTCAATTTTTAGCCAAATCAATGCACTTTATGAAGATTGAGGACGAATTATTTTCAAGAAAAAATGCAACTGTAAGTGATGAAATTCTAATAAATGCTGGCAATAATATTATTGAAGCAATTAATCAGGTAAGCAACTGAAGCATAAAAAGGAGAGTAATTATCTTTATTTTAACAGACGACACAACTAGAAGTATCGTATTTATTCAAAAGGCTCATAAAAGTGTGGATAAGGGCTTTAATGATATTGTGGCACAATTATATGAAAAAGAGTTTAAAACGCAAGAGAAAGCAAAATATGAGCATATAAGGCAATCTAAGGAGAAAGCAATTGAAGAACAACGAGTTGAAGCCGAAAGGACGAAAGAAGTTAGTGGAGAAGATGAAAATGAGAGAGTTGTACCAAACGAAGCAACTAATGGCATTATTGGGCCGAATTGGTCTAGCGTAAGTCCTGAACAAGCTAGTCAATATATGGCAATCAAAACAGGAGTAAGTGCTAGTAAATGGCTTGATGTTATTTATAAGGAATCGAGTGGAAACCCTTATGTTGAAAACCCTATTGGGTGCTGGGGACTATTACAGATTAATCAAAGCGTTCATGGTCAGGTATCACAACTTAGCCCTCAAGAATACTTAGACAAAGCAGCAAGCATATACCAAGGTTCAGGCGGTACAGCATGGGCGACATGGTAAAATAAACAAAAGAAAGCCACCAATTAAGGTGGCCTTTTTTATACTATTTTTCAGCTCGTGGAATATCTTTTTCTTTCAAATCGTTAGCTTGTAAGAAGCGCAAGTCCCAACGTGCGTTTTTCGTCCATTTATAGTGAATCATCTCTTTGCCCATTGTTTCTTTATAAATCTTTTTAATGATTGTAATTTGGTCGTTATGGCTCAAAGCAATTGATTTAAGCCCGTTAAAGTAGTAGTAAGTTCCGTTTCCGTTTTCGTATGTAAATTGCATTAAACCTAAGTCTCCAATTCCTAAAGGTGTGGTATTATTTTGTTCTGTAAGGCGCTTGTTTAGTTCTGCGATAAAGTACGAGCGACAACTCTCTAACGTGCCACCGTGAGCTTCTACGGAACGTCTAGGGCAACTTGTGCTTGAAAGTTCTTGATGTAGCTTCACAGTATCACGATTAGGAGTTAGTCCCCATTGTTTCATGTACTTAGCTACGTCATCTAGTACCGCTTGTTCGTTCCTTAAGAACTGATTTAAATCGCCCTCTGATTGGCACACTTCCCAGCTTGCATAGTTTGCATTACCGTATGAGTTAGCGCAATGCCATGCCATATTAGAGAAGTCAGAAGCCTGTAATCTTCCGTCAGAAGCAATATAAACATGAGCAAAGCCATTTTCCGGGTTATGAGTTGGCAACCAGTTGTTGTAGAAGCCGACGTTAGCACCGTTTGAGCCTGCGTCGTTGTGAATTACAACCCCAGTAGGGTTATGCCCACGTACGCCAGCATTAGTTATATTCATTCCTTTTTATCCTCCGTTTTCTCTTCTTCAACTTCTGGAATATTTACACCATTCCTTTTGACAAGTTTAAGCAAACCAGCAAACATAGGACTAATTTTTGCGATTAAGTAAATAAATTGTCCTACAAAGTATAACAAACCTACGTTAATCACTGTTTTAGCAATATCAGAAGTTGAGGGTGTTTGTGTAAAGTAAAATACTGCATATAAAACCCACAGGGAAAATATTACCGTCAAATCAATTACTAGCCTACGTCGGAAAGGTGGGTCCATTGATTCTCTATCTTTTACCCATGTAGCAAACAAAATCGCTAAAATCAAGACAGTCATTAATATCATTTTTGTAATCATAAAGGTTACTCTTTCTAATTTCTATAAAGTTTTACAATCATTTTAACTCTTGCGGATCCACCACCTCGTCCACTGACATCTCTTTTATTAAAGGTATATTGTTGACCTTTTTTTAAACCAGTAAAGCCAGCGGAAGTTGGCATTGCTATGGCTTGGCCATCATGTCCTTTTGTGTACCCAGTTGTTTCATACGTTTTTGTTACACCATTAGAACCGTTAATTCCGATTTCCCATTCTCCGCCACCATATCCCCAGCCATGATAAAAAAGCGTTACGTCTGCGATGCTATCATAAGGCGCTGTAATTGTGATGGTATCGCCAGCAGTTGAAAATATAGAAATATACGAGTCTGCGAAACCTTTCATTTCTAAGCTATTTGTGATAACTTTATCTAAATATGTTACATTATCAGGTGTTTGGTTGCTTATTACTCCTATTCCATTTGTCGTTCTAATGTCTATTACTACTTTTAGTACACCTGAATCGTTGTTCAAATCAACATTATTGCTATTGTTTGAGCCTTCTGCTGATAAACTTACAGGATGTGTTGTTTGTGTTAAATCAATATTTGCATGAATATAGTTGACAGAATTAGGCTTTAGGGCTACTGTTTCGTTTGATAGTTCAAAATATCTACCGCCAGCAATAATTGAAGTGTTAGTATATTGCACGTTAAGGGCTGTATTTAATGGCTTTGACCAGTCTTTTCGCCTAATTGTTCCATAGTTCATTCCTGTCAACATCATGTATAGCTTTCCGTCATTGTTTGAACCGACTGGAAACTCTGTACCATTTGGACTGAAAAATGTAAAGTTTTTAATCGTCATTTTTAACCTTTCTTGAAATTATTTTCGCTTTATCTAAAACTGGGTTATCAGTAATCGATAGCTCTAATAATCTAAATTTTCTACCGCCATAAGGATAACCACCAATTGATACAAATTGACCGACATCGTACAAGAGCGTAGTTTCGATTCTAAGCGTGTTTTCGCTATTGTAGTATACTTTACCAGATAAAAGTTCTAAGTGGTCTTTACGGAGCTCTCTGTGCCCTGTGAAGCTATCTATTCTATATTTGTCGCCATAAGTGGCTACATACTCATATAACATTCGGCTTGTCTCCACTTTCTACAAAAACAAGTCTATCATTAAACTCGGTTTTGACTCTATCTGCTATATATCCTGAATATAGTTTGCCCTCATACCAAATATCAACCAAGTCATTAACATACAAAGGCAATAGTTCATTTTGATTAAAGATTAACCTTGTGACGATCGTGGAGGGGGAAATTTCAGCTTTGATAGTAGACATATCAGGAGGGTTTCCGTGGTCATCTCTATCATAAAACAATGTTTTAGCTGTTCTTACATCTGGCAAGTCTGTTCCGTCTCCATGATAAGTGCTATAATCAATGATATCGCCGTTGTTTTTGGCTGTATACATTTTAGGAGGGTCTATGTAGTCGTCTGCTTTCTTATTTTTAACGAACACAACAGCAAAATTATAAGCTGAACGTTCTACTATTGTTTCCGTGTCCATTGTCACGCTTTGCTTGAAATCTATCCTTGTCGTGATTCTATTTCTGTTCCAGTTTCTAGAAGCGAAGTTAATGAATAACAAGTTTCTAGGGTCTGTTTCAGATGAAGCGTGTTGAATAGTTGTTGTCGGTTGAAATTGAACCTTAGAAAATATCCTTTTGGCTACGTCATGAGCTGATGAAGTTTCCGCTTTTCTGTTAATTGTAGCCTTGCCAGCGAAAATACTTGAATTGAAAAAGTAGCCATAACTCATTAAATTATTCTTATTAGGGTCAATTAGATAGTCAATGATAGCGGAATTTGTCGTTTTAGTTATTGCATTCGGAACATCAAGACTTTCAATCATTGCCCAAAAATAGTTCTTTAACGTGACTTTATTGCTTTCATCTACGCTTGTCACAAGATAAACCATATCTAAGTTTAGGTTTCTTTTTTTACCTAGCGCCTCCTCAATTGGAACAACTTCAGGGAAAAGAATTTGAACAATATCCCCAACTTCTACCGAAACGGTCAACGTAGCCGATGAAGTATAAAGATAACCTGTTTCCCACAACTCATAGTTAATAACTTGACATCTTGCCCTTGGTATTAGTAGCCCTCTTTTGTCTTTTTTGCCGTTAGGAAGAGTAAAATCAGATATATTATAATAGTTAGGGTTAAAGTTATCATAAACGTTAGCTTCTAACATTAAACGAAGTCCGCCTTTCTCTTGATTTTAATTTCTGCCTTACTTAAATTGATTAGCTCCATTTGACCTTTTTCAATTATACGAGTTCTGTATCGCTCAAAGTCCATTACAGGGAATAAGTTCAGAGCAGTTGTTCCCTTCCAACCTTGATAAGTTTCGTCGTTTACGTCTGTATTTATTAAAATGTAGTCTTGTGATTCTTCCGTCTTGAATACAATTGCAGTATATTCATTTCCAATATCGTCTAAAAACCTAACTCCAGTAGGTGTTTTAGGAAGTTTCGGATATAATATCCCCATAAAGCTAAATATTTCATCTTTTATGTCCCAGCGACTTAATCGTTCTATATTTGATTCTCCGTAATAAGTGTAAGAAGTCCCTTTGATGTATTTATAATTTCCCGGTGCTATTCCTCCGTAAACCTTAGACTTACCAGCAATAACTTTACCATTTTGAATCATATCAAAAGTTAAATTTTCGTAAGTGTACCACTTTGTGATTATATCGAAAGTTATCTTTTCGCTGAAAGTTCCGTTCTTTCCATAACCCTCAGTCTTTGTGACATCTGCTAAAGCTAAATCAGCATATACCTGAAAAATTTCTGTTTGATATTCAAGTGTAACGAATTTTTTGCTAAGAATATCGTTTACGAAGTCTTTCATTAATTGATAGTTTTCTTCTAAACTTTCTCCAAACGTTTCTAACTTGAACTCTATTTGTGGCTGGGTAATTGAGCGTGTCCCCATTACTCCGACGCCATTACTTTGCCAAATATTATTAGTTGATTGTAACCCTAAATTAGAGGGGTGATAAAATCTAACTTTTCCGTTTGTAACGTCCCAAATTTTATCATCTGTTCCGTCTAAGTTGGTATGTATTTTGTACTGCCTTACCATTAAGCCCTCCCTAGTTCAAATTCTCGTCTGATTGCACGCGCTAAGTTAGAAACATCTTGGCCAGCACCGCCTTGTACGTTAAATGTGTTATATGTTCTGTTATCGCTTGATACGCTGTTAGTGCTTAAACCGTAACCGCTAGAAGATAAGTTGATATCTGTTAAGCCTACTACCATAGAACCTTTGAATAGTCCGCCAAGTTTACCAGCGATACCATTAATTGCTCCTGATATATTGTTAATTGTATCTGTGACACCACCTAGAACGCCGTCTATTGTGTTCTTGATTCCTCCAAATATTCCACTAAAGAAATCACCAAGACCATTAAATGCTCCTGTTATTGCATTATAAGCATTAGAAGCGAACCCACCAAAAGCGCTGAACACTCCACTAACTGCATTTCTAGCACCATTGAAAACTCCACTAAAGAAGCTACCGACTCCGCTAAATACACCTGAAATTCTTGACCAAGAGCTTGAAGCAAAGCCACCAAGAGAACCGAACACTCCACTTACTACACCACGAACAGCGTTGAATATGCCACTAAAGAAACCAGCTACTGCACTCCATATTGAGCGAACTACTCCCCAAGCACTAGAAGCAAAACTTCCGATTGCACTGAAAGTACTAGATACGACTCCCCTTACAGCATTAAATATGCCACTAAAGAAGCCTGAAATAGCACTCCATACTGTCATAACTACGTTCCAAGTTGAAACAGCAAAGTTACCAATAGCACTAAATACTGTTGATACGATACCTCTTACAGCGTTGAATATACCGCTAAAGAAGCCAGTTACTGCATTCCATGTTCCGACTAGTATATTCCAAGCTGAAACAGCGAAGCTACCTATGGCACTAAATACTGTTGAAACTACTGAACTAACAGCATTAAATATTCCACCAAAGAAACCTGATATACCTTGCCATGCGCCGATAACTAATTGATAAGCGCCTCTAATTATAGCCAAGATAAGTTGGAACGCTGAATTAATTACTGAACCAATTAAGCCAAATATAGATTTATAAAAATCAATTAAAGGTTTAAATGTAGTAACAAACCAGTTATAAGCTCCTGTCACTAAAGAAGCGATAGTTGTAAATACAGTTGTAACAACATTTACTATTCCATTCCATAGCCCTGTGAAGAACCCTGTAACTCCTGCCCACGCTGTTTGAATTCCAGTGACAACAGTCGTCCATAAGGTAGTAAAGAATGTTGTTATTCCGTTCCAAATATTTTGAATGCCTTGTATAATTCCGCTAAACCAATCAACTACGCCACCAAACACACTTGTAATTGAATCCCATGCTCCTTTAGCAATATTTCCTAAAGATCCAAGTGCGTTACTTACTGCTTCCTTAGCTGAATCGAATACACCACCAAACCATGAACCAACTGAACTAAATACGCCTGTTATTGCGTTCCAAGCATTACTAGCAAAACCGCCTAAAGCACTAAATACACTTGATACAATATTTTTAACTGTATTGAATATTCCACTAAAGAACCCTGAAACTACACTCCATATTGAGCGAACTACTCCCCAAGCACTAGAAGCAAAGTTACCAATGGCACTAAAGACATTTGCTACAACATTTCTCACACCATTAAATATTCCAGCGTAGAAACTTATAACAGTATCCCATATTGACCTAACTACTCCCCAAGCCGAAACAGCGAACCCACCAAAAGCGCTGAATACTCCACTAACGATACCACGAACCGAATTAAATATTCCGCTAAAGAAACTTGAAATAGCACTCCATACTGACCTAACTAAATTCCAAGCGCTAGAAGAAAAACTACCGATAGCGCTGAAAGCACTAGATACAACCCCTCTCACAGTGTTGAATATTCCACCGAAGAAGCCTGATACTACACTCCATACTGAATGAACTACTCCCCAAGCACTTAAAGCAAAGCCACTAAAGGCGCTAAATACTGATGATACGATACCTCTTACACCATTAAATATTCTACCGAAGAAGCCAGTTACTGCATTCCATGTTCCAACCATTGCATTCCAAGCATCACTAGCAAAACCACCTAAAGCACTAAATACACTTGATACAACACTTTTAACTGTATTGAATATTCCACTAAAGAACCCAGTTACAGCACTCCAAACCCCTTGAATAGCACTCCATACTGAACTGGCTACATTTGAAATACCTTGAAATACTTGACCCGCAAAGTTTCCAATAGCTTGGAAAATAGGAGTAAAGAAGTTTTTGATATCCGTCCATATTCCGTTGATGAAGTTACCCATGACTTGCATAGCACTTTGAATTCCAGATATAACTACTTTAATAAAACCTAAAATAGCATTCCATACGGTTTTTACAGCTCCAATTAAACCATTCCATAAAGCTACAATACCTTGGACAAGCCCACGAATACCGGCCAGAATTAATTGAATAACCAAATTAATGATTGAGAAAATTAAATTCCATAAACTTTTATAAAATTGAATTAATGGACTGAAAAAGTTCATGATAGATGTAACTATTGTACCCAAGAAAGTAGTAATAGTAGTCCAAGCAGTTGTGGTTATATTTGATATGTTAGTCCAAAGAGTTTTAAAGAACTTTACAACACCACCCCAAGCTGTACTAATACCGCCTGTAATGGTCGTCCATAAGTTAGTAAAGAATTCAATCATGCCATCCCAAGCGCCCTGAATACCTTGCACAACTCTGCTAAACCAATCAACTAAACCTTGCCAGATGCCTTTGGCTCCGTCAACTACTCCGTTCCATATATCGGCAAACCATTGTCCGATACCGCTAAAGAACGAAACTATTCCGTCCCACGCGCTCTTTAAGAAGTCTACGAAACCAGCCCAAGCCTTTTTACCTGTTTCGGTTTGAGTGAAGAAATAAACTAAACCAGCAACAACCGCTGCGATTGCCACAGCTATGGCAACAAATGGGTTAGCAATAATTAAACCAAACAAGGCCTTTACTGGAGCCATAGCCGATTTCGCAACTGTTCCAATATTTTTAAAAGCATTTATTACTCCTAATATACCATTAGCTACCTTGAAAGCTGCAAATGCACTAGCAAGAACTACTAAAGTTCCTTTTAAGACTGACATAGCAGTTTTACTTTCACTAATTTTTTTCAGAAAATCAGCTATTTTTTTCGTTATTTCTGACAGTTTACCAGCAAATATAGCTATGCTCTTTGCTACGTTATCTATACTTGTTGCGTTTTTTGTTGTTTCTGTATTTATTCCAAGAAGTGAATTTATGACGTTTCCTATAATAGAAACTATGGAATCAAATGCGCTTTTTATATTATCCCAAGCCTCTAAAAAGGCTAAAGTGGCTGCATTTTCTTGCAGTTTTTGAAACAAGTCTTGGAAATACTTAACTACATTTTCTATAGTTTTACCAGCAGCTTTACCCCAATCGTCCATTTTATCAATTAAAGCATTGATAACAGGAGTTAAAGCCTCAAGTGTAGGAAGTAAGGCTTGCGATAAGTCTTCATTAAAACTAGCCCAGGTGTCCCTTATAGTTTTTGTAGCACCGCTTGAACCGTCTGCTGTTTTTTGCATAGCCTTATCGAGCATATCCATTGAAACAGCACCAGCCGAAACAGCTTCATTAAATGAACCATATTGCTGTAATGAGGGGTTCATTTTCATTATAGTATCTTTTAAAGAAGCGCCAAGAGCGGTATTGTTATCAGTTAGTTGCCCAATATTTTCAGCGGTAACCTTGCCAGCAGCTGACATTTGACCATACGCCTGTGCTACACCTTTAAGGTCTTCCCCAGTACCACCAAACGCTTGGTTAGCTTTTACTAATGCTTCCGTCTTACCAACTGCTGACTTAGCACTATCACCTAAACCGATAAATGTTGTTGAAAGTTTTAAAGTATCTTCACTATTTGCGTTTGTATCTCTAGCGAGTTTCTGCATAGAATTGCTTACATAGTCAAAATCTTTTCCACTTCCTTTGAATTTCATCGTGTTCTTTAAGGCAATCATGGCTTTTTGAGTATCCATTGCGTCAGATACCCAGCCTTTTAAGCCATTACCAACAGCACTAACAGCACTTGAGCCAATTTGTCTAAATGCACCAATAGCAATCTCTCTAAGACCGCTAAAGCGTGACTTCATGCCCTCAATTCCGCTATTAACGCCTTTAGTATCCATTTTAGCTTCAATGTTCCAAGAGCCTGAACTAATAGCATCCTCGACTTGCTTAATTTCGGCCTCTAGCCTATTAGCTTGTGTTTCTGCTGTGCCTAAATCTCTAGTAAGTTGTAGCCATTTCTTTTGACCTGCTGACGTCCCTTTGTCAACCGTAGAAAGTTCTTCTTTTAATTTTGTCGCTTTGTCACGTGATAAGCCCAACTGCGTCTGTAAGTTCTTCTGCAATTGTGCCATTTTACTGGTATTTGTTGGGTCAAGTTTTAGAGCTTCTCGTAAGTTTTTAGCTTCTCCTCTAAGCCCTGACATTGCGGTATTAACGCCTTTAAGTGAGTTCTCGAACTTTGTCGTATTACCGTATATCTCGACCTCAAATGTTGCATTACTTGCCATTACATGCCCTTTCTTTTACGCCTTTTCTCTTTTTCTTTTTCCTCTTTTTTCTTCTCTGCAATAAGTTCGATTAATTTATAAACGAGTTCTAATTCCATTTCCATGAACTGTGTTATATCAATTTCGTTATTGCCTAAAACAGTCAAAAGTTCTAAGGTTTTATTTTCCTTTACAGTATCTTTCTTTTTCTTAATCAATGAACTAGAAGAAAAGAAGACCATTTCGTCTTCCGTTTCCTCTTTTTCTTTAGTAAAAACAGTTTTACAGAAGATATTGATTAACTCGTTAGTTGTAGGAAGCTCTGTTTTGTCGTCTAAGGCGTTTTGTAGCCCTCCATTACAATCTACCCAAAGTATCAATAACTTGTCTGTAAAGCTCTCCATTTGCTCTGTAAAGTCATCAGGAATATATCCAGCGACAAAAGAATTTTGTAAGTCTGCAAAGTCTTTTAAATCTGTAATAAAGTCTGAACCAGTTAGTTCTAAATATCTAATTGCATGTTTTAAAATCATTCACAGTCCTTTCAACTCATTAAATTTCTTTCTGCCACAGTTCGACTAGTTCTTTAAGTCCTTTACCGCCAGTATCAAACTCAAAGCTAGAACGGAATTCCGAAAAGTCGCCTTTGGCTTTTACAATATTATCTTGAAAAAGAGCTAAGTATAGACCATATTGAACAAATTCCATTACATCTGTAATTTCTCCGTCTTCTTTTTTAAGTTCTGTATCCATTGCCTTTTGTTGTTGGAAAAGGTCTTTCCCTGTAATCATTTTAAATTTACGTGCTGTACTCAATTGTTTTGCCATTTTGTTTTATATTCCTTTACTTATTCTACTATTTTTTTCCAGGTATATCTTGCTGGGTCTGTGCTTTGTTTGCTGGAATCATTGTCAGTATATGTTCCGATATAGCTTGGATAATCGCTAGGTGTCACTTCGCTAAATGAAGGCATCCAAGGAGTAGCGATTGAGCCGTGTTCCCATTTATGTCCTGCATTCCATATATCCCCTGTACTACCAGAGTTAATCTCATATCTAATAGACATTTTGTCTCCAGCTTTAAGAGGAACTGTGAAAGTATCTCTCGTCCAATCATTATTTGAATCTAAATCTACTGTTCCTTTACCGTCTAAGCCATTAGTGTTTGCCCAACGTCTAACAATTTTCCCGCTACCTGAACTTTTAAGATATGATGAAAATGTGTACGTTCCATCAGCTGGTGCTGTAAAAGTTTTATGAATTCCCGAACCGCTGCCATGTCTTTTTTTAACAGTTAGGCCTTTATATGTTCCGTCGTCTGACCATGCACTTGCGTTCACCCAAGGACCACTAAAGTCTCTTGTTCCGTCTAGTAAATTCAAGTTTGGCCAAACGGTCGTGAATCTATCTCTTCCGTCTGCACTATATGCATACGCTACGTGGTGAGCCCCGTCGGGCACATCAGGGTTTGTCGGTTACAGCGACACCTACCGAAACATCTGGGTAACCTTCAGCGGAGAACGTAACGATATAAACGCCAGGAGCAAGTTCGTTGTTTGTTGCAACATTTCCTTTTACATCTTTAATTACTGCGGATACTTTTACATCGCGACCTTTAGAATCTTTCAAAATAGCTGGTAAAACAATTGTTCCGTCATTATGCCCTTTGGTTTTCGTTTGAACATTTGGAATAACTGGAGGAACTAACGTAACAGCACCAGCAAGTTCCGTATCAGGTTGCATGATGAACAGTCCGCTTTCCATTTTCTTTACAAAATCTTTTGCTTGTTCTCCCCAAATTTCGTATTCAATAGCAGGAACTTTTTTGTCGCCGTTCAAATAAATATCCGAATCAGTTGCTTGTACTGCCAAAGTCCATTGGATAGGGTCTACGCCGTCTACTGAGTCTGTTTCTGATTCTTTTGTGGCTTCTGCTGTTGGTCTCAAATTTGGATAAACGACTACACGGTAACCGTCAATAAACTCTCCTGTAAATTTATCACGCTTGCGCCCTTTAATTAGGTACTGAACACATTTCGTTTTCCAATTACCAGTAGGAGACCAACCCAAGCCATTTGCTGTTCTTTGTTGACCTAAAATGTCTTCTTTAAGCGCTTGGTCTGTTTGAATGAATACCATTTCGCCTTGAAGTAAGGTAGCGCCTTTTTTCACTCCATGGTCTGGTACGTCATCGGCCGGATAGCTGTTAGTTTCCGCTTTGTCTTCCATTGAGCTAACCGATACTAAACCAGTTACGATTTTGTGGTTGGTGAAAACTGGTTTTCCGTTACTTCCCTTTGACATATCAGCTACGATTAGAGCTTCATTACCAAAGAAAATCTCGCGTGAGTTATAATCTAATTTCATTTTTTATTTTCCTTTTTATTTTTTATGCAGTGCGTTTCCAATAATATATTGTTGTTGGACCATTTATTGCTGACTCGAAGTCTTCCCATGTTACTGAATCAATTGCTGCTGAACCGATATTTTCCCATGTACCTGTGGAATATCCTGATGATGAACTTGAAGTATTTAAGACTACCGAGCCAACTGGGTGAGCTTGAGCGCAATCGATACCTATAACCGCAGGTTTGAGTGAGCCAGTAGCACCATCAATTGCTACTAACCCCATTGGTAGCCATTTGTAATCAGAACTTTTCTTATTAGGTTTAATGATATTACTAAACCCTACATACTTTGGATAATCATTTATTGTGACTTCTTTAGCTGATGGCATCCAAGGAGTAGCGATTGGGCCTGTTTCTAGTTTATAACCCGCAACACTTATTTTCCCTCCGTTATTTTCTGAATTACCATAGTTAAATATGACTTCATCTCCTCTTTTTAGAGATACTGTTACAGAATCACGAAACCAATCGAATTTACGACCAAGTCCAATATTAGGTTTTTGAATATTATTTATAAATAATACTCTAAAAACATTAGATGCATCTGATTCACTCTTAACAAAACTAGACCATGTATATAAACCGTCTTGTGGGACGATATATTTTTTGAACGTACCGTTCCATGCTCCTTGATAACTTTTAACAGTTAAGCCTTTATATGTTCCGTCGTTTACCCAGAGACCTGCATTTGCCCAATCTCCACTAAAATCTCTAGTCCCATCTAACAAGTTCAAATTAGGATAAACAGTGGTGAAATCGTCCGTACCGTCTGCGCTTTTGGCATAGGCAGTTGTGTTTATAACTCCGTCACTTGTTGAAGTACCTCCGTTTGCGATTTGAAGCACACCTGAAACTCCAATATTAGTTGCATCAGCAGTCCCGTCAAAGTCTTGAAATGATGAAGATTGAAGATTTACTCCGAGTTTTCTAGGTGTTGCCAGTTTGCTCGCACTTACCGCGTTGCCATTAGGTGGTAAACTGTTCGCTTGTGCTTCGGTAGCCTTTGCCATTGCATTTTTGGCTTCACTTTCAGCTTTATTTGCTGTTTCTTGAGCAGTTGCGACATTTTTATTTGTGATTAATAACTCTGATTGTTCAGCTTTTGTTGAAATTGCAACACCTTGTTTATCAACGGTAGCTTGTAAGTTATCTAAATCTGTTTGATTGGCTTTTGCTGAAACAGTTGCTGATTGATTATTAACAGTATGCTGTAAACTTTCTAAATCAGTTTGATTAGCTTTAGGAGAATAATCTCCATTACTCATTAGAGCAACGTTACTTGTTAAAGTCTTTACTGAATTTATTAGTTCAACAACTTCTGATTCACTGGCGTTACTTGCGATTGCATCTAATAGCGATTTTATAGTAACTAAATTTTCAGGACTAATACCAAACGCTTCTACTTCATTTTTTAGCTCTGTTACTGCACTTTGTAAGCTCGTCATATCAGCTAAATTTGCTTTTAGTTCAATATTACTCTTGTTTGAATCAGTTTGAGCATGTAAGTCATTCAACTCACTACGCAACACTTGTGGCATATTTTCCAATAATAATTTTGTAAAATCATCAATCTTATTATTTACTTCTTGAGCTAAATCAGAAACTGTCGAATTATCTGATATAAACGTAAGCTTCTTGCTGACGATAACCTGCTCTTTATCTTCATTGAGAAGAATCAAGTTCGCTTCAATAACTCCAGGTTTTGTCATTTCGGTAGGAATTACCAAAATAAACTCTCCTTTAGTTAAGTTTTCAGGAGAAATCATAACAAAGCCTGAATTACTGCTATTAGTATATTGGTATGTAAGTTTTAATGAATGGCCAGTCAAATCAATTTCGCCTCCATTATCAATTATTTTAACTGACAATGTTCTAGCGTTGACGTCGCCTTGCATTATTTGAATTGGTTGTGGGAAGTCTTTATTGACCGTATCCCATACAATCGCTCTATTTCTAAAATTATCTAAACTCATTAAAAAATACCATTATTGTTAATTTCAATCAAATGTAATTAAACCACTTTCTACTTTTATAATTTCATTGAATTAGCATAATTAGCGCCCTTTTTCAATGTTGTTTTAACATCTTGTATACCTTTTTTTTCAACCAAGAAATACATACCATGATAACCACTAGTATAATTAGCTCTAGTCCCTGCGTTTACTACTACTTTATCGCCTTTTTTAACTTGCTTTAAGTTTCTTGACAATTCCCCAGTATTTTGATATCTGGCATAAGTATAGGTGTGACCGTGGCTTCTGATTAATCTAGTTCTTCTACTTGCAGTATTTGCCTTAGCCTTAAACTCTGCTTCAAACCAATCGCCCATGCGTTCTGTCACTTTAGTTTGCATTTCTTTAGCTATGATTGATGTATTAAGTAAATTCATTGCCATGCTTGACCGCCTGCACCACAAGGTAAATAAACAGTTCCGGTATAGTTGTACAAATGGCTGTTTTCAGACCAATTTGTCATATTCCAACCGTTTTGCAAAACATCTCCGACTAGTCCGACAAGTTCATTGTCAACATCTTTAACAGATAAAACAACTTGATAATAGTAACCCATGACAAAGCTCGTATTATCCATTTTAAGCACCTTTGAGTCACTAAGTGACAAATATACCGTCTTGTCTTCTATCGTGTCCTTAACGCCTAAAATAACGTCATTTAGAGGCATTGTAAGTAAATTGTTGTACCAATCTATATAAGAATCAAATTCCATTGCTTACTACCCCCTCTAAAATCATTTTGTTATTCTTAGGGTTTCTTTCCCATGTTGTACGCTTGAAAGTTTCGCCTTTTTCGTCCAAGAAATAGTTGAAAATCAAGTCTTCCATTTCTCCGATTCCGTTAAGCTCGTATCTTACATTTTTACCTAGCCCAATCATAGAAAACTCATCAAGTCTTGTCTGACTAATTCTCTGTTTAACTGCTGGTAAAACGATAGGCTTTATAACATTAGCTTCTGCACCGTTCTTCTTCTTAACAGTCGTTTCTACCTGTAATGTAACTTGTGAGAATATCATTAAATACCTCCATAATACATTAACTCTTGCAAAGAAGCCAAACGTTTCATTTCAGCATTTCTCCATTGTTCCGCTGGTTCATCAACAATATTAAGGCGACAATAACAAGCAATAAAGTCTTTAACTAATACGCTTGTTTCGTCAGCTTTAATACCATTTTTTTCTAGCAACTTAATAGCTATCGAACGGAATAAGATGAGTTTACTATCATAAGCTGTTACTAAAGTCGGAATACCACAATAGACTTTAATATAATCTATCATTTACTTCCTCCGTTTTATTCTTATGATACTGTAATTACTGCACCAGCGTTATAAGTTTCAACATGTCCGCTTGTTAGTGTTTCAACCAAAATCATGTTGCTATTAGTTTTCCATTCAAATGCGTCAACTTTAGTAAGGTCTTGCATATCAATGTGATATTTTTGGTCTACTAATACAGTAGGTTTAACAGCCTTTGTACCTGTATAAACAATGATTTCATCAACTCCAACTTCTGAAGCAATTTCAGTATCATCATTTTTAATGCGAACGTTAGCATTTGCAGTCGCTTGGCGTAACTCATCTAACAAGGCTCTGCGGTCTTCCGCTTTAACAATCAAATAGCGACGTCCAGCAGTAGGACGAACAAAGTCAACCGCTTCTTCAATAGCGTCAGCAAATGGAGTTTTGCCAGCTGATTTGGCCTTTGTAGTAATTTTTTTGATTTTTTTAGCGTCTGCTTCTTTTTCGATTGATTTAAAACCGTTTGTTCCGTCTCCCTCAACAAGCGCAAGGTCGACAATTTTGTTTACGATGGCTTGTGTAAGTTCAGCTACAATCAAGTTGTAAAGGTCAGAATATGACATTTGAAGTCGTTTAACACGTTCGGCAAGTGATTGCAATTTATAAACCATTACGGGTTCAAGAGTGTCAATAGTGAGTGTAGCTGCCTGCTCTGTTTTTTGTTGTCCGTCTTTGTGAACTTGTGCTTCATCAGCTGAATCAAATGAGCGTGATACAAGCAAAGCGCCAACATTTGTAACACGGAAGACTTGGAATACTGGGTTAGTATTTAACAAAGTTGTGTTGATTGATTCAACCAATTTACGCGGAAGCTCAAAAGTTTTGTCTGTGATAGTTACACCATTTTCGGCAAGTTTTGCGTTCCAAGCGTTTTTAATTTCTGATTTTCCAGAGTTCTTTTTCAATACATCAAAAAATTCTGTTACAGCGTTTTGTGATTCAATAAAGTTTGTCATTTTACCTTTTCCTTTTGGTTTTTCTTCCTGTGCGTTAAGTTCATTCTCAATTTTGATAATTTCAATTGAATTTTCTGAAAGTGTTTTTTCTAATTCTTGTACTTTTGGCAAGTCTTCAATTGCGTTTTTTACTTCAAAGGCACTAATTTGAGATTTTAAAGATGCGTTATTTTCTTTAAGTTCTGCCAAGCGATTTTGTTTTTCGATTAAATCAGGTTTATTCATATTTCTTTTTAATATCCTCAATTTCTTTCAAAGCGTTACGGCTTTCAATAATTTTGTTGCGTTCTTCTGTAAGTTCTTCGCCTAAGGCATTTTGAATAAATTTTGCGTTAGGGTCTGCTGGTACTGAAACAAGAGAAATCTCTTTAAACTGTGCTTTATTTACAACTAGAGCGTCATTATCATCAAAAGTATAATCTGTGATGTAATAGGCAATTGATAGTGAATCAAACGCTCCATTTTCAACAGCCTTGTTAATGTTTGGTGCATTGTCATAAAGCGTAAAGTCAGTCAGGTATTTATTAGAAGCCAAATCATAGTAAACTTTTGCGTCCCCGATGACTTCGCTAGATCCAGTACCATGTTCATATAGCAATGGATATCGTTCTCTAGCAAACTCAATACAGTTAGGAGTCAAGATAATACCATTAAGGTTCTCTACACCAACTTCTGACCCAATACCTTGGAACGACTTAGAACCGTCCTCGTTTTCAGTCACTTTAATTTCAGCACTATTGGTTATTAGTTTCATCTGTGCTTGTTACGTCCTTTCTACTGCCTTGTAGGTCACTTAGATTTTTAACAGCAACTGCATTAAGGTTAGTTAGGTAAATATCTCCACCCTCGATTGGTTGCTCGCCCATTTTAACAAGAAGTTGATTCTGTGTAAAAATAGGAGCGTTAATATTTTCATGATACAAGTCAATTAATTCTTTCAAAGTTGCAAACTTGAATAGCTGGTTATCTACGATTATGCGTTCATAATATAAATTATCCTTATTTATTCGTCTGCGACCTGTTGAAATCAGTTTATAAGTCAGTTCCTTCTCAAGTTGAATCAGTAAAGGAATGATAGTAGAATTATAAAAATAAATTTGTTGTTCTTGCGTAGCAGTACCAAGCAAAATATTTTCATTCATAAAGTAACCTGTCAAAAGTTCAGATTTAATAAGGTCAATTTCATCTTTGTTCAAAACAGAATAATCTTTTTTAAGTTCTACAATTTCTGTCTTGTTATCAACTGGTGTCAAACCATTATAACCCGAACTCTCTTGCATATTCTTTATTGTTGTTAAGGCTTTTTCTCGATACTCTTGTGTATTATCAATGTCAAGAAAGGCATTAATTTTCAACAAGCCACGCAATTTACCTTGTTCCAGCTTAGTTTGAATACTAGCTAGAGCATTATCTAAAATACTTGTGTCTTCATTGATATAAAAAGGACTGAAAAGCCTTACTAATTCTTCAGGTTTATATTCTTTTCCATCATTAGTAAGCAGTAAGTCTGCTAGATCGCCCGTTTCACGGTCAAATATAGGGTACAGGTCAACATAGCGCGTGCATAGCAACTTTTTAATTACTTTCTGCCAAAATTCCATGCTATTGTGTTCGCCCTTAGGGCTCCAATTGAGGACCTCATCTAAATCAGAACCTGCCCTACTAATCAAAGGATCAGAACCAGCCTCATCTTTTTTATATTTTACATGATTAAATTCTACTTTTGTTATTTCATTAGCAATTTTATTGTGAATATTAGTCACAAAGCCACTTGTATATTCTACTGCTTCGTTTTGCCACGCTGTAACTCTTTGAGTGTCATTGTTTAGCTTTCCACGTGAAAATGATACTACTTTTCCGAATAAGTTCAATTTTTCCCCTTTCTACCATAAACTAACGCCTTTCCCTCGTTTATACTCGCCTGTTTTCTTGTTATGGCAAGACTTACAAAGGAGTTGTAGGTTATCAGGGTTCAGCGCTATTTTCCAATCATCAAGATTTTCCCAAGTTAGTTCTATAATATGGTCTACTTCGTATTTTTTAGCACCGAATGCGCCACATCTTACGCAAGTCATTTTGTCACGTTGTCTTACATAATCACGGACTGCCAACCATTCTTTTTTATTGTACCAGCCACTTTCTCGCACTGTGTCAACGTTATACCTCATCTGACACCGCCATTTCTAAAGCCATTGTCAAAGCCACAGTAGGGTCAATTTTATCTTTTTCAAGTTTTTTAGTATACATATAGTCCCCACTTTGTCCGATTTTAACAGCAGTATTGTTCAATGCCCATTGCATGACTTTTTGGTTATGGATAAGTTTATTTTCAACTAATTTAGATTTTAATAGCTTAATATAATCATTCATTGAGAAACCTTGTCGAATAGCCCTTTGGTTATCTCCGTCTTTGTCAAAGAAGTAACGCTCAATCAAACCTTTTAAAATTTCGTATCGTGCTGGGTCATAACCGATTTTTCTAAGTCTGCACCCTGTCTTACTTCTAAAGTCGTTGATATACGGTATCAAGTCATTTACATTGATATATTCCGTATCAAGTAAGATTAGTTCTCCCCTGTCAACGAATTCCGTCCATAGTTCTTGCTGTTCTGTGTCTAGTTGCTCATATTGAGTCCGTACAGAGAAAGTTAGCGTATGGCTGTAAGTTTTACCCTCTAACTCACAAACGAACGATACAGCGGTTAAATCGCCAATTAAGGATAGGTCAATTCCGACATAAGTTCTATTTTTATTAAATACAGATAAATTGAATTCTGTTAGTTTAGTATCTTGTGGAGTGAAGTAGTAAGCTGTATCCTGCATAGGCAAGCCCATATTAAACGCTAAGAACTTATTCTGTAACGCTGGGTCTCCTTGCGCAAGTTCGTACTCTTCAATAACTCCTGACCACTTAGGGACATTACCAATAAGAGGCAATGCCATAGTCCAATTCTTCTTATCTTTGACCTGCTCATGATTTTCTAGCATGTAAAGCAAACCGAACGACCTATCATTATAAAATTCTTCTTCTGATTTGAAGCGTTCAACAAGTTTGTCATAAAGTCCGTCGCGTTTAAGTCCCCCAGAAGTGATATAAATACTTTGCCAGTTATCTTGTTTTTGACGTGAACCTTTATTGACTGATTCTGTTATATCTTCGCCATAGGTATGAACTTCATCAAATATATTAAGGGAACTGTTACCACCTTGCGCCCTCAAAGTATCATTTGTTTGCTTTTTAAAAGTGGTTTTGAAAGACGTGAATTCTAGCCCTTGTTTTGTACTCTTGAAAATCTTGTTTTCATTGTATACCCTTAATGTATCGCTTGCTTCCGTTTGATTCCGAACTTGGTCAAATACGTGTCTAGCCTGTGTATTATCGTATGCAATAACTAAGCTCTCTCCACCATATTGTCCGCCTAAAATCATCCAGTTAAGCACGCGCGTAGCCATTAAACTAGACTTACCTGAACCACGACCTAGATTAAGAAAAATTTCATTAACTAGGTTGACCTGAATTCCTTTTTCATCTACCATATCATAGCCTAACATTAACTCATACCACCAAAGCTGGGTCGGTAGTAGCTCGATTTTCGTCAGGTTACCAGTAGTCAAATAGAAGTTATCTTGTATCCATTCAATAGCTTGTGTAACACGGTCATAGCGATAAATATACTTATTATGAATACGTATTTGCTTCTGAATAGTCTTGCGAATGTATTTATTAATAATAATGCCGTTTTCTTTGTTGTATTCCAACATTTTATTCAAATAATACATCCATTACCTTTCTATTCGTTTTCAGATATTCTTTTTAAAGACATGTTATAGTATTCTTCGTCTAATTCAAAGCCTATAAAGTTACGTTTTGTATTTAAGCATGCAATCGCTGTTGTCCCTGAACCCATGCAGTTATCTAATACTGTTTCGCCCTCGTTTGTGTATGTTTTGATTAGGTATTCAAATAAGGGAACCGGTTTTTGGGTTGGGTGCACTGCATTTCTTGTATCTGCATTGTTAAAAAGCTTCACAGCCTTTGGGTATCTCCAACCATTGTCCTTACTGTGACTATAAGAAGTTATTTCAGAACCATGTAATTCACTATATCTCTTTTTTTGATTTATTTTTTTCCTTTTATCTTTCACGCCCACCCATTCCATTTGCGGGATGTAAGTTGGTTGCTTCTTATAAAAAACACATACGTCCTCAAAATTTTTCAACGGTTGTTTTTTAGCTAACATAAAATTGCTAGACTTGTTTTTTTCATATACCCAGTTGTACCTATACATATTTATGTTACTCATAATCAAGGCGCTTGTGAACGGCTGACTAGCTGTCAGAACTATCGCTCCATTGTCTTTGATTACTCGCTCATATTGTTCCCATAATGGTTTGAAAGGAATGATTGTATCCCACTTACACGCTGTCGTTCCGTATGGCAAATCACACAAAATCATATCAATACTACCGTCAGGGATTTTCTTCATACCGTATAAACATTCTTCGTTATAAATTTTATTTAATTCAATCATTCATCCCATTTCTATTCAAATATCACAACCATGCTTGGAAAAGGCGCTGAATTCTTAGCATTCCCAAACTTTAACCTACCTTTAATAAATCTTATTTCTGCCTTATGATAGATATACTCATGAAAATAAATCGTGTCAGTACGTGCTGGAATAAGCATTACAACCTTTGTATTATCTTTTTGTGATTCCTCATAGGCTTTTTTAACCCAGTCTTTAATCTGCCTTCCGTAAGGTGGGTTGCAAAATACTACTTCATTGCCCCAGTCTTGCAGTAGTCCGTTTTCCTCTTTCGTAAAATGTTTATAACACTTTGCGTTTTCATGAGTAGAGCAAGGGTCTAAAGTAAAATGAAACTCATCATTGAGCTTATCAAAGAAATCATCAGGAGTAGACCATAAATCAGTTTTACTACTGAACATCAATTCATTATTCATTCAAACCCTTTCGGCACTTCAATTTTTGGAGTTTCGTACTTACTTAGTTTATAGTCATCAAGTTCTTCAATTTTAGCTTTAAGGTCATGAGCGCTTGATTCTTCCTGTTGCAATCTCCGCCATTCAGTAGGGTTATAAAGTTCAGGGTTACCAGCCTTAGCAACCATCATCGCTACCAAGCTATCTTTGTCCAGTTCTTTTTCTTTAACCTTTACTTTTTCAACGTTTCCGTCAGCGTCATATATTGTCTCTGTTTCCTTTAGCGTTCTGACTGTCAGTTTGCTCGCTAAGGCACTTTCGGCTAGTTCTAATAGATTTCCCCTAGCAATGCTTTTAGCTTCGTCATACGCCTTTATATTGTCATCTCGCCACTTTCTAAAAGTTTTAGCAGAACAATGCAAACTAGTGTAGATTTCTCTATCGTTACAGCCTGATTCAATTTTATCAATGATTTGACTAAAAAGCGGTTCTTCGTACATCTTAGGTAAAATTGTGGGTCTTCCACCGTTTTGTGTTTGCATATTTTCCTTTCTTTTAAATGTGGTTATATCGTTTAAAGCCTATATTCTCGTTTCTAAGAACAGCAA
>SKEO01000637.1_pt1 | contig 32478 bp, 15 predicted proteins | sample 4826801 | NCBI WGS metagenome assembly SKEO01 (sample SAMN11008807, study PRJNA524170) | human gut metagenome | biome: Human fecal sample; material: Feces; isolation source: fecal sample from pouch patient p3 | host: Homo sapiens | place: Israel: Tel-Aviv | collected 2016-02-25 | reverse complement strand
ATACCAATTCCCGATACTCCTAACATCAGACAAATTCCTAGAAACATATTAAATTCAGCAATATGCAAAATTACAGAAATCTTCGTTATAAAGAGTAAGACTAAAAAACTAATTATAAAACATGAATATGAAAAAGTGTACAGTAAAAAGTAGCTTGTTTCGTGAAAATATTCCTGTGGAAACTTATGAAAGCATTTCCAAATCATACGAAAAACACCAAAGAGTAGAATAACTCGAATTAAATCAATTTCAGTCATAGTTTGTCACCTTCTTTCTGAAATCGATTCAGTTTTTCCAAATTATTCTTTTCTTTATCAGTTTTCGTATACTGTAATTTGTACTTTAGGACATTAGAATCAATATACCGATTAGCTGCAATTGACAGTCCTATAGTAGTAATACCACCGCCAAGTGGTATAGTTCCCACAACAACTCCACCTAATAGTCCCACGGAATCTATGCCAAGAGCCAAATACCTATCTTTTCCACTATAATCTCTAAAATCCTGGGTAATATTCATAGTTCCGTTTGCAACAGAACCTATAACACTATATTTCCCAAGTGCCTTTGCCCATGAAGGTGCATATTGCTGATCCTTAACTAATTCCCATGGTAATCCAGCACTTTCCGCAATTACCCAATTTCGCACAGAGGCCCATCCATCAAAAGCTCCCATTCCCTTGTAGTCATAGTAGTCTTTTCCCATTAATTCATTTACTTTATCCCGTGCTTGATCTTCTAATGTTTTTTTGACATCCAATGGGATATTCGGACTAAAAGTAAGTATGCCAGAAGCATCAACACCTAGTAACGTAAATGGATTATTATCAACTTTTCCTACATCAGGATGGACTTTTTCATAATCTGATAAAAGTTCATTTGTATAATCATCTTGTAATTGGCTCTTCTTTCTGTAATATTCAGCCTCATCAGTATTCCCATCATTTTCTGCCTGTTTTATTTTTTTGGCATAATTTTCTGCATCTTTATGATTAATCCAGTTGAACTTCGTCCCACTCCAAGCGGTAGCAGCCCCTACATCTCCATCACCGCCAAAGAGTTTTCCTGCACAATATCCGAAAATGCTAGACACTTCTTCTCGCATATCCGGATGGTCTTTCAGAAAATTGTCCAGCAATGGCTGCAAACTTTCCATACCGCCTTCTGCCATGACACCAGACAGTACATTGTTCCCGCCTAGTTTGGCTGTGATACCACCTAAAAGCCCATGAAGTAATGTTCTTCTGCTATCATTCTTGTCCCAGCCTTTTTCTTTGGCAATATCACCAATCTTTTCGGCGCCCAGTTTGGCAAATTCGTTAGCCAGTGCCTGTCGTTCTTGCACCTTCTCTTTGTCAAAAATCTTTTCCAACTGGTTCAAGGTATTCTTTGTATCTCGATTAAGGTCAGAAATATCCTGTTTCTGGTGTTCTTTATCAGTGATGGTAATCGCCCCTTCTGAAACAGCAGATTTTGTTATGCTTTCTGCTTTGCCCTTGACCGGTTGTGATTTAACCGGACTAGTACCACCGGTCAAACCGCCGACCTTCTTATCACCGACGGTTTCTTTCGGAGACCAGCTGGCACCATAGTTTCTGCCACTCGCGGTTGCTTTATAGTCTGCCTTGTTCTCTATATCTTCCCATACTAATGTACCTGTGGTAAGGGTGTTTTTGTCTTGGCTTGCATGGCTATCTATCAAGCCACCCTTGAGATGGGTGGTATCTTTGACAGAGACATCATAGCCTTGGCTACCGGCAGTGATGCCAGCTTGGTTTGTCACGCTTTCATAGGTGGAATCTATGTTGCTCTTGGACGTACCAACAGCCAAGCCACCTTTTAGACTGGATTTCATTTTGTTATTATCGGTTGTCTTCTTCATACTGCCAATGCTCAATCCCATGCCTTTGCTTTCATTATGAGATGTATAGCTGTCCTTATCCGGTACACTTTCAATGGCCAGATTTCCGCCCGCCTTGATGGTCACTTTATCTCCATAGGCATTGCTGCCACGTAAGGTTGTATCTTTTCCGCTTTCAGTGGTCAGATCCTTTCTGGCAATGACTTGGCTGCTGGTATGGGTGAAGATCCCTTCTGTTTCATTGCCCTGTCCTTTGCTTGCATTGGCATAGAAGCTATTTCCTGTAGGTGTAAAACTCATACCTGCCTGGCTGCTTTTGCTGCTTTCTTTCGTTTCACTAGAGCTTCTATTTTCTGCTGCACTGAGGGTGATATTTTCTCCCGCATTCATAGAAACATTATCACCAATAATCTGTGATCCTTTCATCTCGATGTCTTTCTTGGCGGTGATATGAATGTCTTTATTCGCCAACAGATTGCTTCCTACTGCTTCTGTAGTTTCTGTGTGTGTTTCCGCTTTAAAAGAGCTGGTTCCGATTCCTACGCTGACACCGGGCATTCCTTTCCCTGACAGATCTTTCAAGACATCTTTCCCTTTTGCTATTGTCTGGTAGACTTCTGCGCCATAAAGTGCTTTCAGCTGTTTATCTCTAGCATTGGAAGCCTTCTTTGCATAATCAATGGTGTTTGTTATTATGTCAGCAGCTCCACCATTAGCAGAGACAGTGAGCCCGCTCTTTTTATACTCATGCTTTTCTTCGCTATGATACACATTGTCTTTGCTGGAAATCTGTACATTTTCGCCTGTGATAGAAATATCCTTCCTCGCGAGTACGGCTGATGCGCCGATTTCTACCTTGTTGCCTGATTCGATCGACACATTGCCACTGGTGCTTCCCACGATCGATGCTTTCTGCAGAATGTCAGCATCGCTATACTGATCCTTCCGTTTTTCCGTCCCGATGGTGAAGCCGAGTCCGCCACCCGAGAGCAGGCCGCTCTTCTTGACCTGCTTGGCGTAGTCATGCCGTTCGTACTCTTGTGCGCTGGAAATGGACGTATCTTTGCCGGAAGAAATCGCGACGTCATGTGTGCCGATGACTTGGGATCCAGTCATATTCGTATTCCCGCCCGCGGTGATCTGCACGGCATCTCCCGAAAGGGTAGAGGCTGTCACGGTCTTGCTTTCATCATGGCTCTTGATCGTTGTGGTCTTGCTGGAGAGGAGACCGCGTTCCTTGTATTTCAGGCCGTAGTCGTCCCTGGACTCATTATAGCCGTTTTCCAGGGTAACGTCACCCTTGGCGGCAGCTGTTATTTGACCGTTTTCTGAAAGTACCGTCGTATTTCTGGCACTCAAATTCTCACCCGCCGCGAGGGTGATGGTTTTCCCAGCCGCGAGTGTGTTTGCCGTCTCTGTTTTTCTATAGGTGCGGATATAGTTGTCGCTGTTCTCCGTCATGTCTTTCTTGGCTTCCAGACTATCCGTATCCATAGTGAGATTGTGCCCAGCAGAGAGGATCATAGAGCCATTTTCGCTGAGTGCTGCTAGCGTAGCACCAGTCATGGTGATGTCTTGTCCTGCTTGCATGAGAAGTACGCCTTCTTTTCCTTAGCCACCGTGGTATTTCTCGCTTTATCTTATTTCACTGGTTCGACATTGATATAATATTTTAGCCGGCCATCTTCCGTATACTTCTCCTTTGTTCCATAATTCTCTAAGTTAAAGGTAATTTCTAATATATATCCATTTTTTGACCACGTATAAGTTTGAGACATAAGTACATTTGTATCATGTCGATGATACTCACTCATACCTTCATTTTTCCAACCATCCTTTTCTAACTGCTTACTATAATACTCCAAAATATTATCCCTATTAGCATAACTTGCAAACTGCTTCATCAAATGATAATTTTGCGGTGTACGCCAAATAACATCTAGTTGTTTATCCAAAGATTCTTGCGTGTTTAATTCATGAATAGCGACTACTTGCGGTTGAAGTTCTGCTGCCGTTTCTTTGATTCCTATACTATCCATAAAATTAAACAAAACGTATGGAACGACTAAGAAAATTCCCCAAGAAACTAAATTTTGGACAATGATATTTTTCTTCAACTTAAAAATTAAATCCCACATCCTTTTTCCACACACAGACTTTTCTTTCCGGGGATCAATAACACATAGCAAAAGAGAAATAAGTGATTTTATCATTTTACTTTTTCTCCTTCAATAAATATCTTATCAAGGCAGGAACACGTTCTTCCGACGTTTCCTCTGCTACATCCCATCCACCTCCTACTTGAGGAGTTCCAACACCATACTTAAAAACTAATACTTCTCCCGCATATTTACCACTAGTTGGAGTAGAGATACCTCCGCCTATACCTGCGTAAGCGGTACCACCTATACTTCCTCCCGATAGAATATCAGAACGTGTTTTTTTGTTATCCAAATCAATACTAGAAGAACTGGTTTTCAAAGCAATACCAGCCGCCTCTCCCCCTAACCGCAAACTCATATGTAAATCATCAGACTTTGTAAATCCATTTGTTACATAGAATTTATCAGATGCCTTATCATATAAATATCCTTGTTCTACAGGTCCAGCACTATACTGAATAAGAAATATATCAAAGTTGTTTTGATTTCTATTTGCAATAACATGTACCGGCCTCAAGGTGATTTCGTTATTAACTTTACCATCAGTTATTTTAGAATTTACCATTTCATGATACTTTTTAAGAAATGAATCAACACTTTCTTTCGTATAATGCTTTTGTAAAACTGCTGTAACTCCTGCAATTGCAATTGTATTCCCTACTTTTAGTTCCGAATCACTTGCCGCACCATAAGGATCTCCTTGGTTCGCAGTTTGGTAAATTAATTCAAATACTTTTCTTGATTCATCATCAGCGAGTTCTTGACCGTCTTTTCTAATAAGAGTTTCTTCTAATAAGTGCTCCGTTTCTGGTAATTCAAAACCTAAGTAATTCCATTTTGATGAATTTAAGGAAATACCGGCACCCGTTGCCAGAGCGTTAGCGGAAGCACCAATAGTTGCTCCCACTCCAGTACTAATCCACTGTACTGTATCAGGATGTTTCTGCATCCAATCCTCGCCTTTTGTCTTGGTCAGATAACCCATAACATATTCATTTACACTGCCTGACAATGCACCGGTTGCTGCACTTCCTCCTGCCATGTCTCCCATGAGCGCCCCGAAAGCGCCGTGGAGGAGCATCTTTTCCGTAGATCCATCTTTCCAGCCCTTGCTTTCGGCGTATGTATGGATTGCCTGATTGCCGTACTTTTCCAGCATGCCTATCAGTTCCTGCTTTTCTTCTACTTTGGTTTTATCAAAGATGTCTTCCAGTTGATTCAATGCATTCTTGGTATCTCGATTCAGAGTGGATACATCTTGTTTCTGGTGTTCTTTATCTGTAATCGTAATAGTTCCATCTGCTACAGCCGACTTGGTCGTACTATCTGCTTTTCCTTTGACGGTAGGTGTCATGGATGGGGTCAGCCCTTTCTGGTTCAGCTGCGTATTAGTATCTTTTGACGTATAGGAAATCCCTGCTCCGCCTGCGTTATAGTCTGCTTTGTTGTCCATATCTTCCCATGTTAAGGTTCCGGTGGTGAGGGTATTCTTCTCTTTGGCTGCGTCACTGTCTATAAGGCCGCCTTTGAGATGGGTGTTATCTTTCACGGTAATGTCATAGCCTTCTTTTCCTGCACGGATACCTGACTGGTCTTTAGCACTTTCGTAGTTGCTCTTGGTATTGCCTCGACTAGCTCCACCGCTAAGGCTTGTTTTTCCTTCTTTTACACCATAATTCATAGACACGCCGGCTGAGGTGTTCTTTTCTTCGTAGGTATTTCTTTCTTGCTTGGTTTCGATGGAGAGATTATCACCCACATTACCGGTGACGCCATCTCCCGCCATAGTGCTTCCTGTGATGGTGGTATCCTTTCCGCTGGTAAAGGTCAGGTCTTTATTGGCATGGATGTCACTCTTTTCATAGGTCGTGGCATTTTCTTTTACATTGCCTTTGGCTTTGCTATAGCTGGCCTGAATGCCTTGCAGTCCGCCAATACCAATAGAAGCACCAATGTTGCTGCCACTGGACTTGGTTTCTTCTGTTGTCTTATTGCTGTTTTCTGCAGCAGAGATAGTAATATCCTTTTTTGCTTGCAGATTGACATTTTCTCCGCTGACTTGGCTTCCTTTGATTTGAATGTCTTCTTTGGTGGCTTTGATAGTTACATCTCCACTAGCATGGATCTGGCTGCCTTGTGCTACCGTGCTTTCGCTATGGCTTTCTGCATGGCTATGACTGCTTCCGATACCTACATTCAGGGTAAAGGTATTCTTTCCGCCCAACTGGTTATCTTTGACTTTATCCGCTTCTTTCCAATCTTTACCTTTAGCCCAAAGATCACTTTTTTTACCAGCTTTGTCATACAAACTATTGATAACGTCTTGCTGCCCTTTATATGTCTTAGAAATTTGATTGGCTTCTTGACCTGCTTTGACAGCATACAATCCAGCCAACCGTTTATCCTTCACTTCACTAGCTCGGGTAATAGGTTGTATGACGCTATTGATGGCATCAATGGTCGCACCACCGATAGAGACCGTGAGTCCGCTCTTCTTGTACTCATGCTTTTCATCGCTGTGATATACATTATCTTTACTGGAAATATCTACATTTTCACCAGTCATGGAAATATCTTTCCCAGCAATAATGTCAGATGCATTCACGTGTACGTCTTTATTCGCTTCGATGGTTACGTTTCCTGCGATGCTTCCAACAGTAGAACCCTTTTGCGTCACATCAGTGTCGACATACTGATCGTTCCGTTTCTCACTGCCGATAGTAAATCCTAATCCACCACTAAGAAGTCCGCTCTTCTTGACGCGTTTCTCATAGTCGTGCTGTTCTACTTCTTCTGCACTGGTGATAGTCGTATTTTTACCAGACGTGATAGACACGTCGTTCGTACCTACCACATTGGATGCGGTGATAGTGGTGTTTCCAATAGAAGTAATGCTTACCTTGTTTCCAGAAAGCATACTGCCAATTGCCGTCTTGCTTTCGTCATGGCTTTTTATGGCTGTTGTCTTATGAGAGAGGAAGCCACTTTCTTTGTACTTTAAGCCGTAGTCATCCATAGCTTTATTATATCCGTTTTCGATGGTTACATCATCAGCAGCTTTCATGGAAACCTGCCCATTTTCACTAGCTACGGTGGTATTTCTCGCTTTGATATCATTGCCTGAAATGAGCGAGATATCTTTCCCGGCGGTCAAAGTATTCGCTGTTTCTGTCTTGCGATAGGTGCGGATATAGTTGTCACTATTCTCCGTCATATCTTTCTTGGCTTCCAGACTATCCGTATCCATAGTGAGATTGTGCCCAGCAGAGAGGATCATAGAGCCATTTTTACCTAAAGCGGCTAGCGTAGCACCCGTCATGGTGATGTCTTGTCCTGCTTGCATGAGAAGTACGCCTTCTTTCCCTTTCACAGCAATGCCAGCGGTAGTATCTAGGATATCTTGGTTTTTGCCATGTTGGACGGTGTCTTTCATAAGAATGTTTCTGCCTGCATCGAGTAAGATTTTGTTTTCTCCCTCGATGATACCACTATGTACAATATCCTGGGTAGCTTTGAGGGAAATGTCATTGCCGAAGATGGTGCCTTTGTTCACGATGTTCTTGGACTTAGTGATGATGGTATTTCCTTTGAGTGTGCCTTGGTTCGTCAAAGTACCCTTGGTATCTGTAATCAAGGTATTGGCACTGATGAGGCTGCCGTCTTCGGTGAGGACTTTTGCCGTGCTGGCTTTGAGATACACACGAGGATAAAGAACCGTGTATGTCTTGCCATTCACGGTAACCGTGGTGGTTTCTAGCCAGACGATGTCGCTGGTGAGAGCGGCTATCTGTTCTTTGGTGAGGGCGATGCCCGGTTTCAGGTTATATTCTTTCGCATAGGCGATACCTGCATCCATGAGGGCTTTGTATTCTTCTTCGTCATTGGTATAGCCATTGAGATAACGCATGCCAGTGAGCTGGGTCACTTGGTTCCGGATGAGTTCTTGTTCATAGAATCCGTCACCGAGCCGTTTATTTACCTTATCGTTATCCCAAAGAAGCTGGTTGTACATGTAATCAGACGAGAGAAATGTCTTTTTGTTTGTGAATGCCGGATCGGTCTCGATGAGATACTTGGCCTTCTCTTCTGGATGGAGCTTGTAGAGAGAGCTATCTGGGATAAAAGACAGAGTGCCACCTGTTTCTTTTCCGGCTGTACTGCCTGGATTGGTTTCTTTCCCAGAGGCAAATGGATTCAAATTCTGCTGGACGTTGTCACGCATGGTCTGGGTGATGTCTTCTTTATTTGGGTTCTTTCCCGTATTTCCTTCATAGGATCCAACATCAAGAGAGGTGGGGTTATCCAGCTCTTTCTGTGGTGTCATGAAGATTGGGTCGCGATAATGCCGTCTCCATGCCTTATGGGGTCTATGTTTTCTTTTGGTGTAGCTTTCTTGTGTGGTACCGAAGGTGATTTTCTGCACTTGATTCTTTTCGGCAATGTTGTCCAATGTGCCACTGTTTGCCGTGAGGGTACTCCCAGCGGTGATACGGCTGTTTTCATTGGTCACGTTGCCAGAGAGGATCATATCTTTCCCACTGGAAATGTTGCCCGCTTTCGTTTCCTGCACTTGTTTTTCTGACGTGTGGGTGATGGTGCGAATGATGGTGTAGTATTTGATGGCTTTACTTTCGATAGCACCGATGGAATCATTGTAAGCCTTGGCTTCTTCGTTGTAGGCTTTTATCTTTTCATTGAGTTGATTCAATATTTCTTTATACTGCTTGTCCCAATCGGCTTGCTTCGGATCATCATAGCCGGGGTGTGGAGTATCCATGGATTTGACACCCAGTTCTTTAAAAATGGGATCATTGTAGTCATAGTTTGGTGCTTCTTTGCCTACTAAATCGTCGGGGACTGGTTTTTCACCGTCTTTCCGTTCTTCCTCGGTGATTTGTTCTATCTTGTCATAACCGGCTTCTTCGTAGAGTGTTTTCGGGGTGATACCTTTGTTATGGTACGCCCCATAGCCGCTTCCCAGCTCAGAGAATTCACTTTCATCAAAGGCTTGTCCTTGTTCCGGATGGCCTTGCTGATCAATACGGATACGGTTCGGGTTCGTGGTATGGCTGGTCCATACTCGTTTTGCAGAGAAGGCTTCGTTTTCATTGGTGATGGTAGGAGCTGTGAGGGACATATTTCCTTGTGCTTTGATGTCAGCTCCTTGGTTAGTGATGTCTTTGGCTTCGGAAATAGCCATGTCGCCACCGGCATAGAGCAGAGAAGAGGCACTATTCAGCAAGGCATCCCCTGTAATGATCATGTCATTCCGTGCAGCGATAGTGGCAGACTTCACCTGTGCCATATCTTCTAAAATAGCATCGACAGCCTTTTTGGAAGCAGCATAGGCCGCTTGCTTATTTTCTATTTCTTTGAAATAGTTTTCTTTTTCACTATCGCTCTTGAAAGCGGTCACGTCGATGGCAAAGGCGTCATCCAGATCTTGTTCTTTCTGCTTTAAATCTTTCATAGCAGCAGCCAGTTTTTCTTCCAGTACTTTATCTTTTCTATTTTCCAGCGTCTTAGCATGAAGGGTAATGTCTTCACCATAGATGCGACCGGTAGCTATATTCTGTAATATATCTGTGGTGATTGTATTTGCTTGGTCAGCACTCACTAAACCATGGTTTGTCAGAGTCGTGGACGTGATAGAAACACTGCCACCGTTGATCTCACCACTTTCTTTATTGGAAATATCTTTGGCACTGAGTGTAAGTGTCCCTTTGGATTCCAGTTTCTTGCTGTTAGTCAGGTTACCTTTGGCGGAAATGGTCAGATTTCCATCTGCCTGGGTGATACCGTAGTTTTCTTTCGCACTGTCATTGGTGATGTCATGATCTGTGGTGATAGTCAGATTATTACCTGCTGCCAATTTCCCATCCAGCTGAATATCTTTCGTTGTGATGGTTTCATTCTGCCCAGCCGTGATGGTTCCTTGGGCATTATGAATCAGATCAGATGAAATAGAAATATTCTCATTGGCAGCGATTTGACCTTGTTCATTTTCCAGTTTGTCTGATACAGAAATGGTATTGCTCCCATAAGCAGTTAGTTTCCCTTGAGAGTTATTTAGTGTTTTTCCTTGGATAGACAAGGTACTGCCAGAAGCGATATTACCATTCAGGTTGTCCGTATGACTGGATTGGATAGTCACATTTCCATTGGCAAGGATTTCACTATTGGAATTGTCCAGCGCATTTTCTTCTTCACTGGTTGTGGTAATGGACAAGTCTTTTTCAGAAGCAATGGTCTTGTGATTGGTGACTTGGTTGGCAGTGATTGCCATATTTCCAACGCTTCCGATGGTTTTATCATTGACAACCTGCCCGTCAGCGCGTAACGTCATATTTCCGGAAGCTGCCATAGTGCCAGTATTCTGTATATCTTTCGCATGGATGGTCATGTCTTCCGTGCTGTGGGTGGTGCCGGCATGGTATAAGTTTCCTTGGTTATCCAGCACCATATGCTGGCTTTCGATGGCACCTTTAATGTCTATAGGAAGGCCTTTTTCATTGCCAATAAGGAAGATACGTCCAGCATACATGCCGCCTAGGTCTTTCACATCAATGGCAATCTCCGGTTTCTTTCCTTTTCCTTCGATAGCAGTGACTTTCCCTGTATTGGCATCAATCACATTGGCACCGGTGGTGACATGTACGGTATTCCCAAAGATAGCCGCTTCGATTTCTGCGGCTCTGGTATAAAGTTCCAATGTGTCTGCTTTTTTGCCATTGAGCCCATTTCCGGTGATAAGAATGGTAGCGTCATTATCTATGCGGAAATCTTTCAGTCGTTCCTTGTTGTCATACTCCGGTTTGCCCGTGGTCAAAATGGCACGAGCTGTATTGATGAATCCGCCACCATTGACGGTAATACCATTCGGATTGGCAATGATCACATCAGCTTTATGGCCTGCTACTTCCAGAAATCCATTCATCGTCGTAGGATTTCCGCTGGTCACTTGGTTCACAATGATTTTCGCCGGACCTTGTGCCATATTGGCATTGCCTTGCACGTAACCGGCCAGTTCCGTTTTGGATAGGGTATAGGAGTTATTCAGAATGGCCCCTTTAGTAGGTATATTGAATCGTTCATAGTCATTCCGAGAGACGCCACCGGCAGTGGGAGCAGAAATATTGACCAAGGGGATCCCATTGGCTGTTTCCTGCACTAATGGATACCGATTTCCCGGTGCTTTTGTATCAGGAAGAATGGGGGCTTCTGCCCATGCGATGGTATCACCGAAAAAGACACCGCTCAGTAAGACACAGAGTATCTTCCGTCCTAAGGATTTCATGGCTTTTGTTTTGAGAGACATGGATGGTATGGATTTCATGGTATGATGCTTCCTTTATATCTGTAGGCAGTTAGCCGTCATTGATATACTGCTGAGTACCAATTGCCTACCACTAACTAATTCTTGCTAACTAATACTAAAATTTCCAGCTTACAGTAAATCCGGGAACCCATTTCCTGGTGTGATAGCCTTCGGGTTTGTACAGGCTACGACTTATAAAGGCATCATAGGAAAGCCCTGAGGAAAAGTTTCCACGAAGGCCCAATGCCATACCTGCTATGGTGCGGCCCACCAGAACATCAGTAGATACACCGTATACGCTGCCTACATCCAGTCCCAGGTAGATATCGCTATGAAGGATAGGAATGTTGGAAGATAGTTCATTTCTCAGGTACCATCCACTTTCTCCCATTAGGGTATATTCTCCATCAAAGCCTCTGACGGTATATCTATTTCCTATGCTTATGGCATCTACGCCGTATAGCCTATTTCCTTTTGTATTCCATTGTCCATGAAGGGAGCTGGAAAAGGATGCTTGACGATGCCCCATTGTAAACGGCTGCTGCCAGTCGATGTCAAAGAGCCACATCTGGTACCTTGTCTTTGGAGAATCGGGATAGGTATTTTCTTTTTGGGCACCCATCCAGCCGGTTCCTTGTTTATGCCCCAGTCGTACATAGAGGGTATTTCTTCCTATATATATGCGATCAGATAAACCAACCTCTAAAGCAGTGGTATCCATGGCTTGTACGGGGATTTCCATGTCGTTAATAAAGTAATGGGAGTCTCTCTTGATCATAGAAATATCCAGTGCTTTTCTTTCTGATTGGGAACGGGAAATCATATGGTCATAGGTGAAGCGGGTGGTCTGCGTCTTCCCGCTGCTGATAAAGTCATAAGGGATACCGGCAACGGTTTGATGATAGCGGCTGCGATTGTGGCTGATAGTCAGACGGTCTTTCCCTTTCGGGATCGTATAGGAAAAGCTCTGATACCGACTCCCCTTTTCAGAGCCTCTCCGACTTCCATCCAATACAGCAGATAGTTGTAAGGTATCATTGGCATGAAATACATCATCAAAAACAATGCCTGCATTCCATTGGTATTTCCCTGTTTCTTTCATGCCGGAGTCATCTAACGATAGCATCCCATGGACTTGCTTTCCCTGTTGCACGGTGAGTTCTAGGTCCGAATAGCCGGCCTTAGCCGTAGGAAGTATTTTCATGGACACCTCTTGGGACGATACTCGTTTCATATTTTCCAGGCCTTCCTCCAGCATGCGAAGGTTCAAGAGGTCTCCGTCCCGGATGGGGAATGCGTTCTGCCAGGGAAGTTTCTTACTGCCCTGGCTGTAGATGACCTGATGCAGTCTACCGGGCAAACATAATAAATGAAGAGTGCCTGCAGAAATATTCTGCTCAGGAATCACGATCTGGGTGGTCACATAGCCTTTATCTTGCAGCTTTTGATTGAGTATTCTCACTAGTTTCTCTATGTCGTTCATGCTCAATTTCTGCTTTTCGTAGGCATGCACCTTGTCGTTCAAGAAATCCAGTTCTTCCGGTAGACCTTCTAGATGAATTTCGTCCACATAAAAAGCAGCCATCGAGGGAGAGATCTCCTGTGTCTCTTTCTCATGGACTGCTTTTTCTACTTTTATGCGGGGCAGAGCGGCTCTGTCTTTTTTCCATTGTTCCAATTGCCGAGCTTGGTTCAGCTGTTCCTGCTGTATAAAAGGCTCAGATGCCTTTATGGCAGAAACCGGCAGCGTATAAAGTATAGATAGTGATAAAGTGGCTATAAGAATCGATGTACTTCTTTTCATGTTCCCATATCCTCCTCAAAATGATAGATTTTCATTACTTTCTTTAGAGAATATGTTACAGCTTTTACTAAAGATTAGCAAGTAGGGAAAATGATCAGTTGTCCTGACGCTCATAGAACGATTCAGACTGTAGAATCGGTTCATCAGAATAACTCTTTGAATTCTCAATTTTTTATAAAATTAACCGTTCCCCTCTTTTCAAAGACATATCCCTATTATATAATTAGATAATTTTGTGCGTCTTTCGCACTATATGATTTTCAGGGTCATTGTCTGCACAAGATCAGACACACAGGGGAGGTATTATGTCGGAAAAATCTTTGGAAGAATTGGAATTTGAAGAAACTGGCGTCACCCGGAAGGAACGATGGAAGGTCATGTGGGCTTCGATCGTCGGGTATGCGATGGATGGACTGGATGTTTTGATCCTGTCCTTTGCCATGGCAGCGATCGTTGCGGAGTTTGGTCTGACGCTCGGGGAGGGCGGTCTCATCGCGACGTACACGCTGATCGGTACGGTCCTTGGCGGATATCTCTTCGGGGTCTTTGCTGATTACTTCGGTCGTGTGCATACCTTTGCACTGACCATCATCATTTTCTCGATCTTCACCGGTGCCTGCGCTTTTGCAGACAATGTCATGCATCTCAATATCCTTCGTTTCCTCGCAGGGCTCGGCCTTGGCGGGGAATACGGGATCGGCATGACGCTTGTCACGGAGACCTGGCCGGCAGCGAAGCGCGCGCGTGCTACGGCGGGCGTGGCGATGGGCTGGCAGGCGGGGGCTGTACTCGCTGCGATCCTGGCGGCTGTCGTTCTTCCTGATTACGGATGGAGAGGCCTTTTCCTTGTGGGCGTTATCCCGGCGCTGCTGGCGGCATGGGCGCGCCATGGCTTGAAGGAACCACCGATGTGGCTGAAGCGTAAAGAGCTGAAGAAGCAGCTGAAGGCAAGAAAGGCGGCTGGAGAGACGTTGACGGCGGAAGAAGAGGAAGAGCTCGAGGAAGCAAGCAAGTTCCCTCTCGCGCATCTGTTCTCCAGCCCGTCGAAGACGATGACTACGATTTCTCTCACCATCATGACGAGTGTGCAGAATTTCGGCTATTACGGCATTATGGTGTGGCTGCCGATGATCCTTCTGAAGGAGCACGGCCTTTCCACAAAGTCGATGTCCGGCTGGATGGTTGTCACGGTCATCGGTATGATCGCAGGCATTTATGTTTTCGGTTATCTCTCGGACCGTTTCGGCCGTAAGAAACCGTACCTGCTCTTCTACGTGTGCGCAGCAGCGATGGTGTATGTGTATGTCAATCTGGGAACGCCGCTCCTCTTGCTCTTCGGCGGTGCGATGCTCGGCTTCTTCTGCAACGGCATGATGGCCGGCTATGGTACGCTGCTTTCTGAAAACTATACGACGGATGCGCGCTCGACGGCGCAGAATTTCATCTTCAATACGGGCCGTGCGGTCGGCGGCTTCGCTCCGGCGATCATCGGTGCGCTGGCACAGACGAATGGCTTCTCTGCGGCTTTCGCTCTGCTGTCCTGCGTGTACCTCGCGGCAGCACTCAATGTCCTTTTCTTCATCAAGGATACCAAGGGTGTGACGATCAAATAGTCGCTGGCGACTGGGCAATAAAAAAAGACTCGTGAGATCTCACGGGTCTTTTTTTATTGTCTTATATGTCTTATAACCCCAGCGCTTCTTCGCAGGTGGCTGGCATTTCCGGTACGGGCGTCTTGAACCATTTTTCGTGGAGCTCATTCAGCGTACCCTTCTGCTTCAGGTCGGCGATGGCTTTATTGACCTGCTGCTGCAGTTCTTTGTTGTCTTTATTGAAGCCAAAGGCGAAGTACTGGACTTTGGAGTCCGGCACATCGACCACGCGGAAATTGTCCTTGCCGTCTGTCGCGACGAAGTAGTCTGCGGCCGGTTTGTCGAGGATGCCCGACTTCGCACCGCCTGCTTTGAGTTCCATCACGATATCCGATGCATGGTCGAAGCCGCGGATCTTCATGCCCTTATCCTGGGCATAGTACGCGGCTGTCGTACCCATCTGTACGGCGACTTCGCTGCCGTCCTGCATGTCTTCGACAGAGTGGATCGGGCTGTCTTTCGGGGTCACGACCGCAAGCTTCGTCGCATAGAAGGGGGCGGCGAAGAGGATCTTGCCGGCTCTTTCTTTCGTGGCTGTCATGCCGGAAGCCGTCATGTCGACTTCATGCGACTGCAGAGACGGGATGAGTCCGTCAAATGCAATGTTCTTGAATTCAACATCGCGTCCCAGTTCTTTCGCTACCGCGCGCACTACGTCGATTTCATAGCCGGTATAGTCTTTTCCATCTTTGGATTTAAATTCAAAAGGCACATACGTCGCATTCGTAGCGACTTTCAGCGGGGCTTTGCCCGATGCCGAGTCTGCCTTCTTCTCGCTGCCGCAGCCGGATGCAAGTCCGAGTGCGAGCACGGCCGCTGCGGCCAGTGCCAATCCCTTTTTCCAAGTTTTCATTCTTATCGCCTCTTCTAAAATGTATAATCATAAAATGATGTACATATTATATAAAGCGGTATGCGATTTGTCCACGAGAAATCAAAAGGATATGCTTGGAGAAGCGACTGCGCCGCAGTATAAAGGCGGGCGATGCTCGAAGGTGAGCGGGTAGCAGGTTTCCCGTTTGAGTTTGTCTGATGGGAGCCGTTTGAACGAGAATGACAAAGATTTCTCGCTTCGCTCGAAATGACGATACGAGAGAGACTGATGTCTTCTAGTCTCTTAGTCTTCCCTGCACTTGAGATTCCTAATCCCTAGCTACCAGTCACTAGTCACTTGTCCCCCGTCTCCCATCGTGCTACTTCGATCTCTTTCCCGAAGGCGAAGGACCAGAGGTAGAGGTGCTTGACGGGCTTTCCCAGCAATTTCTCGGCGGATTCGCCGTAGACCTGGAGCTGGATCTTGTAATGGGCTTTCAGTTCTTCTTCGGTCATGGTGCGGTCGGTCTTGTAGTCGATGATGGTGAGGCCGTCTGCTTCTTCCACGAGGCAGTCCATGATGCCCTGCAGGAAGAGGGTCTCGCCCTCTTCGCACTGCGGGTAAAAGGAATGGGCGGGAAGGAGGATGGAGAAGGGCATTTCCTTCCTTACGGCAGCGGCTCTTCGCATCAAAGCGGCGAGGGGGCTTTGGGCAAAGGTGAGGAGGGCTTCTACGGGATTGCGATCTTTTCGATGGGAGAGGAGGACCTTCGTCTCCTCTTCGGTGAAGACGTGCTTATCAGAAAGGACGCGGATGTGTTTTCTGAGGGCGTCTTCGCTGGGGAAAAGGGCGGTGAAGTCGATCATTTCCATCGCCTTGTGCATGAGGGTGCCGAAGGAGGTGCCGCTATACAGGGGGGCGTCCCCGCTTAGGAAGGCGGGCGGCGTGCTGTAGTCAGCAGGAAGATCTTCTGTCTTTGCTGCGCTCTCGAGGTCGCCTGCAAGGATAGAGGAGGCGTAGGGCGCCTCGCCTCCGGCATATTCAGCCTCTTCGCGGAGCTTGACGGCGGCGGTGGCGGTGAGCTTGGCCGGGGTCGCTGTCGCGCCGGGGAAGGCGTAGTGCCAGGTGAGCTGTCGGGAGAGCCAGTCAGGGACGGTTTCCGGAAGATGGGCGAGGAAGGCCTCTCTATCGAAGGTGGGGGATGTGTCCTTTTCTTCCTTCGCCGTTTCCGGCTTCTCACTCTCTTCGAGGAGGGCTTTCTCGCTTTCTGCGAGCAGGTCTTTCTGGGAGATGATGCGGAAATCAAAGTGGGAGTGATCGCCCGCAGCATCGCCTTGGAAGGAGGGGATCTTCTCGAGGCGGCTCCAGACAGGGGAGAGGTCTCTGTGGTGGAGCGCGGCGGGGAGGATCCAGTCCAGGTAGGAGCGGGCATGGGAGATGAGGTGCGAGGGGAGCGGGAGCGGCGTATCATTTCCGCTGCCGGCGAGCGGGGTCATGCAGGCGGCGAGTACTTTTTCCGCGTCCTTGACGGAAGCGGTGAGGTAGAGGGTATCGCGGGCACGGGTCATGGCGACGTAGAGGAGGCGTGCTTCTTCGGCACGGCTTTCACGCTCGGAGGCGGCGCGGACGGCGTACCAGTAGAGGGAGGGCCAGCGCAGGCGTCTTTCGATGTCGAAGTATTGGATACCGAGGCCGAGCCCTTTGTGGCAGAGGGCGATGCCGGTCATGTCCGAGGCGTTGAAGTTTTTCGCGAGGTCAGCGAGAAAGACGACGGGAAATTCCAGTCCTTTGCTGCTGTGGATGGTCATGATACGGACGGCATCGTGAGAGACGGCGTCGGTCTTTGTCTGGAAACGGCCATCGCCCTTGAGCAGGCTCGATAGCTCTGTGAGGAAGGGGTAGAGACCGTTGTGCGTGCCTGTGTCGCGCGCGCGGGCGAGCTCATAGAAGGAAAGCAGGTGGGCGCGGCGGGCATGTCCACCGGGAAGGCCGGAGACGTAGGTGAGGTAGTCGGTGTCCTCCCAGATCTCCTGAAGGAGTGGTGCGATGCCACCTTGTACGGCATGCTCGCGCCATGCGCTAAAGTGGGTGAGGAAGGCGGACAGGGCGTCGGCCTTTTCTCTGGAGAGCAGGGGCGCGGCTTTTTCGAGGAGCGGGAAGAGATGGTCTGCCTCGTTTTCTTTCATGAGGAGACGGAGACGGGCGAGGTCTGTTTCCGTGAGCCCTACGAAGAAGGAGCGGAGCACGGCGGTGAGCGGCAGGTCCTGCAGCGGGTTATCCAGGATCTGAAGGAGAGCGATGAGTGTCTGTACTTCCAGATTCTTCACATAGTCATCATCTCGGGAGGAGACGGCAGGGATGTGATGCTCCTTCAGGATCTTGAGCAGGGCGGGGCCTTTCGAGGCGATGGAGCGGAGGAGGATCACGATGTCTCCATACCGGATGGGACGGAAGGTGCCGTCCTTATTCATCACCTGCCGTCCTTCTTGGATGAGGCTTTCGATATGGCTGGCGATGAGGCGGCCTTCGGCGTCGATCGTGGAGATCTCCTTGAGCTCGGGCCGGTCCGTCTCGGCGAGTTCGCTGCCATCGATGAGCTCGATCGTGACGCGGCCGCCGACGTAGTTTTCCGGGCGCGTTTCTTCGCATCGTCCCGGGTAGAGGGCTTCGGCGTCGCCGTAGGTGAGCTCCAGATTTTTCTCTGTCATGAGCTGCCGGAAAAGATAGTTGATGGAGGAGAGGACGGCGGCATCGCTTCGGAAGTTGCGGTTCAGGTCGATGCGACGGCCGCCTTTTCCGTCTGTAAGGAAGCGGTGGTACTTGGAAAGGAAGATCGTGGGGTCGGCCTGCCTGAAGCGGTAGATGCTCTGCTTGATGTCGCCGACAAGGAAACGGTTATGCCCGTTTGAGAGGAGGGTGGTGATGAGCTCCTGAATGCCATTCGTATCCTGATACTCGTCGATCATGACTTCCTTGTAGTTTCTTCGGATGGAGAGTGCGGCTTCTGAGGGGAAGTCTTCGGCATGCTCGGGGGTGAAGTCAGGATCTTTGGTATCGAGCAGAAGGGAGAGTGTATAATGCTCGAGGTCATTGAATTCCATCACGCCCTCCTGTTTCTTCCTTGCTAGGTAGCTGCGTCCGAAGTCGAGTGCAAGTGTGGAGAGGACCTTGACTTCCGGGGCCATGGCGCGGGTCTCTTTGATCCATTGCGAGGGCGTAATGGAGAGAAAGGGGAGGAGCTTTTTCTTATAGGTGTCTTTGGCCATGTTACGAAGAGCTTTGATCGATTCCGCATCAGGGGATTTGTTAAAATCCGTGGACTTGATGCCGTAGGCTTTGGCTTTGGCGGCGGAGAGGATCGGCATCTTTTGCGGGGTAAAGGAGGGCATGGCATAGAGTGCCTGCCATGTGGTGACTTGGGCGAGGGAGGAGAAGAAGGCGTACTCTTGGCTGAGCGTTTCGCCATAGACATCGCGTGCGATGGGATTCGTATCCAGAAGGGAGAAGACCTGCCGGTAGAGGTCGCAGATCTTTCCGGCGGTGTCGATGAGCTCGGATAGGATGGGCTGCGTCCATGGGAGGGTATCGAGCGTGGCATCTTCAGGGATCTCATAGGCATCGGGGAGACGCGCGAGCCAGACGTCCGGGAAGGGCATGGAGGAGGCGTAGCTGTGCATGCGCAGGATCATCTGGCGCAGGGCCTGGTCCTGATGGCCGCTCGCAAAGAGGTCGCAGGTGGTGAGGAAATCAGAATTTCCCTCCTCATACCAGCGCTCGAGGACTTCTGTCAGTACATCATCGGCGAGAATACGCGCATCATTTTCATCGGCCATGATGCGTGTCTTCGGGTCAAGATCGAGCAGGTAGAAATATTGACGCACGAGGGACTGAAAGAAGGCGTCCAGTGTGGAGATCTGCGCGCTCGAAAGGAGCGAGATCTGTCGCTCCAGGTGGCGGACGAGCGGGAGGTCCTTGGCGGCATCTGCGGTCTCGAGCTCACGGGTGAGAGAGGCGGAAATGCGGGACTTCATCTCGCTGGCTGCGGCTTTTGTGAAGGTCAGCACCAGGAGCTCATGGATGCCTGTGTGACTTTCGGGGTCTGCCGCGAGGCGGGTGATGCGTTCCGTCAGGACGGCAGTCTTTCCGCTGCCCGCGGCGGCGGATAAGAGGAGGTTTTTATTTCGGATGCGCAGGGCCTCTTCCTGCTGGGGTGTCCAACTCATGATGACTCCTTTAGAACAATGAGAAATTAGAAATGAGAAATGGGTGTGAAAGGTTGACGGGTTCAGGGTTCGGGGTTCAGGTTGGTGGAGCGGCGCATCATAAAATAGAAGCGCCGCGGAGTATAAATGGTGGCGATGCCCGATTGAGACGTTAGACGTCAGATGTCTCTTAGTCTCCCTGTTACGAGTGACCAGTCACTAGTCACCAGTGGTACGGCACACAAAATGATGGAAGCGCCGCGCTAGCGGTTTTCTCGTATCGCAAACCTAATCCCTAGCTACCAGTCTCCTAGTCCCTAGTCACCAGCTACCAGTCACTCTTTCGCGCGTTCTTCCAGTTCTTTTTTCAGCGTGCTGTCGCTGGGGAGGCGCACGTAGTCGTAATTCTCTTCCTCTCGGCCAGGGTCGAAGCGGCAGATGGTGTGGTAGGGACAGTAGCTGCAGGGAGTGACGCCCTTATAGCTGGCAGGGCAGATGGAGATGTCGCCTGCGATCATGCGGCTGTGGAGGGAGAGGATGTTTTTTCTGACGATGGTAAGGAGGGCGGAGAATTGCTCCTTCGTCAGGGCGGCAGCGGATCCCTTGTGGAGGCTGCCGTCGTTGGTGAATCTCACGGGCAGGCAGGAGTCGCTTTCGCCGGCGTCCTTGTCGAGGGACTTTAGGAGGGATGGATCTGCGAGGACGTAGCCGGAGGCGTGATCCTTTTCAGAAAGGTTGACGTTTCCATTCGGCGGGACCTGCTCGACCTTGGTGACAGTGCCCGACAGGTAGATATACATGAGCGCGGCAGGGAGAAGCGGCTCTTCGGGATGTTCCTGCTCGACGGCGAGAAGGTAGGTGAGGAGCTGGAGCTTCAGTCCGGCGACGATCTCTGCGAGCGTGGCTTCGGTATGGCCGGTCTTGTAGTCGAAGATGGCGACGGCATTGTCCTTTACATCGAAGCGGTCGATCTTTCCTGAAATGGTGAGTGTCTCGCCATCTTCCTTGGCAAGGTGGAAAAAGAAGGCTTTCTCAAGGTCTTTGGTATCGAATTCGCTTCGCCGGCTCCATGAGCGAAGGAAGGTGAGCGTTTCCCGGAAGGTGCGGTCGAGGCTTCTTTTCGTGTAGCGGGAGGTGGCATCGGAGGAGAGGATGCCGTACTTCATTTTTTCGGAGAGGGCGCCTGCGATGGTGGAGGAGATCTCGCGGATGTCTTCATCACTGGCGTCGCGCCACTGCCTTTTTTGCCGGGTGAGTGTGCTGCCGAACTGGTGAAGGCCTGCGTGAAGGTAGTTGCCGAGGTCCAGACTTTGGAGCTCTCCTTCATCACGGGCTTCCAGCGTCAGGCCGTACTGGAGGAAATACTTGTAGGGGCAGCTGCGATAGGTCTCCAGACGTGTCATGGAGCTTACGTAGCGCCCGCCGGGCTGGAAGAGGGCGCGGGCAAGCTCTTGCGGCAGGGCGTCGGGGGTATTGCTGTAGGAGAGGGCGCGAAGCTTTTCGGAAAGGATGCGCTGCCAGTGGGGACTTGTCATCGCCCAGCGGGCGAGTGCGAGCCAGGGGGAGGTGCTTTCAGGCAGGCCTTCCTGGAGAAGGCGGGGAAGGAGCGAGAGGGCTTCCTCGGGGTTGGCAAAGAAACTGTGGTCGGGATCTTTCAGCGTGGGAGCGTGAGCGGCAGCGCATTCTGAGCTGTAGCCGAGCTTGGAAAGCTGGAGGGCGAGGAAGGAGGGCTCGCATTCTTTTCCGTCACTTCCGAGCGATGGGGAGGTGAGGTAGAGCGCATCGGAGGCACGGGTGAGGGCGAGATAGACGAAGAACTGCTCCTGATGGATCATCTGCATGAGATCATTCCCGAAGGTGAGCTGACTGTTTTCAGAGAGGGCCTGCTTTTCCCATGCGGAGAAGAAGCCGCTCTCTTCGACGCGCTTGGGAAATTCGCCTTCGATCACGCCGGGGATGAAGACGACCTTCGCTTCCATCGCATAGCCGCGGTCCATGCCTGTCACGGTCACATGGTCGAGTGTCGGAGGGATGGTGGAATAGGTGAGGGCAGAGAGACCGTCTTCGAAGAGGGCGCGGAAATCTTCCGCTGTCATCGCCTCATCCCCTGCGACGTGGACGATCTCATCCAGAAGGCCCAGTACCTTCTTCCAGACCTGCAGGTGGGGGCGAAGGCCTGTCTTTTCAAAGTCGGCTTCATCCCATGCCGACAGGGTGTGAGGCACCTTCTCGCTGAGGAGAAAGCGGTAGAGTATGGCCGCGCGGTCTTTGGCGGAGACAGCGGATCTCCACGCTTCGGAAAGCGGATCGAGAAGGGAGGTGAGGCGCGTGCGCCATTCATTCACGCGGCGGCGCTCGGCGAGCTCGGCCTCGGACAGCGGCGGGGGCGTCTCATCGAGATCGCGGTAGCTGCGCTGCTCCCAGCTGTCATGCCATTGCCAGGGACGGATGCGGCGGGAAAGGACGTAGTTTTCCAGTCGGTCGATCTCTTCCTGTGAGAATTCAGGCAGAAGCGAGGTCTTCAAAAGACGAAAGAGGGTGAGACGCTGCCAGCCCGCGTTCCTTCTGCCTGTTTCCTTTGCGAGAAATTGCAGCAGGAAGGAGGTGAGCATCACGAGCGGGTGGTTATTCATGGGATGCTTCTCATCAATGAAGCCGGGGATGCCGTAAGTGGCAAAGGAGCGGGTAAAGAGGTCGCTGTAGTTTTCCGGCGTACGCGAGAGGACGAGGATGTCACGGTAGCGAAGGCCCTTGTCTCGGACGAGCGATGTGATGGTGCGTGAAATGAGATCCACTTCTTCCTTCGGGCTTTCTGCGGTGATGAGGTGGAGCCCCTCCTTTACGCGCCCGTCCTCCGGGCGGGGACGTGCGTGGCGTTCAAAGAAATGGCGTGCCATGAGAGAAAGGTCGCTGGTGCGGAAGCGCTTTTCTTCCGTGAGCACGATGGAGGAGGAATGGCGGATCGCGCCCTGCAGCTGGCTGTAGAGCTGATACGGCCGGGCGAAGTTCGGATTTTCCGCCGTCTCTTCCGGACTGTCCATCTGCAGTGTCATGGTGACTTCCTCGGCTGTGTGAACGAGCGCGGACACGATGCGGATCTTCTGCGGCGCCATGCCGTTGAAGCCATCGATCCAGATGTGGGAGCCGCGGAGCTTCTCTGACTTGGGGATCTCCCGTGCAAGAAGGTCGAAGAGGCTCCCTTCATAAGCAAAATGCATACGCAGATAGTCATGGTACGCTTTATATAAGAGGGAGAGGTCAGCGAGCTTTTTCCCTAGCGGTGTCTCGCCTTCCCGCTTCGAGGCGGCAAGGAGGTCGTCTTCTGTGATGAGAAACATGTCGAGCTGATGGAAGAAGGCGGTCAGCTTCTCTGAGAAATGCGGCTGTGATGCAGCGCGGAGGATCACCTGCAGCTCGTCCTTGTGTGCATTGAGAAGGCGGCGCAGGATGATCTGCTGGCCCAGCGGCGAAAGGGCATCGGCGACCGGCGAGTGCAGCTCTTGAAAAACGCGGTAGGCGAGGCGCGAGAAGCCGCACACCGTCACATCGATGAAGCCGGCGCCGGGGAAGGACTTGGCGAGCAGGTACTCCGCTGTGTAGGTGCCCTGATCGGGGACAAGAAGGTAGGCGCGGCCGCCCGGTGTTTTTTTCAGATAGTCTTGGATCTCGCGGCAGCAGCGGGTGGTCTTTCCCGTGCCGGCGCGGCCGAAAATAAAATGCAGGCTCATAGAAGGCTCCTTTGGATGTGAAGGACTAGTGGCTAGGGATTAGGGATTAGAAGCGCCAAGTGACTGATGACTGGTAGCTAGGGATTAGGACTTAGAAGTGTCAAGTGAGCGGTGACTCGTAACTGGGAGGCTAAGAGACTAGGAGACATCTGACATCTGACGTCTAACGTCTCAAGCGGGCATCGCCCATATATACTCGCGGCGAAGCCGCTTCCTGAACCCTGAACCCTTAAACCCAATCCCCTTTCATATGTTATAATACTAAGATTATTTTATAAGAAAAACAAGGAGAACAAACGAATGGGGGAAAAACTATGGACCCGTGAGTTCATCGGTATGGGTCTCACGAATTTCTTTTATTTCATGTCGCAGTACATCATGATCGCGGCGCTGCCGGTCTACATCATGGATGATCTGGGGCTCGGCGAGTGGGAGGCAGGGATGGCGATGACCTGCTTTCAGATCGGCACGGTGGTGTCCCGCCCGCTCGCAGGGCGTGTGATCGATGCGGTGAATAAGCAGCGTCTGCTCCTCATCGTTTCCGTGCTGCTCTTTCTCCTGATGACGGGCTTTCTCCTTGCGTATCGGTTGGAGATCGCACTTTCGCTGCGACTCATTCACGGGATCGTCTTCGCACTGGGGACGACGGCTTCGGCAGCGATGGCGGCGCTCGTGCTACCTAGCCGGCGGAAGGGAGAGGGAATCGGCTACTTTGCGGTCTGTGGAAATATGGCGATGGTCGTGGGGCCCCTGGTGGGGCTCATCCTCATCGAGCATCTCGGTGCGTCGGTGCTGTTTCTCTTCCTTTCTTTGATGGCTGCGTGTGCGATCGTTTCAGGAAATGGGAAACGGCTGCCCGCGTGCGTGGTATGTCCTTCGGGAGAGACGCACCGCGGATTTCATTTTTCGGATTTCTTTGAAAAGAAGGCGCTTCCGGCGGTCATCTTGGGCGGGCTTGTCTTTTTTGCCTACGGCGGTGTGCTGACATTCATTCCCATGTACACGAGAAGCCTTGGTATAGGCTCTTACACGAGTCTCTTCTTCCTCGTCTTTGCGCTCGTCATCGTCGTATCCCGTCCGTTTGTCGGCTACCTCTTCGATCACCATGGCTCGGACTATACGGTGTATCCGGGCTTCCTTTTCTTCTCGGCGGGCTTTCTCCTCTTCTCGCAGGTCGAGGGGCCTTTTCTCCTGCTTCTCTCCGCGGCGGTGTTGGGGATCGGCTTCGGCGCGCTGGCGCCTGCCGTCCAGACCATCGCGGTCAGCAGCGCCCCTTCTTCCCGCGCGGGCGTCGCGACATCGACCTATTTCTGGTCGCTGGATATCAGTGTGGGCTTTGCGGCGGCCTTCCTCGGGCTTTTTGCAGAGGCTTTCGGCTATTCTTTCATGTATGGCGGCATCTGCCTCGCCTCTTCGCTTGCCGGACTGGCGTATTACTTCATGTGGAGAAGGGGAAAACAAATGAGGAATGAGGAATGAAGGTGGCGGCTTCGCCGCGATCGATGACGAGGTCGCTGCTGTTCTGGCATTCGTTATCTCACATACGACGTTTCTCGCCGCTCAGGATGACGAAAAGGGGCGATGCTCGCTTGAGATGTCAGATGTCTCCTCGTATTCTGGTCTCTTGGTCTTCTAGCCATTCATCCCTATTTTCAAACTTCTCATTTGTACAATAAAAACGCCGCTTCGCTTGCGCGAGGCGGCGTTTTGTGATGATGGTTGTGATTCGGCATCACGCGAAATTGGGAGAGGATGATTCTCTGGTCAGTCCCCAGTCACTCGTCATTAGCTGCTATTTCAGGACCACCTGATGGCAGAGGTTTCTCAGCTGGTTTTCTGCATCCGGGAGGGAGGAGAGGTGATTGATGTAGAGGAAGGACACCTGTGCGCCGATGTAGTTTCTGAAGGCATTGAAGCGAGCGCCATTCGCTTCTTGTTCCGTGAAGCCATAGTCTTTCCGGCAGATGGACTTCAGGATGGCGATGGATTTCTGAGCAGCCGGTACGGAGAGGACCCAGTCATGGTCGCCTAAGTGGACGATGTAGCCTTCCTGCTTGTGCGGGGCGGAGAGGCCTTCGCCGTCAGAGGTGAGGAGACCGAGGCGGACGGGGTCTTTGCCGATGATGATGGAGGCCGCGCGGATCCAGCTGACGACATCGGCTTCCTCTTTTTTACTGGTCGGAGCGGCATGAGCACAGGCCTGCGCTACGATTTCTTCTGCCGGCATACCGCGGTAGATGGATTCGGCGATACTGAGGACATGGTGCGCCCCCTGACCTGCGATGGTGTATTCTTTTCTGGAGGAGCCGTCTTCCTGCCACTGGAAGACGAAGGGCTTCTCGATGTCGTGCAGCGCCTGTGCTGCGACGGCGGTGTCGTAGTCGACATCATAGTGGAAGACGTCTTTATAGGTCTCACAGATACCGACGGTGATGTGCAGGTTGCTGTCGACATGGGTGGAGAGACCGCCCGGGTAGGAGTGGTGGCTCATGTAGCCGCTGCCTGGTGCGGTCATGAATGGCTGCAGCTTCGTCGGTACCGGTGGGAGAAGGGTCTCTGCGGAGATCTTAGATGGATCGATGAGCTTTTGATCCAGAAGCTGATTGTAGAGGCGCTGGATGGAGGAAGAACTGGTGTAGTTTTCCATAAAGGTCGGGAATGGATTCTTGATCATAGCAAGGACGGCGGATCTGAGAGAGCTGTCTTTGATGGTGTCTACGATCTTCAAAATGTCTGCATAGGAGCTTTTGATGAGCGGAGCGGCTTTAGCGGCAGCTTCTCCGGTCTTTGGCAGATCAGCGAGAGCGATCGGGCGGATCTCCATCGCAGCAGCTGCTTCTTTGGCACTGGCGGTGAATGGGAATTTGAAAAGCATAGCGCCTGCTGCGGTGCCGGCTGCGAGCTTCAGAAAGGTGCGTCTGGAAATCGGATCGTGCGTGATTGCGTTGTTCATGAATGGTTCCTCCATCTCTTTTTGTACGGAATTTGAGCAGGCTCTTCGGAGCCGCTTTTATCAGTCTAGTGAGGGAACGCAAAGAATGGATTCCTGTTTTGAAAAACTTCCGCTAAATTTCGTCATGCCTTTGTCAATTGACAGATATTTGGCAGCCTTGACAAAAGATGTACAAAGTGTTGATGAAAAAAGAATGAGGAGAAGGTAGGATAGATGAAGTAAGAAGTGACTGGTAACTGGTGGCTGGGGATTAGGTGCCGCGAGTGACTGGTGACTTGTGAAATGGCAGTTCATGGCACCACCATTTTGCATTTCTCATTCAAGAGAGACTTTCGCACAATCAAGGGGCGACTCGCCCCACGGGCTAACCCTGACTTAATTTCATCCAAGGAGGTAATTATTATGTTTGGTATCGGTATCCCGGAACTTCTTCTGATCCTTGTGATCGGTCTCATTGTCTTTGGCCCCGGCAAGCTGCCGGAGATCGGCAAGGCACTGGGCAAGAGCATGCATGAATTCAAAGACGCAGTGAATACGGACTCGCAGAAGACGGTCATTGTGAAAGAGACAGAAGTCGCAACCGCTAAGGCGGCTGTCGAGGCTAAGAAATGATGACGGAAGCCGCGGACATGCCTCTTTCCGGGCATCTCACGGAACTGCGCAAGAGGCTCATCTACTCGTTCCTAGCGATAGCTGTCGGGACGGCGGTGAGCTTTTTCTTTATCCGTGAGCTCATGGCTTTCCTGACTGCTCCGGCGGGGCAGCTGTACTTTGCGCGGCCCACAGAAGTCCTCATGATTTACATCAAGACTGCGGTCGTGGCAGGCTTCGTCCTCGCCTCGCCTGTGGTCTTCTTCGAATTTTGGCGTTTCCTGCTCCCTGCACTGACGGATCGGGAGAAATCATGGTGCTGCGTCTTCGTGCCGCTTTCCGTGATCCTCTTTCTCTCCGGACTCGCCTTTTCTTATTTCTTCGTCATGCCGGAGAGCCTTCACTTCCTCATGGGATTTGGCGGAGATGACTTCAAGCCGCTCCTTTCGATGGAGAACTATCTGGAATTCGTTCTCTTCATGATCTTCCCCTTCGGCTTCGTGTGCAATCTTCCGCTCGTCCTCATCGCCATGGCCAAGGCCGGCCTCGTCACCTCGGCAGCGCTCACGAAAGGGAGAAAGTATGTGATCTTCCTCTCCTTCATCCTTGCGGCCATCCTCACTCCGACGCCTGACATCATGACACAGAGTCTTCTCGCCGTCCCCTCTATCGTCCTCTTTGAGATCAGTCTGCTCGTGATCCGGATGATGGGGCGGTGAAGCCGCATTTCTTAAAGGATGCTTCAAGTTCATGACAAAACAAAATTCGCTTCACGCAAGACTTCGTGAAGCGGATTTTGTTTTGCCATGGTTAGCCCGTGGGGCGTGTCGTCTTTTGATTAGAAATGGAAAACTCTGTTCGCATGAGGAATGAGGGCGGCGGCTTCGCCGCAATCATATATGAGGCGATGCCCGAATGTGGTATTTCAGGAAACGCTGATCCCTATTTCTCAAATCCTTCTTTCAGCTGGCGCAGTCCCTTTTCGAGCGTTTTTCTCGGGCAGGCGAGGTTGAAGCGGAGGAAGCCTTCCCCTTCCTTGCCGAAGATGTATCCCATATCCAGCCAGAGACGGCAGTCATAGAGGATCTTGTGCTCAAGCTCTTCGTTGGAGAGGCCGTAAGCAGAGGCATCGACCCAGATGAGGTAGGTCCCCTCCGGCTCGACGAGCTTCATCTCCGGCATTTCTTTTTGGAAGAAGCTTCGCGTGAAGTCCAGATTTCCTTTGAGATAGGACTTGACGGCTTCGAGCCAGGGGCGGCCCTCCCGGTACGCGGCTTCACTGGCAACGAGCCCCATGACATTCAGCTGGTCGTAGCCGAAGGCATCGAGCTCTTCCTGAAAGGCTCTGCGGATCTCAGGATTTGGGATGAGGATGTTCGAATTCTGCAGACCGGCGATGTTGAATGTCTTCGAAGGCGCGGTACAGATGATGGCATTGTCCGCTGCCTCGCGGCTGATGGTGGCGAAGGTCGTGTGGGTATGGCCGGGGTAGGTGAAGTCTTGATGGATCTCATCAGCGACGATCTTCACGCCGTGGCGCAGGCAGATCTCTGCATATCGCGTAAGCTCTTCCTTCGTCCAGACGCGTCCGGCGGGATTGTGCGGCGTGCAAAGGAGCGCGAGCTTCACGCCTCCTTCTTCGATCTTCTTTTCCATGTCATCGAAATCGATCTCATAGTGACCCTCTTTCAGGACGAGGCCGCTGTTTACGAGGCGGCGGCCATTCTTTTCGATGGCGGAGAGGAAGGGATAGTAGACAGGCTGGTGGAGCAGTACGCCGTCCCCCGGCTTCGTCAGTGCTTTGACAGCGATATTGATGGCCGGCACGACGCCCGGTGTCTTGATGAGCCATTCCGGATGGATGGTCCAGTGGAAATAGGTCTTCTGCCAGTTTGCGAGTGCTTTAAAGTAGGAGCTGCCTGCTTCCGAGTAGCCGAAGATGCCATGGTCCACGCGGGCATGGAGCGCACGGGTGATGGGCTCGGCCACGCGGAAATCCATGTCCGCCACCCAGAAGGGAAGGACATCAGCCGGTTTGCCGCGCTGGACGGCGAAATCGTACTTGAGGCAGCCGGTGCCTCTCCGGTCAATGATGGTATCAAGATCAAGTGTATGCATAGGAAGGTTCTCCTTTCGCGGGCAGGGCTTGCCCGCTGAATTCGAATGAAGGCTTGCGGCAAATGAGGCGGCGTTTCCGTCATCCGCCGCCGGTTTCACACCGTTCATTCTCCCAGTGCCTGCGAGAGGTCAGCGATGAGGTCATTCACATCTTCGATGCCGACGGAGAGGCGGAGGAGACAGGCGGTGATGCCGCGGGACTCACGCTCCTCATCCGTGAGGTCAGCGTGCGTCTGGGTGGCAGGGTAGGTGATGAGACTTTCTACGCCGCCAAGACTTTCTGCGAAGCGAATGAGGCGGACGGATTTCAGCACGCGGAGAGCTGTCTCATGGCTGTCGGTATAGAAGGAGAGCATAGCGCCTGTGCCGCGGGACTGCCGGTCGTGGATTTCTTTGTTTTTGAAGCCGGGAAGACTCGGATAGAGTACCTGCGTGATCTTCGGATGACCGGCAAGCCACTCGGCGAGGGTCTGGGCATTTTTCTGCGCGGCTTCCATGCGAAGTGCCAGTGTCTTGATGCCGCGGGTGACGAGCCAGCTGTCCCATGGCGCAAGGCAGCCGCCGACGGTCTTGTAGAGGAAACGGATCTTTTCCGCGATTTCTTTGTCCCTGCATACGACAAAGCCTGCGAGGGTGTCATTGTGTCCAGCGAGGTACTTGGTGCCGCTGTGAAGGACGATGTCGGCGCCGAAGTCGATCGGATTGCAGAAGTACGGGCTCATGAAGGTATTGTCCGCGATGAGGAGCGCGCCGTGCGAGTGCGCGAGGTCTGCCATCGCAGAGATGTCCGTCACCTGCATCATCGGATTCGTCGGCGTCTCGATGTAGATGGCTTTGACGGTGTCGTCCAGTGCAGCCTCTGCTTTAGAAATATCTGATGTGTCGACGAAGCGGAAATGAAGGCCGTTCTTCTCATTGATGAAGCGGAAGAGACGGATGGAGCCGCCGTAAAGGTCATCGGTGGAAAGGATCGTGTCTCCCGGTTTGAAAAGTTCCATGACCATAGAGATCGCAGCCATGCCGGAAGAGTAGCTGGTACAGTCACACCCGTGCTCGAGCCGTGCGACCACTTTCTCCGTGCATTCCCGTGTCGGGTTCTGCACGCGGGCATAGTCGTAGCCCGTGGACTGTCCGAGCTCCGGATGTCCGAAGGTCGCAGACTGAAATACAGGGACAGAAATGCAGCCGGTCGGGTCTTTCCAGTCGCTGCCATGAATGCAGATCGTTTTTATATCCATCGTGGATTCTCCTTTTCATAGGTCGGGGGAGGTATGGCGCTTAACCGCAGACAGCCGGGGGCTGATCATCCATCCATCCATATCCCTTTCCTGTCAATAAAAAAATCCGTCTCTCTATTGAGAGACGGATAGTAATACCGTGTGACCACTCTGCTTCTCCTTACCGTCACCGATAAGGACTCGATAGGTACGCTGGACGAGCCATAAATACCCTGCTGCTGTAACGGGCAGTCCCGGCGAGCTTCATGATTCGGCTCGGAGGCTCGAAGGCCATCTTCTGTGTCCGCTTCTGCACTGCTCTCACCATACGCAGCTCTCTTTGCCAGTCCTGAACGCATACTCTTCTTCTCATCGCCTGTGTGGAATTAGGCCTATCATAGCATGGAGAAGGGGAGATGTCAAACGCTACAGGCCATAAGTTGATTTTTAATCTTAATCCAAGCTTGCAACATTATTCAGGAAAGCGTATACTGTAATATAATTTATCTGTAGTTGTTAGGAGGAGGATTATTGTGTTTAAAACGATCCAGCACACGCTTGCCAGCGTGGCACTGATCAAGCAGATCGCGGTCGGTCTGGTGATCGGTATTCTGATCGCGGTCTGTTTCCCCGCAGCCATCCCGGTCGTAAAGATTTTTGGGGATCTTTTCGTCAAAGCCCTGAAAGGAGTCGCACCGATTTTGGTGTTCTTCCTGGTCATGAACGCCATGGCGCAGAGAAAAGAAAATGGGAACGGCAGCATGAAGCCGATCATCGGTCTCTATGTGATGGCGACATTCTTCGCATCGCTCGTCGGGGTCGGCATGTCCTTCCTGTTCCCGACCACACTGCACCTGCAGGTGGCCGCTGACACGAAGCTCGCTCCGCCAAGCGGCATCATTCAGGTGCTTCATAACCTGATCCTGAGCGTCGTCGATAATCCGGTGAATGCACTGCTCTCTGCGAACTACATCGGCATCCTGGCATGGGCGATCATCATCGGTATCGCGATGAAGAATATCGCATCCGGCACCACCAAAGGATGGCTCGATGATGTTGCCAAGACCATCACCAAGGTGGTGACCTGGGTCATCCACTTTGCCCCGCTCGGCATCATGGGCCTTGTTGCTGACTCCGTCGGCACTGCCGGTGTGGAAGCGCTCATCGGCTATGTACAACTTCTGGCGGTCCTCATCGGTTCGTACTTCCTGGTCGCTCTTGTGATGAATCCGATCATCGTATTTTCCCGCATTCACATGAATCCATACCCGCTGATCCTCACCACGATCCGTGAAAGCGGCGTGTATGCCTTCTTCACCAGAAGCTCGGCGGCCAATATCCCTGTGAATCTGGCACTCTGCAAGAGACTCGGGCTGAATCCGGATATCTTTACGATCTCCATTCCTCTCGGTGCGACGATCAATATGTCCGGCGCATCCATTACGATCTCCGTGCTGGCGCTGGCCGCTGCACATACGCTGGGCATTGAAGTCGATCTGCCGACCGCACTCCTGCTCTGCATCGTATCTACTGTCGGTGCATGTGGTGCTTCCGGCGTCGCAGGTGGCTCTCTGCTTCTGATCCCGGTCGCTTGTGCGTCCTTTGGCATCAGCAATGATATCTCCATGCAGGTCGTCGGTGTCGGCTTCATCATCTCCGTGCTGGAAGATGCCTGCGAGACTGCGCTGAACAGCTCCACTGACGTACTTTTCACTGCTACGGCGGAATATGCAGAACGCCGCAAGGCGGGTACGCTTCAGGCGGAAGACATGGTCCCGCATGATCACTAAATAAAAAAGGGGCTGTGAAGAAATGAATCTTCATTTCTTCACAGTTCCTTTTTACTTTGCTTTCATTTGGTTCAAGGTTCAGGGCTCTCGTGGCGGCTTCGCCGCCTTTTTTTTTAGAAGATGGTATTCTCGTATCGCAGCCTTCCCCCTCTAGGGGAAGGTGCCCGAGAGGGGCGGATAGGGTGACTATGGCATGAAAGACAGCTGGGATAAGGTTTCCCGGTCACTCCTATGAGAGCTGCAAGTCCCCCGCGGCAGATGGAACGCG
>SKEO01000634.1_pt1 | contig 32560 bp, 29 predicted proteins | sample 4826801 | NCBI WGS metagenome assembly SKEO01 (sample SAMN11008807, study PRJNA524170) | human gut metagenome | biome: Human fecal sample; material: Feces; isolation source: fecal sample from pouch patient p3 | host: Homo sapiens | place: Israel: Tel-Aviv | collected 2016-02-25 | reverse complement strand
GTATACTTTATGCTGTTTCTCAGTTCAAATTGTATTATTTCATTTCTACTTTACAGAAATTATATGGAGCAATATCATTAACATCTGTATCAATGAATGGAATTCCACTGATGTTAGATGGTGCAGCATAGTATCCGGCATATTCTACAAGCGGAACAAGTGGAAGATCCTCAGATAAGATCTGCTGAACTTCTTTGTAAAGTTTTCCACGTTCATCCTGATCTGTCAGGCTTTTTGCCTGTGTTAATAATTCATCCACTTTTGTGTTTGAATATGCAGAAACGTTCATAGCTCCGTCTGTTCCTACACGAGTAGAAAGATTGTCCGGATCCGGTCCCTGGAATCCTGCAAGCATACACAGATCATAGTCTCCGCTGGAAACTTTTTCTCCCCATGCTCCTTCTTCCAGTGGATTCACTGTAACATCGATACCTATCTCTTTTAACTGGGACTTGATGACTTTCGCACAATCTTCATAGTTTCCATAATTGAAAACTTCCAGATTCAGATGTAAGTAATATCCATCTGCATCTTTTGTATATCCGGCGTCTTCTAATAATTTCACTGCTCCGTCTACATCGGTATCACCGATATCGGCTTTGTCATTATATGCCCACTCTAAGAATGGAGGATAGAATCCATAAGCAACTTCCTGTAATCCGGCTGTTCCTTTTTTGGAAATCTCTTCTCTGTTAATTCCTTTTGCAATTGCCTGACGGACTGCAAGTTTTCCTGTATCATTTCCTTTCATGTTAAAGCACATCTGATAACGGCGTCCTGCTGAAAGGCATCCTACATTGTAATCTGAATTATCCTGTAATTCTTTTACATGTGAAGATGGTACATTCTGGAGATAATCAATTTCTCCGTTCATGAATGATTCATATGCTGTGTCAGAATCCTGCACGATTGTATATACAACCTTATCAAGCTTTGGTTCTCCACCAAAGTAGTCTTCATTTTTCTCAAGAGTAATGCTTGAGCCATCTTTAGATTCTACAAATTTGAAAGGGCCTGTTCCGATCGGTTTGCTTGTTGCAGCTTCTACCTTTGTCCAGTCCTCATCTGTATCATATAAATGCTGTGGAAGAATAGCACTTCCATACCATGCAAGATTTGAGACAAATGCTGCATTTGCTTCTTTAAGCTTAATAACAAATGTGTTATCATCCGGGCATTCCATTGAATCAACTGCTGATAATGCTGATGCAAGGAATCCTTCTGATTCCATAATCTTTTCATAGGTGAATTTTACGTCTGCTGATGTAAAGTCTTCCCCATCATGCCACTTTACACCTTTGTGTAATTTGAATGTGTAAGTAAGTCCATCGTCTGATACATCCCAGCTTTCTGCAAGATCCGGAATGATCTCTTCATTATTGTTCATTGTAATCAGTCCGCTGAACACATTCTGAGACATCATTGTTGTGGAATCATCCAGACTTGCATCCGGGTTGTAACTGCTTGGCTGGCTTCCAAGATTGAATACCAATGTCTGCTCACTGGAAGCTTTTTTCTCAGTACTATCTGACTTCTTAGAATCGTCAGACTTACCGCAGGCAACACATGACGCTACCATTGCTGTTGCCAAAAGAATACTGATAAGTTTCTTTTTCATTTTTTTCTCCTCCGTTTTGTTATTATTTAGCAAATAATCATTCTAATCATAAATTACTTTCGACATCCTGTCTAATCGATTATCCCGATATATCTATTAGTCATATTCATAAAAACTATAAGTATTTATTAATAATATGATGTACAATAGAATAAAACGGCTGTAAGGAGTTACACAAATGACAAAAAAAGAACTATATGAAAATATAAAAGAACTCGGTCCGGAGATGAATCCGCAGGAACGTATGATGTTATATATGCAGGGAAAAGAAGTAGACTGCCTCCCATACAGTCTGCTTTCTCATGAGGCACTGGCTTATATCTGGGGCTTTACTACAGAAAATCTCCGCCATTCCTTTGAATCAATGTGTGCACTTCTAGAACGCAAACGGGATCTATACGGTGAGCCCGGAATCAGTGGAGGCCTTGGTTTACGAGGACTTTCCGAAGCACTGGGATCCAAATTAAAATATCCGGAAAATTCAGAAGATATAGTTGTTGAGCATATTTTGAAAGATTATGATCAGCTCGATGCACTGGAAGAATTTGAAGTGGAAAAAAATACAATTCTGTTAAACAAATTAGACCTGATGAAACGCTTGATGGATCATTTTCCTGATATGCCCGCTTTCGGCGGTGTGGCAGGTCCTATGTCGACCGCGATCTCCATAAGGCGTATTGAACTCGTCTTACGAGATATGGTACGTGATCCGGAACATCTGCACCGGCTGCTTGATTTCTGTGTTACATGCAATTTAAAGTGGGTAAAAACGCTCCATGAAACATTTGGGATCACCTCCATTTCCATTGCCGATCCGGCTACAACAACGGATATCCTTGGTTATAAATACTACCGGGAATTCTCTTACCCGTACATGAAAAAATTATTTGACGGAATTATGGAAATTACGCATCAGGTTCCTTCGTTACACATCTGTGGACACAGCAAGAAAATCCTTCCGGATCTGGCCGATATCGGATTCAACAACTTCAGTCTGGATAATTGCGAGAATCTGGAAGAGATCAAAAACCTGATCGGCGACCGCATGCTCCTTGGCGGAAATATCGCACCTGTCGATGTCATGATGAACGGATCCATTGATGATGTCATCGAAGCCACCCGGCAGGTCATCTATTATGGTTCGGACAGTCCCTGTGGTTATATCGTCATGCCCGGCTGTCAGGTCCCAAGAGGAACTCCTCTTGAAAATATTGATGCTCTCCGCTATGCGGTGAGAAAATATAGCAAGGGAGCTGTAAAAGGTAAGCGAATCAACTCGCTCGAGGAATAGGCAAATAAAGTCCCCGACAGTTTCTGAACGTAATCGAAAAAAGTCTCAACTGGCGGCTTCCGAATGTAAGCAAACATATCCTCTACCGGCAGTTTCCAAGTATAGAAAAACTGGTGTGGAGTAAATCCAGGCACCAGTTTTTCATCGTTTCTATATCTTTTTTTCTATATTCACCGTTTCTGCTTCATCTTCTCTTTCTTCTCATACATTGCTTTATCCGCTTCATCCAGCTTCTTTTCCCTGTCATCCGTCCATGCATATCCGATTGCCGCCGATATCTCTATATCACACGGCCTGTCCGCACGGTCAATTTCTCTTTGCAGTGCCTGTACATATGCTTTCACTTCCGCACAGGTCTTGTCAAACAGACTTATAACAAATTCATCCCCCAGACAGATTATGAATCCCAGAATTCCAGTCACATAGCACAATGAATATCCATAGGAATGATTCTTATAAAAAAATACAAATGCCCGCACACTGAACACACTAAATATAATATAACTAATCAGCACCCGTATTAATTTCTTATCTTTCCTCTGTCTCAGTTCCATAAATCCACCGTAAAGGATCAGGATGATCGCAACCGCCATTAACAGATGCTCTGCCACGATCAGAATCGTAACCGGAACAACCTGTCCGATATAGTTAACAACATATATGCATTCCATCATAAGGAACAGATTCTGAAGAATAAACAACATCTGCTCTTTCTGCGGCATGATCTTCTTTGTAAATTCCAGCAGCGCAACCGGCAGGAAGAAAAAGCACAGAAACGGAATCTGCTCAATCATTCCGGTCTTCTGTGCGATCAGTAAAAATATCTTAGAATCTGTTAAAATCCAGCTCCCCGCACAAATACTGTAGATTCCCAGACTTCTCAGACTTTTACAGGTATCCTTCGCCCACACCTTTTTCATATAAATACCTGCCTACAGACTTATCACGCCGACGATCACGGACAATACCATAAAAATTACCGCATACAGATTCTTTCGGAGGATAGATGTATAGACATTCTCACTGTCGCCCAGATACATCTTCGACTGCATGACTGCATTTTTCGAATGTTCATCCACATTCCGGAAGCGGATAACCAGATTCTTTCCCTCCGGTATCTTGAATAAATGAATTGCACCTTTTCTGTCACTGTCTATATGATAGATATTCTCGCCATCTACCGATATATCATACGCTGACCAGTGACTTTACAATTGCAGTACCCAGTCTCTTCCATCTTCTGCCGGAATCTTATACCGGTACGCTGCTTCCAGTTCTCCATTTTTATGATCTACAGACCAGGTTCCCTCCTGCCCCTGTACATTTTCAGAAAATGCTTTGCCGGGATCTATATCTTCTTTTATACTGATACACAAAACTACTGCTATTAATACGATCATGACGATTAATAGCAGTCTCTTGATATACTTCATTGTGTGTCATCCTTTATTCTATATTTTTCATGCATTTAATATATCTCTTATTATCTATAATAACACAGAATCTAAATTTTGCATGTATATTTTAATATATAGAAGAATCCGAAAACGTATCGTTTTACAGTTTCCCCGTTGTTTGTCATATGCTAAAATAGAATTATTATCAATACAGAAACGAGGTGCTTTTATGCAGCACGAAGTATTTATCAGTTATCACCGAAACTCATCTGCTGAACTTGTGGAACATATTGTAGCGGCACTGGAAAGTCACGGAATCAAATGCTGGTATGCCCCACGGGATGTAGATTCAAGCTATGCCGGAGATATTGTTAAAGCAATCAATACATGCAAAGTCTTCCTTCTGGTTATGAATGAGCAGTCTTCTCATTCTGCCCATGTACTCAATGAAATTGACTGTGCTTTTAACCGGTTCCATCAACATGAATCCATCCGCCTGTTACCTTTCCGAACCGATAACAGGGAAATATCGGATGATGTCCGGTATTACCTTGGACGGATTCATTTTCTGGATGGTACCGAACCGCCAGAAGAAGACCGTATCAATGCCCTTGTATCCAGAATTTCTTATTGGATTCAAAGCAGTGAATGGAACAACAATGCCCAACCGGTCGTTCAGGTTCAGAGCATACACAGTACCACCCTTGTACACAACACAAATTTTGTTGGCCGGGCATCTGAACTTAACGAAATATACCGTTTACTTCATAGCGACAACAATAAATTATTTTTATGCGGAACCGGTGGCATTGGAAAAAGTGAACTTGCCAGACAATATGGACTGAAATTTCAGAACGAATACCAAACCATTCTCTGGTTCACTTACAACAGTACGCTGGAAGATATGATCATCACAGATCAGTTTCTTCTCATCCATGGTCTGGAAAATGAGAAACAAGACCTTACAACTCCTCAGGCACGGGAAACTTATTATTATAAAAAGCTGAATTATTTAAAAGAACACTGTGATAAACATACACTTCTTATCATCGAAAATTTTGATGCCGAAGATGAACGCACACAGGAACTTCTGGAGGGACCATATTCTGTAATTTTCACTACCCGCATCAGTCGTGAAAAAGATGGATATCAGGAACTTTCCATTCATCCAATGGACAATCCGGAAGATCTTATTGCTTTGTTTCAGAAATTTTATAAACGCCCTCTACAGTCTGGCGATGATATGATTCTCTCGCAGATTTTTGATAAGATTGCCCGTCACACCTACGGCATCGAACTTCTGGCCAGACAAATGCAAGCCTCCAGAATGTCCCCTGCCAGTATCCTGGACTTTTTCAATGGAAAAGAAACTCCTGCCTCCAGACGTTCTCACATAGTAATGGAACATATCCTGAATGTAATGACAGATCTGTTCCACCTGGGCAGCCTTACAGAAGAAAAACTCTTCATCTTGAAAAATATGGCACTTCTTCCGGTAGAAGGTATTGAAACAGAGACTTTTTTTGACTTAACAGAACTAGATGATTTTATGTTGATAGATGAACTGATTGATTCCAGTTTTATCCAGTATAATTACATTACCGATGTAATATCCCTGCATCCGCTCATCGTCAATACCATTCAGAAAAATGATTCTGATTTCAGACTATAGCTTCCAGACTATTTTTTATTATTTTATCAGTCATCTAACAGTACATCATTAACCACATCGTATGCATCTTCCAATGCATCCAACGCTTCCGTCAGAGTGTCTGCTTTATCCGCTTCACCGTCTTCTTCATATTCATCCAGTATATTTACCAGAGAATCTTTTACTTGTTGGATGGATGTTATCAGGTCTTTTAACTGTTCTTCTTTTGTTGATGTGGAATTTATATTTACTATTTTTCTCACGTTAATAACCTCCTGTGTTCTTGTCTATTTATTCTCTTGCTGATACATTTTCTTCCAGTGTTCTAATTCTTCCTGCATTTTTTTTAATTGTAATTTATTTTCTTTTAATTGCTGATCTTTCTCTTCTATTTCCATCTTTGATTCTTCCAGTTCTTCTCTTGTCTTATCCAGATCCTTCTGCATCTCATCTACCATCAGTTCTACACTATTCCGGTCCAGTTCCTGTAATTCTTTTGAAAACATTCCCATCACCTCATCTAAATCACGGCAGATCACATAGATTTGTTCATACATTTCTTTAAAATCCGAATATTTTTCTATGATACTCAGAATATCATCCGGCTCATCCATACACATAAACGCAAGCCATGCTTCCAGCCGATTATTTATAATCATCTTACTACTTTTATTGTGCTTAATACTACGAAAGTTGTCAAGCGTTACAAATAAATATTTCTGTAGAAGATTCATTTCCGCTCCTGTATCTGATTTCTGTTCAAAATGATGTAAATATACATCTCTAAATTTGTGTAACTGTGATGGACTTGTTTCAAACAAGACAATCGTGTATACATCTTTTATATCTCTATAACATGATTTTGTTTTCTTTCCTTCTTGTTTATTCTTTTTGCGTACTCTTCTGTGTTGAAGCAACAACGATAAAAATTCTTCTACTCTTTCTTCATAAATTTCTGGATTCAAAATAGCTTTACTAATGAAATCATACATCATTTTTACACCTTTTGTTCCTGTTACAAAAGCCAGAAATTCTTCTCTTTCATCTTCCTGCCAATTTTCATAAATTTCTTTCAGCTTTGAATTATTCTCAATTTCTCTTAAAACTTCTTCTTTTGTCCGAATCATCGGAAAATACTGTTGCAGCTTATTCATCATAGACAGCTCCTCCTTGTATCCCAGCAATATAAAATTATTAGTTACTTTGTCTTCATATCGGATAATTGTTTCGAATTTGAAATACCGAAATGAGATGCCCTCGGGCTTAGAATTTTTAGGAATATAGAAACTTTTCTTTAAAGTTAATTTACAATAACACAAAAGGAAAGATTCTGCAATACTTCTGCAAAATCTTTCCCTTTGATTCTTCCAAGTGCTTCGATAATTAAATACTTACACTCATCTCATGCCATTCTTCCCCGCCCCAGGTTGACTGCGCGATTCCTTTATCTTTAAATCCGAATTTCTCATACATCGCTACCTTCGATTCCAGACAGGTAAGGATAATCTCTTTTCTTCCCCTTCCCCATTCTCTTTCGAGATACCGGCGTACCAGTTCTCTTGCAAGCCCCTGACTGCGGTATTCCGGCAGTACATCCAGTCCCAGAAGCATGACATTCTTGCCTTCCGGGTTATGCAGACTGGCATCTGTAAAGAACTCGTCCTTTAATATCTCATCATCCGTTGCTAGTCCATTTAAAAAACCTGCTATCTTTCCATTTTCTTTATCAATCGCTACCAGAAATAAATCCGCAATTCCGGCAACACGGTCTTTCATATGCTTCTTAGAACAGGCTTCATTCGGCGGAAAACAGATCCTTTCGATCTCTGCTGCTTCTTCTGCTTCGTTCTGTTTTATGTTTCTAAATTCATATCTTTCTGAAATATGTGTATCTGTCATTTGCTTTTCTCCAATCCCATTACCGTATAAAATGTGTCGCAATTCGTTCTTCCTTTTCCGGTAATCCGAACTGTTCTTTTCCAAGCGCAATACTCTTCATCAAGAATGTCATATTTCTTGCAAGTGTACGCATCGTCTGTTTTCCTTCTCCGTCCTGCTCTGACTCACCCGGCATACGTCCATGAATGCTGTTCCAATACTGGCTTGATGCAACCGGCATTCCGGAGATTGTAAAATACTTGTTCAATTCATCAAATGTTGCTGAACAACCACCGCGTCTCGCACATACAACACTTGCTCCGACTTTCATTGTCTTGTCAAAATGACTGCTGTAGAACAAACGATCAAGACAAGCAATCAGTGTCGCATTTGCTGACGCATAATATACCGGGCTTGCAACGACAAGTCCATCGGCTTCTTCAAACTTTAGTGCCAGTTCATTTACCATATCGTTGAATACACATTTGCCTTTCTCATAGCAGGAACCACAGGCGATACAGCCTCGAATATCTTTATTGCCGACCAGTATGATCTCTGTCTCGATTCCGTTATCTTTAAATACCTGTTCCATTTCTTTTAATGCAACAGATGTATTGCCATTAGCCCGTGGGCTTCCATTTAACATTAACACTTTTAAATTTTGCTGCATTGATTTGTTCCCCTTTCAATGATTCTCTTCCTGACAGATATTTCTTTCAGGATTCGCAAGTTTTTATGCTCATATCCTTAGCGTTCTGAATTCCACCGCATGCTTCCTCTTCCAGATTGGGAACAAATTCCGCTGACACACATAATTCTCCCTCTCTTTGATCGCAACCGCCTGAAAAAACGTCTTCCACATCTCTGTATATTCATCTTCATACTGTTCTGTTTTACGAAGTGACTCAAATTCGTCATCCGTCAGATAACGCAGATAGTTTGTTCCGTCTTTTGGATGTACGCATGCTGTTTTCCGGTTATCATCTATGATCATCCAATGTTCTGATGGCATCCGGTCCGCAAAATGTCTGCCAACTAGCATGATCACATCACTTTTTGGTTCCAGATGACTGACATAGACCTTTCTGTCCAGCGACTGGAATCGTGCAAATTCATTAAAATGATGACTTTCATTACCGACTTTCCGCCGAAGTTCCAACATGCGCATCACATGAGGATTCGAATACTGTTCCAGTACCTTACTTCCCACTGCAAATCCGACACGCAGGAAATTATAGATTGCCTGTAACGCATCTTCCTCCGCAGAAAGGGTTGCATAATATACATCCAGATATGCTTCATCGGAAATATCCCTGCGAACAGAACGGATTACTTTTTCTGCTTTCACATTATCCCCGTCTACATGGACATATTCATCAAACATTGTCTGCTGTAATATCGGTTCTTTCTTTAATTGTATCTGATCATGACCGATTCGTAAAGCTTCCGACCAGGCATCATAGATGCAGGTCATAATGTCCTCCAGACGATCCTTACAAGTATATATCTTCATAATTTCCTACCCTATCCCAAAGTCTGCCAACGACAATTGCACATAAGATTCATTGGAATGTTCTATATTCCATACATCTTTCTTATCTACACTCACCAGTTGTCTCATAATATACGATGCTTCAACCGGTGTATGATACATCTGTTTTCCCCCACAGGTAATAAAATAATGCGCCCGCTTAAGTACCACACCCATCTTCTTTAAGCTTGCAAAATCCAGTCTTCCATACCGTCTTGCATGTGTGATCCGGCTGGCGGATTTGGGACCGATTCCCGGTACCCGAAGCAGTCTTGCATAACTTGCAGTCTCTATTTCCACAGGAAATTGTTCGAGATGGCGTAATGCCCAGTCACACTTTGGATCGATCAGTTCATTGAAATCCGGCTTTTCTTCCGACAATAATTCACCTGCCTGGAATCCATAAAATCTAAGCAGCCAATCTGCCTGATAGAGGCGGTGTTCACGCAAAAGCGGTGTCGGTGTTCCAAGCCCCGGCAATGCATCATCCTCATTCAGCGGAATATATGCTGAGTAAAACACTCGTTTCAGATCAAAGCCCTGATACAACTGCTGGGTCGTCTGCAATAATGTATAGTCACTTTCCCCCGTCGCACCGATGATCATCTGTGTACTCTGCCCGGCAGGTGCAAAACGACGCTTTAAACCAGACATATCATGGGGTGCTAACTGATATGCATTGTCCCATGTAAGGAGTCCATCCACTCTCCCCATTTCTTTTTGAGAAGGCAAAGTTCCGTCCTTTCCATCCGACAGTCTGTCTGTCTTCTTTTTTTCTTCCAGACTTTCCCGATAATTTCTTTTTGATATTTCCGAAAAAATGCCGTTATTTAACAGTTGATTCCCCCTGCTTCTTTCCATATATGCCGTCTTTCCGATGGCCATCCGGTATGCGGCAATTGTATTCTGAACCTTTCCCATAGGATTAAGGATTGTCTTCATTGTCTTATTCGGTGCAAGAGTCCGAAGACTCTCTTCCGTCGGAAGTTCCAGATTCACACTGATACGGTCGGCCAGATATCCCGCTGCGGCAAGAAGTTCATCCGAAGCTCCCGGAATCGTCTTCACATGGATATATCCGTTAAAATGATATTTTGTGCGAAGCAGCAGTAAAGTCTCACACATCTTTTCCATCGTGTATGTCGGATTTTTCAAAACTCCGGAGCTTAAGAAAAGACCTTCTATATAGTTACGCCTATAAAACTCAATCGTCAGTTCACAGATCTCTTCGGGTGTAAATGTTGCCCGTTTCACATCGTTACTTGCACGATTAATGCAATATTTACAATCATAGGCACAATGATTTGTCATCAGAATCTTTAATAAAGAAATACATCTTCCGTCCGCTGCAAAACTGTGACAGATGCCGCATGCCTCTGTATTGCCGAGTTCTCCTTTCTTTCCACGGCGGCTGGAACCACTTGACGTACATGCCACATCATATTTTGCTGCATCAGCGAGAATCTGTAATTTCTCCTGTGTTGTATAATTACTATTTTTGATTTCTATATTCATAGTTTTATTATACAAACAAGTGTTCTTGTTTTCAAGTAGTTTTCAGAACATTTGTTCTTTTTATCTACTATACATGACTGCTATCTTTATTTTTTCAGGAAATGTTCCCTGTTCGGATATACCTTCCTGAAAGCCTCAAGCGCCGCCTCCTGTAACAGCGCAAACTCTTTCTCCATATGAAGCAGATGCGGTGCACGAAAAGCGATCATACTAATCTGCTGCGCAATCTTTTTTGTCACTCCTTCTTCTGACATCTGTCCCATTCCAAATACAAGTGACGTAAATGCTCTTCCTCCCCTGCTGACTTCAATGAATTTCAAAAAGACATTCTGAAGCTCCTGCAAAAGAATTTCCTTATATACTTTTTCCTGAAGCAGTGATTCTGACAGCCCCAAAGTGGCAGCTATCTTCGCTCCCTGCTTTCTCCGTTTTCCTCCCAGATCCACTGTCGTACCCTCTGCCAGATATTTCATTTCCATAAGACATCTCATAAATTCATCTTTTACGGGTGTTCGTTTTCCATATCTTGCAATCCATAACTGTTTCCGGTATTTGTCTTTCTCCGACTCTCCGTCGCCGGTATTTGCTTTTAATAACTCCAGTCTTTTTACCGGATCTGTTTCTTTGTAAAATGCAATTATCCATGCGTTATCCATTTTCTATTTCCTCATTATTATTTCAAAAAATAATCTACATTACTGCTATCCACACGGCAATATTCGGAGACATAATATCTGCCTTCCTTTAAATGTTTCCGATTTGTGTCTTTTCCACAGACAATCTCTACCGATAATTTCGCCAATTCCATTGCCTGATCCTCTTTATCATTATAGACGGTTCCCTTCATTTTTCCAGTCTTGATTGCCTCCAGCGCATCGTCCAGACCGTCAATTCCAAATATGACAGGCCAGTTCCGGCAGTCATATCCGGCCTTCTGCCAGGCTGCCACTGCTCCCAGTGCCATCTCATCATTATTGGAAATAACCAGTTCTATCTCATCTCCATATTGTTCAATAAGACGACTCATCCTGTTTTCAGCCTGTCCACGGTTCCAGTCTGCAAACTGATAACTCAATTTTTCAAGATTAATCCCCTGTTCAAGCAAGGTCTTAACCGAATAGTCTGTTCTGCTGATGGCATCCTGATGTCCGGCCTCTCCTTCCAGAAGTATATACTGAATCTTCCCATCCTGATTCTTATCAACTTCCGGATGATTCTTAATATAATCCGCCACAATTTCTCCCTGCATGATCCCGGACTGCTCTGCGTCACATCCTATATAATACAGTTTCTCCCATTGCATCAGATCCTCCCTGACCGGCTCCCTGTTAAAAAAGAGAACCGGGATATCTTCTTGTTTTGCCATCCTGATAATACGGGATGGTGCCGTTCTGTCAACTAGATTCACACACAATACATCACAGCCGGCGTCAATCATCTCCTCAACGATCTCATTTTGATCCTGCTGATTATCATCGCCGTTTTTTACCGTTGTGATGATTTTCATATGATCTGTTTCCATTTTCTTCAGATTCTCTTTTAACTGATCCGTCATAGCATTGATAAATGGATCATCCTGCGTATAGGTTACAACTCCTATCCGGATGATATGATCTGTCTTTACACTCTTGTCTTCACATCCGGTAATCAGAAAAGCAATCAGCAGGATAACTGCTATCATACTTCTTCTTTTTCTGTCTTTTTTACTCATAAGAATATAAGAACCTTTCCAAATTATCATTTAATGAAAATTCATCTCTGTCAAACACCTTTATCTCTGTCTTATGGCCTTTTAGCCTATAGAATCTGTGTTCCAGCCTTTGTGCCATTTCCCCGACACTTTTATATCCGATCTCATAGGCATCCGGAACCACCAGTCCCTGGATATTTCCGTTATCCAATAACACTACCGCTTTTATACTGCTCCCAATGCCATATATGTCCGCTCCCTGATATGAATCTTCATCAGACTGCTCGCCTAGTTCTTCCAATGCATGTGGATCCAGAACCACTATTGCATCTACTTTATCTTTTTTACTCACTTTTTCATAGATATTCTGATCTTTTTTCCGGTAACAATACCAGTCGATCTCACTTTTGGTATCTTTCAGCGAATCCTTTAATCCCCGGATCGCATCCTGATCTGACTTTGATTCTTTCCAGTTTGCGACAACTCCGATTTTCTGCCGCTTCTTTCCCAGCTGCTTTCCAAGTTCAGAACCTATCTTATAATAATCCGGTCCGATTACCGGATTACCGGAATTCCCGCCTTCTTTGGAATATACATCCTCCATGATCAGTGTGTATGGCGTCTTGGCACACTGTTTTTTTAACATGTCTTTCGTATCACTTCCCGGTGCCGGACATATGATAAACGCATCTATATTGTTGTGCTTCTGCTCTTTTATAATTTCTTTTTCCATCTCTGCATTTTCAATTTCATCTGTATTACAGATAATCATATGAAGATTGTTTATTTTCGCCGACTGCTTCATCCCTTTAATCAGTGAATTCCACCGGTTATCTCCTGATTCCGGTAAGATCACCGCCACTCGTTTTTCCGGCACATCCCGGTCAAAAATCTTCCATGCAAAAAATAATGTCAGTATCAGGAAAATACACTCCAGTATCAGGAATGTAATTTTATTCTTTTTCATCTACATCCCTCCCCTGTATATATTTCTGCATCTCCAATTGTTCCGCATTCTCCTTTGTATATGGAATTGCCGGTATATGGATAACAACCCTGGTCCCCTCATCCGGTTCACTATATATCTCCAGGCCATATTGCTCACCAAACATCAGCTGAATTCTGGAATGCACATTGATCACGCCAACACCCGAACCATGTTTTGGAACTTTATTGTTATCTTTCAGGATATTTTCCAGAACTTCTTTTCGCATTCCCATTCCATTATCTTCTATAATAATGTAAATATCGTCTTCTTTCTTTTCTCCCCGGACTGTGATTTTTCCTTCATCGTCCTCATCCATATTTCCCACGCCGTAATAAATTGCATTTTCGAGAATCGGCTGAATGACTAATTTTACAATACAATAATCTTCTATCTCTTTATCCGTCTGAAATTCCATTTGAAAACGTTCTTTATAACGCACAAGCTGGATATTCATATAGCTTCTGCTGTGCTGAAGTTCATCTTTAACCGGAATGATCGTCTTTCCGCGGGATAAACTGACTCTTAAAAGCTTTGCCAGTTCGGAGATCATAATAACTGCTTCTTCATTTTTCTGTGCTTCGACCATCCAGGTAATAGATTCCAGTGTATTATAGAGAAAATGTGGATTAATCTGACTTTGTAATGCATCCAGTTCACTTTTTCTCCGTTCATTCTGCTGACGGATAATTTCCCCCATAAGCGTCTCAATCCGTTCATATGATCTTTGAACGGAATAACCCAAATGTCGTATTTCTGAAGAACCTCCTATGTAAATATCCGGTTTTCCTCCTGCTTCATATGTTTTAACCGATTCATCCAGTTTCCGGATCGGTTTGGATATTTTTCTGGAAATCAGCCTGTTTCCTTCCAGAAGCATCATCATAAGAACCATGATTGTTGTAAAGATATAATATCTGAAATTGTTAATTCTTGCAGTCTGCACGCTCTCCGGTACAACTCCGATCAGTTTCCATCCTGTATAGGCAATGTTGCCAACCACTACACTTTCCTTGTGTCCGTCTGTTGTGATCTCATAAGTGCCCTCCTCATACCCGGAAGCCTTCAGACTATTCTCCTCAAACAGTCCCCTGGCCATCTCTGTTTTTCTCGGATGATAGATCATCTGTCCGTCACGGCTGATCATATAATAATAGATTCCTTCCGAAGAATCATTAATCTGCTTTAAGACATCTTCGATCACCGAATATTTCATATCTACAAGAAGGACTCCGCTTCCCGGAATCTCCCCATCGTTTATATCCACGTAACGGCTCAGTGAAACAACCCAATGATAACGATACAGACCATCTTCATACAAATTCTGAATATGCGGAATGGAAAAATGTACATTTTCAATTGCACTCTCGGCATTCTTATACCAGTCCTGTCCTTTTACATCTATATTTTCTTTTTCAACAGCAACCGGTTCCGAAGCAATCAACCGGCCTTCATTCCCATATAATGCCAGACTCTCGATTTTATCCGAATTCACCTCATATAATAAGCTGAACTGTTCAGCAAATTTTTCGCTGGATATATCAAATTCCTGAACGATATTATAATTCGCCGAATCAAAAATCTGCCGGATATCTAACAGGTCCGAATTCACCCTGTCTACTGTGCTTTCCACCGTCGCCTCTGTATTTGATACTGCCATCTTATCAATCGCAAGCTTAAATCTTTGATACAAAAGGAATCCCATAGTTACAATCGTGACAAGTGTAATCGCCATAAGAACAGACATGATGATCGACTGTATATTAAATACAACATTTTCTTTTAAATCCGAATCTTTTTTTCTTTTTTTCACGCTTTTTTCCTGTTCCCTTCATACGCATTACTGTTCTACTTTACAGATGCTCTATACTTCGAAGGAGAAACTCCGAACTTCTTTTTAAATACATAACTAAAATAATTGGCATCGAGATACCCCACTTTTTCTGCTATTGTGTAACTTTTCTCATCTGTATTTAATATCATCTCTGCCGCAATATCCATTCTGTAATCTGTTAAATAAGAGATAAACGATTTTCCCGCTTCTTTTTTAAATACAGAAGAAAAATAAGAATTCGATACACCGAGAACCGCACATACCTCGTCCAATGATATATCCGCCTCCATATACCTTTCTTGCACAATGTTCTGTGCTTCCACAATGAGCCGTCTGGCAGAACTGTTTCTTGCACATTTCAGCTTTTCACTGATCGTTTCCGACATCTGCACAATCCATGCTGTCAGTGAACTCTCATCCATCTGCGATACTTTTTCGTAAATATTCTGCATATTACCGGATATTTTATTGAAATCCAGCGAATTATCTGTACAGAACTTAAAAAATCCACTGACGATCTCCATTGTAGCAAGATTATACTGACTCATGGTTTCTGTATTTTTATGAAGCTTTTCCATCTCTCCATGTGCTGCCCGCTCTATCTCTGCCGAATCTCCTATACGAATTGCACGAAATAACGTCTGCATCCTTGACTCTTCTGACTGAACCGGTTTGATCTGTTCCTTCGGAACAATCTCTCCAATATTAATTGCCCGTTTTGTTCCGTATAAAACCCTGTAAGAAACTGCTTCTCTTGCCCGTTCATAGGAAAGACTGATCTCATACAGGCTGTCACACACGGTTCCGATTCCCGCTGTAACAACTGCCCCCATGATGCGGTACGCCCACCGACAGAATCTGTCACAGGCATCTGTTATCTGGGTAATCTTATCTTCCGCATCCAGTTCCAGAATCAGCAGTGTATTTCCCATATATATAAATTCTCGACAGTTCCACTGATCCATCAGTCTCTGCTTGATCTCTCTTTCTACCGACATGGATAAAAGCAGTGGGTTCATGCCTTCTGGCACATGGTTCTCCGATGTGTGGAAGATTACACAACCAAAGAGAGGTCCTTTCATATCTACCTGATATGCCTGTAAAAACCTTTCATAATCATGTTTTTCTACTCTTCCTTCAATTAATGAAATAAAAAAATTGGACTGTAATTTCGGAAGTACTTCCTGAAAATAATCATTTAATTTTTTTACATTTAATTTTTCTTCTCTTTCCCTGTCCAGCGTATGTTTCAAATTAGTCAGACTTTCTGACAATTCTGTTGCATTGACCGGTTTGAGCATATATTCCTTGATTTCCAAATGCACTGCTTCTTTCGCATATTCAAACTCATCAAATCCCGTACAGAGCATGATATAAATATTCGGATATTCCCGATTCAGCCTTCTGGATAACTCTAACCCGTCCATATAAGGCATCTTAATATCCGTCAGCACCACATCCGGCTGGAGTTTTTCTACTAATTCCAGTGCTTTCACCCCATTTGTCGCACTTCCTGCCACCTCAAACCCCAGATCATTCCAATGAATTTTTTTCTCTATCATATCGATGACTTCGGCTTCATCATCTACGAGAATCACTTTATATCGTTCCATCTTTTTCCCCTTTTTCATGGCCGCTATACGTTTATTCCAGTATAACAAATTTACGCCTCTTATAGCATATCCAAATACAAAATCTGCCTTCAAAATTTTTTTACTCACAAATTCCTTTCGAACGCATCATGTCGAAAAAACCGTCCCTTTCATCTTTCCGATGAGCAGGACGGTCTACTTCTTTTTGTATAAGCCTGTATAAACAGTCTTTTATTTATTATTTCTTCTGTACATATTTCAGACAGTCAAGTGTTACTGCTGCCAGAATAATGATACCTTCAAAAATAAACTGAAGGTTTGTATCAATACCAAGAACCGTCAAAGAATAGGTCAATGATGTAAAGATCAGTACACCTGTCACAACTCCCGATATCTTACCAATACCACCGGTAAAGGAAACTCCACCAACTACGCAGGCTGCAATGGCGTCCATATCCCATCCCTGTCCGTAAGCGGCACTACCAGATCCAACCATTCGTACACACTCCAGCCATGAACCGAATCCATAAAGAATACCTGCAAGGATAAATGCTCCCATCGTTACTTTAAATACCGAGATTCCTGATACAGCTGCCGCCTCTGGATTTCCACCAACTGCGTATAAATTTTTTCCAAATGTTGTCTTATTCCAGATAAACCATACAACAGCAATCGCAACTACTGCCCATAAAATAATCATCGGAAAACGTCCTGCCTGTGGAATAAAAATATTCGGGATTGTCGGATCAATCGCACCAAAAGAAACTCCTTTTGTAGCATATGTAACAAGACCAAAGATGATCAACATATTTGCCATCGTTGAAATAAATGGATGCATCTTAAATCTTGCCATGAAAAATCCGGCTGTCATTGCAAATACAGTTGTGAAAAGTATACACACACATAATGCTAATATAGCTCTTGATGCCGGTGCCATACCCGAAAAATCAAAAACATGTCCAAACACAGTACCTGTGTTAATTCCGTTATGCATGATAATGGTTGCTGTAACCATACCCATACCAACCATACGTCCTACAGAAAGGTCTGTACCTGTCAGAAGGATCAGACCGGCAACTCCAAGTGCAAGGAACATTCGCGGTGAAGCCTGCTGCAAAATGTTAAGGATGTTTGTGGTTGTAAAAAGCTGTGTATTTTTCACAATCGGTGTAATAATACACAATGCGATAAAGATCATGATAATTACAATATACAGACCGTTCTTATACAGGAACTGTGTCATATTAAATGTATACTTGTAATTTTCAAAATTCTGTGCCTGCTTCTGTGCAAATGTATATTTTGACATTCTGAGCAGATCGATCAGGTGGAACTTATGCATGTATGCATCATGTTTTCTATCCTTGATCTCCTGGATCCTGGATTCATGTGTCATCTGCGCATCATATAATTTATTCTTATATGTATATTTTTCAGCTTTGATCTCTTCTGCATCTTTCAGGCTGCTGACTGCCTTCTTATGTTCTTCCTGCAGATCCGCTTTTAATTTTTCAAAATTACTGTTTTCCGCTTTTTTCTCTGCTTCGCAGCTCTTTGCAACAATGTTATAATACTCACTGTTGTAATGTTTGGAAAGAAAACCTTCAGCATCTGCGATCAGTTTTGCAATCTGCTGTTTATTTGCATCTTCTGTTGCTTTTGCCTTCTCCAGATTCTTCTTACATTCCCCGATAATCTTATTCTGTTCTTCTTTTGTTAAGTTCTTATTCTCTTTTGCTATTGCAATCTGATTTTTTAAACTGTTGACTTTGTCAGATCCTTCCACACGCAGTGCATCGATCTGCTCCTGTATTTTTCCAACATATTCGTCAATCGGTTTCAAAAGTATTGCTTCTTCTTCAGCCGAAATGATAATGCTTTTTTCTGCCATCTTCCATACCCCTCTCTGTTACAGATATTTTGCACTGAGTCTCAATAATTCTTCCTGGTTCGTCTCTTTTGTATTTACGATTCCGGCCAGTCGTCCGTTTGACATAACACCGATACGGTTCGTAATACCAAGAATCTCCGGCATCTCAGAAGATACAACAATAATTGTTTTCCCCTGCTTTGCCATATTGATGATCAGTTCGTAAATCTCATATTTCGCACCAACATCAATTCCTCGTGTCGGATCATCCATCATGAATACACTCGGTGAACGCTCCAGCCATTTTCCGAAGATTACCTTCTGCTGATTTCCTCCGGAAAGACTTGTGATCATATCATCCGGGCCCATACACTTTGTATGCATGATTTTAATCTCTTCCGCAGTTGCACGTACCATTCTGTCATGTGACAGCACTGCACCATTCTTATAATGGTTCATGTTAGCGATGGTCGTATTAAATGTAATATCGCCTTTTAAGAACAGACCATTAGCTTTTCTTTCTTCTGTGATCAGGGCAAATCCATGATCCATTGCATCTCTCGGCGATGAAAAGTTCATGATCTTTCCATCGTATATTACATTTCCTTCTGCTCTTGTGCGGATTCCGAAGATTGTTTCTAAAAGTTCCGTACGTCCGGCACCAACCAGACCGTAAAATCCAAATATTTCTCCTTTTCTGATATCAAAGGATACATTTTGAATCTTTGGTGCATATTTTGACGAAAGATTCTGTACAGAGAGAATCTTCTCTCCGGGCTCATTGTCAACAGGTGGAAATCTGTTATCCAGCGAGCGCCCAACCATTGCCGATATCAGTTCATTCATATCTGTATCTTTGCACTCTTTTGTCATAACCAGACTACCATCTCTGAGCACAGATATCTCATCACATATATTGAATATCTCATCCATCTTATGTGATATATAAATCAGCGAAATTCCCTGTGCTTTCAACTGACGCATCATCTTGAAAAGTTTCTCAACTTCCGGTGCTGTCAGGGATGAGGTTGGTTCATCCAGTACAATTACTTTGGAATGATAGGAAATAGCTTTTGCAATCTCACACATCTGCCGCTGGGACACAGACATTTTTTTCATTGGCTGTGTCAGATTTGCTGTGATTCCAAGCTGTCTGAAGAGATTTGCAGTTTCCTTTTTCATTCTTCCTTCATCGACAATTCCAAAAGAATTCTTTGGATATCGTCCAAGAAACATATTATCTACAACGCTTCTTTCAAGACATTGGTTCAATTCCTGGTGTACCATCGCTACTCCGTTTTCCAGTGCATCTTTTGGTCCCGAGAAATTTACTTCTCTGCCGTCTAATATAATTGTCCCCTCATCTTTCTGATAAGTACCAAAGAGACATTTCATCATTGTCGATTTTCCGGCACCGTTTTCACCCATAAGTCCCATAATGGTCCCAGGTTTGACATTCAGGTTTATATGTTTCAGAACTTTGTTTCTACCGAACGACTTACTCATGCCATTGATCGATAAGATGTATTTATTCTTATCTACTGTCATAACTCTGCTTCCTTTTCTTGATGAAAGAAGGGTATCATCTCTGACACCCCTCTGCGTTTCATTCATTTACCATTTAACCAGTCTCTTATTTTGAGAGAAGTGATGTGTATGCTGATGCATTGTCTGTCTTAACCATGTTAATTGCAAATGCATCATATTCGTTTGGATTTCCGAGACGGTTTGTGATGTTCGACTCTGTCTGTCCATCTCCACCGATGTAATCAACCTTCAGGTTAAGGAGATCATCATAGTTCTCAAGAAGTGGCTGGTATGTTGAGCTCAGGAAGTTGTCTGATGCATTGTAAATATCAAGCCATACTTTCTTAGATGGACTCTTGCTTGAATCAAGCTGTTTTGACACTTTGTCATAAATCTTTGTTGAATCTGTAAAGTCTTTGTAATTATCAGCTGTTACTGCAACATTTAATGCGTAGTAAGATCTTTCTTCTTCGCTGTATCTGTAATCTTCACCTTCTGTCAGGCAGTTACCGGCATCATCTGCTGTACCAATACCTGTATCAACGTCTGCTCCGTCAAGTGCGTTACGGAGTACTCTTAATGTCAGATAAGCCTGAACATCTGCATGCTGAGAGATTGTTCCGCCGTATCCTTCAGCGATTGCTGCAACAGCGTCACTGTTTGCATCATATCCGAATGTAGGAACTTTGTTATCTTTTGCCCATGCATTAAACATTGACATTCCCATACCATCATTGTTAGAAACAACAATATCGATCTGATCTCCGAAAGAAGCTTCCCATGTTCCGATTGCGTTACCTGCTGTAGCCGCATCCCATGTTGCCCCTGCTGAGTTCTTCATTTCCTGAGAAGCAAGCTCACGGACTGTAAATTCTTTTCCGTCTACATCAATCTTAGCATCCTGGACAACTTTTGCTTTTCCGTCTACGTTTGTTCCTGCCGGCTTGGAAGCAACTTCGTCACCATCTTTAACTCCTGTTCCAAGTGCCGCACGAACACCACGTGTACGTGCGATAGAATCATTATGTCCGATGTCACCGATTGCAAGTACGTATCCGATAACTCCATCACCATTTCTGTCAATCTTATCAGCATTTGCTTTGATATAATCAACAACCATCTCTCCCTGAAGTTCTGCTCCCTGATTAGCATCAAATCCTACATAATAAGTATCTTTGTTGAAATTCAACGCTTCTTTGTCCAATTCCCCTGTTGAACTATTAGAAGGTTGACGGTTAAACCAGCAAAGCGGTTTGTCCTTATTGGCTACAGAACTGCTGTCTGAAGATCCTGATGATTTTGAATCACCTGACGAAGATCCTCCGCAGCCTGCCAGTGATAATGCAAGTGTTGCTGCCATCATGAGTGCAAATACTTTTTTCTTTTTCATTTTCTTTCCTCCTGTTTTGTGCGTTTTGTTTTTAATCGCGTCTAACTCATTGACTAATCTCATTATAATAACAACACTATTTTTTTGACATAGAATATTTTTGGATTAATTATCAATATTTTTATATTGACCTATGTTTTTTTATACATTTTATCCAATTGCGCAGAATCTGTCTCTACTATATATAATATAAAACAAAAAAACTGCGATAATAACCTTCACGCTATTACCACAGTTTCTCTTATATGTTCTTATTACGAATAAAATAATGATTAAGCTGTTGCTTTCTTATCATCTGTTTTTTCAAGAAGTTTCTTTACACCCTGGATTGCAACCAACACACCAAGGATCAGAAGCAATACAGCAAAAATCAGCTGTAATGTATTTCCAAGATCCAGCCCTGTTGTCAGGAATGCTTTTGTCAGTTTCACGATCGTCATACCAAGTGCTGTAAATGTAACAGCCATCATGAATACCATTGGTCCCCAAAGCATGAATCCCTTGCGCTTCGTTTTCTTAAGGAATACCGCACAAGCTACCAGTGCCAGTACAGATAACAGCTGGTTGGCTGAACCGAATAAAGGCCAGATCTCTGCATAACCGACTTTTGTCAGGAAATATGCAAGTACCAGTGTAATAACCGTTGCAAAGTATTTATTCGTTACCACTTTTAAGAATGGACTCATGTTATCCTGATCTACATCATCATCGAGGAAGAATTCCTGGAATGACAGACGGCCTACTCTGGCTACGGAATCTAGAGAAGTCAGTGCAAATGCGGATACTGCCAGGTTAATCAGTGTAAATACAAGTGAATGTGGCAGACCAATAACTGACAGGAAGTTCGCAATCGCTCCGGCGAAAATCTGAGGCTGTGTTGTCAGTCCCTGTGCTGCTGCTTCACCTTTAGCAAAAGATGCAACTGCGATCAGCGCAATAACTGCAAGCATACTTTCCATTAACATTGCTCCGAATGATACAGGAAGCATGTTCTTCTCATTCTTAATCTGTTTGGATGCTGTACCGGAAGATACCAGTGAATGGAAGCCGGAAACCGCACCACAAGCGATCGTTACAAATAAGATTGGGAACATATACTGTCCATCTACGTTAAAGCTTGTGAATGCCTGAAGGTTACAAGATGGATTTGCTACAAATACACCAACAATCGCACCAACAATCATAAAAATCAAAAGGTAACTATTCAGATAGTCACGAGGCTGAAGAAGTGCCCATACAGGAGCGACACTGGCAATCAGGATGTAAACGAAGATGATGAGATGCCATGCATCCAGTCCTACATACATTGGGAAGTGAAGTCCCAGTGCGATTGCTGCTACCAATAATACGATTGCAACCGCTGTATTAATCCACTTGTTGAATTTCGTATACTTCAAAAACATTCCAAGTCCGACTGCTTCTAAGATAAATATCATAGAAGTAGTTGCGACTGCACCGTTAGCTGCAATTTTTGTTACTTTTCCAGCTTCACTTACTGAGAATCCATTAAAAGTTCCGGCTACAACATCAGCAAAAGCTGCAACGACCAGAATACAAAACAGCCAGCAGAATAACAGGAATAATTTCTTACCTAATTTTCCGATATATTCTTCGATGATATATCCGATTGTACGTCCTTTATTCTTTACAGATGCATACATAGATGCGAAATCCTGAACGGCTCCAAAGAATACCCCTCCGATTAAGATCCACAAAAGTACCGGAAGCCATCCGAAGATTGCTGCCTGGATCGGTCCGTTGATCGGACCTGCACCTGCGATTGATGCAAACTGGTGACCGAATACAACGTTCGTATCGGCCGGTACATAGTCAACCCCGTCTTCCATCTCATATGCCGGAGTTTTGGCATTTGGGTCAATGCCCCATTTGTTCTGGAGATAACGACCATAAAGAAGATATGCTCCACCAAGCACAATAATGGCAATGATCATCATTAATATTCCACTCATAAAACAATCCCTCTTCTTTCTCTTTAAAGTAAATATATAAAAAAACGCCTTCGCTATCCTTTCGGATAACAAAGGCGGAATATTCTTCCGTGGTACCACTTCGTTTTACTGCAGTCATCACTAACCACAACCACTTGTTACTGTCAAAATATCTAACAGTTTCTTCTGTAACGTGAAGACAACGTCCCGGCTTACTCGATACCTGACTATGTTGGTTCTTCCAACCTGTATATTTCAGCGGGATGCTCCTGGGTGATATCATAAAATACTTTCTGCCGTTTCACACCATCCAACGGCTCTCTGAATTCCAGTTAACTTTTATGACGTATCCCTTTCATTGCATTTCTTATTTACTTTTTTTAGCTTACTTAATGTTTTACACTTTTTTCTTGTAAAGCGCAAGAGTGGGATTGAACATAATTTACAAAAATACAGTTCTATTTTTGTGCACTTTTTCACATTATACGATTCCGGTTATCTCTTCTACAGATTTCACAAAATAATCTGCTCCATCCAGTTCTCCCTTCTCACCATAACCATACAGGCATCCGATAAACGGACTTTTACAGGATCTGGCACATTCCAAATCCTGTCTTCTGTCTCCGATCACCAGATAGGAACCCGGATAGTCCCTGATAAATTCCTGCACGATTCCCGTCTTAGGGCAGAAACCATACGATTCACAATCATAAAACCGTTCAAACCATCTTTCCATCCGGAATTCTTCCCAATGTGCTTTGCGATATGCCGCCTTACAGTTGCTTAAGATCACAAGATGATATCCTCTGTTCTTCAAAGCTGTGAGCATCTCTTCCGCTCCCGGATACCACACTGCCCGGTGCTTCCTGATCTGCCTGACCATGGAATCTCCCACGATCGCACTCGCCTGATCTTTATATCTCTGATCTAATTCCGGCAGAAATGTATCCCACATTTCTTTGCTGTTTAAGCCCAGCCAGCCTGCGATCTGCGCCGTCTCTATCTTCTGTTCCTCTACAACATTCTGTTCTGACAACCACTGATAAGCTTCCCTGAACGCCGGCTCATAGATTCCAAGAGTATTATGTATCGTTCCATCATAATCAAAAATGATTGTTTTCACCATCGGCTGCACCTGATTAAAGCTGCTTCATCAGATTTACCATCTCAATTGCGGACAATGCACAGTCATATCCTTTATTTCCTGCTTTACTTCCTGCACGTGCGATAGCCTGTTCGATATTCTCTGTTGTGATCACTCCGAATAATACCGGAATTCCTGTTGCAAGTTCAACCTGCGCGATTCCTTTGGCCGATTCATTACACACCAGATCATAGTGGGAAGTATCCCCGCGGATAACTGCTCCCACGCAGATGACTGCATCATACTTTCCGGACTGTGCCATCTTCTGTGCAGTCAGCGGAATCTCAAATGCTCCCGGTACCCATGCAGCCGTAATGTTCTCTTCTTCTACCCCATGTCTTACCAGCCCGTCGACGGCTCCGCCCAATAACTTATTCACAATGATCTCATTGAATCTGGCAGCCACGATTCCGACTTTCATTCCCTCAGGTGCTACTACTTTTCCTTCTACTAAATTGATCTGTCTCATGATTTCTTCCTCCTGTTATTCATTAAATCTTTTTATAATTCTATTTCTTTGAAAATGTGTCCCATCTTTTCCTGTTTTGTCTTCATATATTTCAGATCATACTTCTGCGGTGGGATCTCCAGCGGTACTCTTTCATTGATCTTCAGTCCAAACCCACCAAGTCCATAGACTTTGTCCGGATTATTGGTCAGAAGTCTCAATGACTTCACTCCGAGATCAGATAATATCTGCGCTCCGATCCAGTACTCTCTGAGATCCGGTGCAAATCCCAACTTTACATTGGCCTCTACCGTATCATATCCCTGCTCCTGCAGTGCATATGCCTTGATCTTATTGAGCAGCCCGATTCCTCTGCCTTCCTGCCTCATGTAAAGAATGATCCCTCTGCCTTCTGCTTCTACCTGACGCATCGCTGTCTGAAGCTGCAGACCACAGTCACATCTAAGCGAGCCAAATGCATCACCTGTCAGGCACTCCGAATGTACCCTGCAAAGTACATCTTCACCGTCTCCGATATCACCTTTTACCAGTGCAAGATGATGTTCTCCTGTAATATCATTGATATATCCGTGAAGTCTGAAATCTCCATACTGCGTCGGAAGGTCTGCAACCGCCTCTTCTTTTACATGTTTTTCATGGATTCTCATGTAATCCTGAAGATCACGGATCGTAATAAATGTAAGATTATGCTCTTTTGCAAGTTCCCACAACTGTGGTGTACGCATCATTGTGCCATCTTCTTTCATAATCTCACAACACACGCCGCATTCTTTCAATCCAGCCAGTCTCATCAGATCAGTCGTTGCCTCTGTGTGTCCGTTCCGCACCAGGACTCCGCCTTTTCTGGCAATGAGTGGAAATACATGTCCCGGTCTTCTGAAATCTTCCGGCTTCGCATCTTCATCCACACATTTCATGATTGTATAGGAACGTTCTGCTGCCGAAATACCTGTCGTCGTATCAACATGGTCCACTGCAACGGTAAATGCTGTGCTGTGATTATCGGTATTCTCCGCAACCATCGGTGGAAAGTTAAGCCTTGCTGCAATTTCCGCACTCATCGGTGTACAGATAAGCCCTTTCGCATAAGTCGCCATAAAATTGATATTCTCCTGTGTTGCAAACTCTGCTGCACATACCAGATCCCCTTCGTTCTCTCTGTCCGGATCATCTGTAACCAGAATAACCTTTCCTTCCCTCAGATCCCTTAGTGCCTCTTCGATTGTATTGTACTGATTGTTTTGTGACATTCTATTTATCCTCCTGTTCTAAAATCCGAATTCCTGCAAAAATTCCATCGTAATTCCGGATTCTTTTTTCTCTTCTTCACTCTTTCCAAGGCCTAACAGCCTTTCTACGTATTTTCCGATCACATCATTCTCCAGATTCACCGAATCGCCCGGCACTTTTTCCAAAAGCGTCGTTTCTTCTCCTGTATGCGGGATAACCGATACCTGAAATCCCTCTTCCTCTACTTTTGCCACCGTCAGGCTGATGCCATCTATACAGATGGAGCCTTTTTCTACGATCAGATGTAATATCTGCGGCGATGTTCCAATAGATACCCAGATGGCATTCTCCTCCCGGGTCAGAGACCGGATCACACCGGTTCCGTCAATATGACCGCTTACGATATGTCCTCCAAATCTTCCGTCTGCAGCCATTGCCCGTTCCAGATTCACCTGACTTCCGACTTTACAGCTTCCCAGACTGCTTCTCCTGATGGTCTCTGCCATCACATCTGCAGTAAATCCATCCGGCTGAAGTGATGTAACTGTCAGACACACTCCATTGACTGCGATACTGTCACCGATCTTCGTTCTTTCCAATACCTTCTTCGCCTTGATTGCCAGAACTCCCGACTCTCCGGTCAGCTGCATATAGCGGACCGATCCTTTCTCTTCTACGATTCCTGTAAACATGGCCCCTCCTGTTCTTTTTCACATACCTGACAGATTATCCTGATGTCTTCACCGATTCGGCAGATATCCGTACATTTCAGTTTCAATGCTTCTGATGGAAGTCCGATGCCGATTCCTTGCACCGGTGTCTTACTGTTCTTTCCGCCAAATAATTTTGGTGCGATAAAACAGTGTACCTCTTTTACAATTCCTGCCCGCAGTGCACTGTCGTTCAGTGTGCCCCCGCCTTCCAGCAGAATGCTGTCAATGCCCTCATTTCCAAGATATGTCATCAGCTTTTTAAGGTCTATCTGACCTTTTTCATCCGGACAGCAGACAGTATCCACGCCTTTCGCATGTAACCGTTCTATTTTTTCTGTTATTTCTTCGTTCTCTTCCCGTCCTGCATAAGCCACGATTGTCCGGTACTCTTTTGCACTTCTTACGATCTGGCTGTCAAGCGGTATCCTAAGACTGCTGTCGCATACTATTCTGACCGGACTTTTCCATCCTTCTACCCGGACATTCAACATCGGATCATCCGCAAGTACAGTCCCGATACCGGCCATAATACCCATATACCGGTGCCGCATATGCTGCACTTCCTGTCGGGCCGGTTCTCCTGTGATCCACTTCGATGCACCCGTCTTTGTCGCAATTTTCCCATCCAGTGTCATGGCATATTTCATCACTACATACGGTGTCTTCGTCGTAATATAATGGAAGAACACCGGGTTCAGACGGTCACATTCTTCCCGCATAAAATCCTGAACTACTGTAATTCCCGATTCACGCAATATCTGTGCACCTTTTCCTGCCACCTTTGGATTCAGATCCCTGGAACCAATCACCACCTTTTTAATCTTCTGTTCTATGATCGCTTCCGTACACGGCGGTGTCTTGCCATAATGACAGCATGGTTCCAGCGTAACATAGATTGTCGCACCCTCTGCCGATTCTGTAAGCGATGCGATTGCATTGCGCTCTGCATGAAGTTCTCCGCATTTTTTATGATAACCTTCCCCGATGATCTGGCCGTCTTTTACGATCACCGCACCTACCATCGGATTCGGATTCGTCCATCCTTCTCCCTTTTTTGCAAGCTGAATTGCCCGGAGCATGTATTTCTGATCCGTCATTTTTCTTCCTTCTTTCTTAGTTATACAAAAACCCCTGCAGGATACCTACAGGGGAAATGATCTGTTACATATAACTGACAAATGATCTGTTAACCAAAAAAGCTCTGAAATGGATCACCATCTCAGAGCTCAGACACTACATTCATCTATTAAAATAACTGTACCATCATCTTCTCTCATCCAGACTATACTGTCGGCTCCGGAATCACACCGGATCATGCCTCTCGGCCCGCGGGCTTTACCGCCGGTAGGGAATCACACCCTGCCCTGAAGATTTCGTTTTTTTTATCATAATACTTTATATATCATTTGTAAAGCAAAAGTTTGGAAATGGCAAACTCCGTCCCTGTCTGGCACTCCCGGTCTGACACTTATTCTGCTTCTTTTATCTCTCTAATAATCCTCTGCAAATCAGAAACTTCTAATTCTAATTCATCTGCAATTACCTTCGGTTCTTTTCCTTTGGCAAGTTTCTTTTTAACCAATTGTTTCATTAATTCTTCTTGTCCAATCTTAATTCCGCTCTTAATCCCTCTTTTAACTCCTCTTCGCTCGGCACTATGCATATAAGAATTATAATCCCGGATTGCCTTTTGCCGGGCTTCGTATTCCATTCGTTTTATTTCATCTTCACTCATATTTTTTAATGCTTCATACGCTTCGCCAATATATTCATCCTTCTCTGCCATTTTTTTGAAATCCTCCTCACATGTCCCACCGAAGAAGCGCATCCATTTCATGATATCTGTTTCATTTTGCTGCTCAGGAGGTAATTTAGAAAGTTCAAGAATATGCATCTCTATCAGGTCGGTATATTCTTCTCCCGATTCCGTATCACACAAAGCAATCCTTCGGTAACATTTATTGTCTTCAAACAACGGAAAACATAAAATACCAACCTGAATGCACTTCTGGAGTTTATCATAATCTTCTCCTTCTTTAATCTGTTCCGTATACATCTTGCTCACATAATAAACAGAACGATTCGCCCAGAAGTCATACGACTCAACCTGCATTTCCAAATCAATTTGAACGCCGCTTTTTAATTCAACTCGTACGTCTAAGATTCCGTATTTATCCTCAGGATATCTTTTTCTGAGAATCGTCGGCATCAATGTTGTTAATTCCACTTCCATCGGGTTCACATTTAGCAATGCCGCTATCAGCCCTTTTCGCACTTTCTCATCCTGCATCAACTCTTTAAAACAGAAATCCACGGTGGGTAACATTATAAAATTGTCTGTTTTCTTTGGTTCATTTGTTTTTCTCATTGAATTCTCCTCTCTTTTATGACAGCATAACTGCAAAAAAGATACAAGAATCCCTCTTTAGATATAGTTAGTTTATCACATAGATTTTACCCGCGAAAGTCCCCATTGCCTATCCATTTTGGATTTGCTACAATAATAAAAACCTATCAAGGAGGACCTGCACATGAACACGATTGAACAATTAGATGAGCTTCAGAAGAAAGCAATACATACCCCGGAATTAAAAAAACGGTTTCTTGCATCAAAAAAGGCAGAAGATCCATTGGGGGAACTCTGCCTGATTTGTCAGCAAGAGGGCTATGATATCTATCCTATGGATATTATTCAAGCCGGAGATGAATTTTACGCCACAATGAAACGAAGCACCAATGGCGGTGGAGAAAATTCTCCTGTTCTCACTTGCGAAGATGATGCATATGAACTATTTTTCGCCGGTCTTGAAACCGACAACTGATTTAATCCTCCAAATTCTTTGGAAGAATCAGATCCAAAATAACTGCAGTAATCGTTGCGATTACAACCGGTGATGTACCGAAAATTGTTGTAAGCACTGCCGCAAATTTCGGAACCAAACCTGCACAGATAATCAAAATTGCTGCAAGGCCAAGAACTACACGATTTACTACTTTAGTCAAAATAACAATACCTACATTTTGACTAAATGTTGCTGTCGGAAGTCCTCCGAAAAATGAACCAACAATAATGTAGCAATTCCTGATATTAATAATGATGCCTGGATTAATCGAACTTTATCTGCTGCATCCAGACCTGCTACACTGGAAAGTACAATTGCAGGAGTTACACATCCTACAATCATTGCAACAACATGCTGCATCGCCAGTGGAATAGCTTTGGAAAACTGCGGTATACCATCTAATTGTGTGACCTTTGCATATTCTTTTTTTGTATTCATATCTTTTTATCCCTTCATTAATATTCGCCAAAGGGACAGTACTTGTATTCATTTAGACCATCCATCAAAACGAACAAATATGTTATCGTTTCAGATACTGGTCTACAACTTTTGTTGCTTTTTCATTAACCACATCTTCATCAAGTCCTGTGAGACGTCCATGTTCTACTACGATTTTTCCATTGACTACTGTGTAATCCACGCTTCCTTTCAATCCAACTGTACCAAGCATAGATTTTACATCATAAGTACCTCCAACCAATTCAATTCGGTTCAAATCTACAAGGAAAAAGTCTGCTGCCATACCCGGTGCGATATATCCAATATCATCACGACCAAGCAATGATGCACTTCCTTTTGTAGCCATTTTCAAAATATCATAACCGGATGGTGCTTTCGCACTGCTGTTCAAACGGTGCAATAAATATGCTACTCTCATTTCTTCTAACAAATTGGACCCATCGTTACTTGCCGAACCATCTACTGCAAGTCCTACCGGAACCCCAAGCTCCAGCATCTGTGGAATTTTAGCAATTCCGGAAGACAATTTCATGTTGGAAATCGGACAATGTGCTACTCCGGTTTTTGTTTTTGCAAGATGCTCCAATTCTTCATCTGTGAAATGAATTCCATGTGCATACCATACATCCGAACCAATCCAGCCTATGCTTTCCATATATTCCAATGGACGCATGCCATAACGCTCTAATGTATAATTTTCCTCATCTTTTGTCTCTGCAAGATGTGTGTGAAGACGTACATGCAAAGAACGGGCTAATTTTGCAGATTCTTCCAACAGTTCTTTTGTCACACTAAATGGTGAACATGGTGCCAATGCAACTTGGTGCATTGAATATTTACTGCTGTCATGAAACTTCTCAACTGCAGTTGTACAATCTTTCAAAATATCATCGACAGACTGAACTACACTATCAGGTGGAAGACCTCCGTCTTTTACACTTAAATCCATGCCTCCTCTTGTTGCATGAAAACGAATACCAAGGTCATCCACAGCACGAAATTGTGATTCCAATATTCCCTCTGTATGTCCTTTTGGAAATACATAATGGTGATCCAAACAAGTTGTGCATCCTGTCTTCAATAGTTCGCCCAATCCGGTCAGTGAACTATAATAAATTACTTCTTCATCCAGATTTTTCCAAATTTCATATAAGGCTTTTAACCATGGGAATAATTCTAAATTTTGTACCTGTGGTAAATTACGACTAAATGTCTGATATAAATGATGGTGAGTATTAATCAATCCTGGATACATCACCATATTAGATGCGTCAATCACATCATCTGCTACCTTTTCATCTTTTCCGATATAAGTTATAACTCCATCTTTCGCCAGGACATTTACATTGCTATATACGTTATCGCTTTCGTCACAGGTTACAAGATGCTTTACATTCTTTATAAGCAGTGTGCTCATAAATCATACCTCCTTTTTTAGGTTAAACATTCTTGCATCATTGACTATACGACTGGTATACTGCTGGCGGAGCAAGGTGAACACGAGACACCTCTCATAACCGATCTATATAGGATAAACCAGTATGCCGCGTGTACCCAGCTATGTTTTAGACAGCTGTATAGATATGATTTTGTCAAAGAACAATTCGTAATAAGGATAGCAGAATTTCTATTGTTATACAATATCAAAAACCACCTAATAACCTATTCTATTTTTAGTTGTTTTGCATAAATTTTTCTTCGGTACCGGATAGGGGAGCCAATTGGGCAGGCTGTTCGGTATTATCGGATAGCCTGCCCAGTACGTATCCCGATAATAACCTTCACGCTATTATCACAGTTTCCTCTTATATATGATTTCAGCTATCTCTTCTACGGATTTAACCAGGTAATCTGCCCCATCCAGTTCTCCCTTCTCACCATAACCATACAAACATCCGATGAACGGACTTTTACAGGATCTGGCACATTCCAAATCCTGTCTTCTGTCTCCGATCACCAGATAAGAACCCGGATAGTCCCTGAT
>SKEO01000614.1_pt1 | contig 33453 bp, 26 predicted proteins | sample 4826801 | NCBI WGS metagenome assembly SKEO01 (sample SAMN11008807, study PRJNA524170) | human gut metagenome | biome: Human fecal sample; material: Feces; isolation source: fecal sample from pouch patient p3 | host: Homo sapiens | place: Israel: Tel-Aviv | collected 2016-02-25 | reverse complement strand
CATTGCCGCTGAAATTCTCGCGGCGCTGGATGGTACGCTGGACGACTTTATTGTCGCGCGCGAAACCGAAGGTCAGGCACTGAAAGCATTGATCGAGCAGCGTCTGGAAGGCGTCACCGCCGAAGTGATCAAAGTCCGCTCCCATATGCCGGAAATCCTGCAATGGCAGCGTGAGCGTCTGGTCGCGAAGCTGGAAGATGCTCAGGTGCAACTGGAAAACAACCGTCTGGAGCAGGAACTGGTTCTGCTGGCACAACGAATTGACGTTGCCGAAGAACTGGATCGCCTCGAAGCGCATGTCAAAGAGACCTACAACATTCTGAAGAAAAAAGAAGCGGTTGGTCGTCGTCTGGATTTTATGATGCAGGAGTTCAACCGCGAGTCGAACACTCTTGCGTCGAAGTCTATCAATGCCGAAGTGACAAACTCCGCCATCGAGCTGAAAGTGTTGATTGAGCAGATGCGCGAGCAGATTCAGAACATCGAATAACTCGTAACGCCAATTCTTACTTTTCCGCCTTCACAAATGCCGCCACTCAAACAGAGCGGCATTTTTCTTCCCCGCAACATTCAATTCTGTTTTGCGTGCCTGCTCCAGATTTTGCGATGTTTTTTGCCCAGCACTCTGAGAACGTGAGATACTCACAACTGTATATAAATACAGTTGCAGATTTACTTTCTTTGCAATCGATATCACATGGAGTGGGCAATGAACGAACATCATCAACCTTTTGAAGAGATACGGCATTATGGCACTGAAGGGCAAGAATTTTGGTCAGCGAGAGAATTGGCACCGTTACTGGATTATCGGGACTGGCGCAGTTTTCAAAAGGTACTGACCCGCGCGACTCAAGCGTGCGAAGCCAGCAATCAAGCTGCATCTGACCATTTCGTTGAAACCACCAAAATGGTTGTATTAGGTTCAGGGCTCAACGAGAACTTGAAGATGTTCATCTCTCCCGCTATGCCTGTTACCTGGTAGTACAAAACGGCGACCCTGCGAAACCGGTTATTGCGGCAGGGCAAACTTATTTTGCTATCCAGACCCGACGGCAGGAGCTGGCTGACGATGAAGCTTTCAGGCAACTTCGTGAAGACGAAAAGCGTCTTTTTCTGAGAAATGAATTGAAAGAACATAACAAACAATTGGTTGAGGCAGCGCAGCAAGCTGGGGTAGCAACAGCTATCGATTTCGCCATATTTCAGAATCATGGTTACCGGGGGCTGTATGGTGGATTAGATCAGAAAGCTATTTATCAGCGGAAGGGGCTGAAAAAGGGTCAGAAGATCCTGGATCATATGGGTTCAACAGAACTGGCGGCTAATCTCTTTCGAGCTACCCAAACAGAAGAAAAACTCAAGCGGGATGGCGTGAATTCAAAACAGCAAGCTAATACCACACACTTTGACGTGGGTAGCAAGGTGAGGCAAACCATTCAGGAACTTGGCGGAACCATGCCTGAGGAGTTGCCGACCCCGCAGGTCAGCATCAAGCAGTTGGAAAACAGTGTAAAAATTACAGAGAAGAAATAGCAGAAACTAAAAACTCTTTTTGTTGATTGAGACACCCGATGCGTAAGCCAAGGTCCAGGTGCAGTGAACACAATGGCTAAATATTGCACCTTTCTTTTCCCCCCTCAGTTTTAACCTATTTTTTCTTATGCATTTTCTCAGACAAGAAGTCAGAAGAATGCATCTCTGCTACAGAAAATAGCGATTTCACATAACTACAAGTTATCAATTTCCCCTCACCTTAAAAAATCTCAATCGTGACAATGCGCACAAATCGCTACCCTGCCAGACAGATTTTTAGGGAGAGAACCATGCTGTTACACATTTTGTATTTGGTTGGCATTACTGCCGAAGCCATGACGGGGGCGCTGGCGGCCGGACGACGGCGCATGGATACATTTGGCGTAATTATTATTGCGACCGCCACCGCAATTGGCGGAGGGTCAGTGCGCGATATTCTGCTGGGCCACTATCCGCTCGGCTGGGTCAAACACCCGGAATATGTGATTATCGTCGCTACCGCCGCAGTACTCACCACTATCGTTGCTCCTGTAATGCCTTACCTGCGCAAAGTGTTTCTGGTGCTCGATGCGCTCGGACTGGTGGTCTTTTCTATCATCGGGGCACAGGTTGCACTGGATATGGGGCACGGCCCAATTATTGCCGTTGTCGCGGCGGTAACCACCGGCGTGTTTGGCGGCGTTTTGCGCGATATGTTCTGTAAACGCATCCCACTGGTATTCCAGAAAGAGTTGTATGCCGGTGTCTCATTTGCCTCCGCCGTGCTGTACATCGCGCTGCAACACTATGTTTCTAACCATGATGTGGTAATTATCTCCACCCTGGTATTCGGCTTTTTTGCCCGCTTACTGGCGCTACGCCTTAAGCTGGGATTACCGGTCTTTTACTACAGCCACGAAGGACACTAAGGTTCAAAACCTGTGATCTGCTGGGCAGCCAGCCAACTGCCCAGCTTCTTGATTTGCGCATTTTCCTTCCATTCAATAACCTGTCTGGCGCGCCCCGATCCAGTGCCCGGCAGCTGCTGCCAGAACTGCTCCGTGCTAAATAAAAGTTGCGACCAGGACCGTTCATCACTGGCATTAAGCGCCGCCCGGGTTAGCGGTATTCCCATTGCCATCACCCAGCGAGTAAAAGGCTGCTTACGAGCCAGATTAAACTGATGCCATAGCTGCGCACTTTTACTTTTCGCGATCCCCGGCGTGTTCTGTAATTGCTCTGGCGTTAATAAAAGCCAGGAAAAGATATGCTCAAAGCGATGAGTCTGATGCAGCGCGCGCCAGCCGGCCTCACCAATGCCATCCAGCCCCAGAACCTGTTTTGCCCCCAGCCAGACTAAGCGTGAAATGAACTGTTCCTGACAAACATCAGAAGCAAAGTAGCAGGTCAACGAGTTAAAGCGGTTTTCTGGCGGTGTCGGTTTTGTACGTTCTGCACCGCGCCACACCACATCATCAATGCGAGGAATACCCTGACCGGCAAGGCTGACGAGAATCTGATCACCAGGCGCAATATCCCACTCCTGCCAGCGCCTGACGGAACCAATATTCACCCGCTGGACTTTTTTATCATCCAGCATGACAGGTGCGAGTGACGCAACCACCGATATTTTACCGCTCTTACCCACCGCAAACTGAATCGCCTTCACTTCGGCAACCTGAGCTACAGGTTGATATTTCCAGGCCACCAGCCACTCTGCCTGGCCCGGTAGCCAATGGCGGGATTCTGGCTCTTTCGCCGCTCGTACAACTACGCCATCGGTGACGAAGGGTAATTCCGCTTTCCACCACTCATTGCGTACGCGCGCAACTTCATCAGCATTTTTCACCGCACGGGTATACGTCTGCGTTAGAGTAAAACCTGCGGTAGCCAGCTCTTTTAAACGATCAGACATTAACTGCGGTCCATCCGGCCATGCCCAGACAAAAACGCCCAGAGAATTCAGCGTGTCGCTATCGTCCTGGCGCATCATCAAGCCAGCAACTTTTGCGCGGGCATTTATTCCCCCCATTTGTTGTTGGATATGCCCCTCGCGCTGGAGAAATATTTCCCCCTAAAGCGTACTGTTGGCTAAAGGCCCGCTAACGGTTTGCGGCACAGCGGAAATTAAGCTAACTTTCTGCGTCCAGTCCTCGCCTTTCAGGCCATTACCGCGACTGATTGCTTTGTTCAGTTTCCCGTCCCGATAAACCAGGGTTACCGCAACGCCATCAACTTTTGGCTGCACCCAAAGATCGCTACGTTCTCGCATCCACAGACTTAATGCGTTTTTATCCACCATTTTGCGTACACCCGTATGGGCAACCGGATGCATAACCGCACCATTTAAAGGCGGCATCATCACGTCGCGGGGCTCGCTCCCAAAGCAGCGTTGCCACTGCGTAAGACGGGCGCTTAACTGATCGTAAACACCGTCTTCCACCTCACTTTTTCCTTCCTTCCAGTAGTCATCGTCCCACTGTTTTATTTGCTGTTGCAGGCGGGAAATTTCTTCCTGTGCTCTGGCTGGCGACCAGGCCGGACAGACCGCCCACACAGATGATTGCCAGCACAAGATACCTATTAATATCGCCATCCATACTTTCATCATCACCTCCGCTGTAGATAGTCAGGCAGATATACAACGTGATGAAAGCAAAGCCGAGTGGCAAAAACGGAGTCTGCGAGGACGCTTCCTGAAAATCGTCTTTATTGCAGTGAATGACAGGCAAATGCGGAAGCAGCTACGCAAAACGCAACAACTTTGCGCAAAAAGTGTGAGCAAGGGCTACGTCACATGGCCGCGCCGTGTATAATAAGCTCGTATGTAGGCTTTATTTCGCTAATCACATACGAAAGATACTCATGGCTCAAGGCACGCTTTATATTGTTTCTGCCCCCAGTGGCGCGGGTAAATCCAGCCTGATTCAGGCTTTATTAAAAACCCAACCGTTGTATGACACCCAGGTTTCTGTTTCACACACCACACGCCAACCGCGTCCTGGTGAAGTCCACGGTGAACATTATTTCTTTGTTAATCATGATGAATTTAAAGAAATGATTAGCAGAGATGCGTTCCTCGAACACGCAGAAGTTTTTGGTAATTACTATGGCACTTCGCGTGAGGCCATTGAGCAAGTACTGGCGACCGGTGTCGATGTTTTTCTCGATATCGACTGGCAGGGCGCGCAGCAAATTCGCCAGAAGATGCCGCACGCGCGGAGTATCTTTATTTTACCGCCGTCTAAAATTGAACTGGACCGCCGTCTACGCGGTCGCGGTCAGGACAGCGAAGAGGTCATTGCAAAGCGTATGGCGCAAGCTGTTGCAGAAATGAGCCATTACGCCGAATATGATTACCTGATTGTGAATGATGACTTCGATACCGCGTTGACCGATTTGAAGACCATTATTCGCGCCGAACGTCTGCGCATGAGCCGCCAAAAGCAGCGTCATGACGCTTTAATCAGCAAATTGTTGGCAGACTGAACCTGATTTCAGTATCATGCCCAGTCATTTCTTCACCTGTGGAGCTTTTTAAGTATGGCACGCGTAACTGTTCAGGACGCTGTAGAGAAAATTGGTAACCGTTTTGACCTGGTACTGGTCGCCGCGCGTCGCGCTCGTCAGATGCAGGTAGGCGGAAAGGATCCGCTGGTACCGGAAGAAAACGATAAAACCACTGTAATCGCGCTGCGCGAAATCGAAGAAGGTCTGATCAACAACCAGATCCTCGACGTTCGCGAACGCCAGGAACAGCAAGAGCAGGAAGCCGCTGAATTACAAGCCGTTACCGCTATTGCTGAAGGTCGTCGTTAATCACAAAGCGGGTCGCCCTTGTATCTGTTTGAAAGCCTGAATCAACTGATTCAAACCTACCTGCCGGAAGACCAAATCAAGCGTCTGCGGCAGGCGTATCTCGTTGCACGTGATGCTCACGAGGGGCAAACACGTTCAAGCGGTGAACCCTATATCACGCACCCGGTAGCGGTTGCCTGCATTCTGGCCGAGATGAAACTCGACTATGAAACGCTGATGGCGGCGCTGCTGCATGACGTGATTGAAGATACTCCCGCCACCTACCAGGATATGGAACAGCTTTTTGGTAAAAGCGTCGCCGAGCTGGTAGAGGGGGTGTCGAAACTTGATAAACTCAAGTTCCGCGATAAGAAAGAGGCGCAGGCCGAAAACTTTCGCAAGATGATTATGGCGATGGTGCAGGATATCCGCGTCATCCTCATCAAACTTGCCGACCGTACCCACAACATGCGCACGCTGGGCTCACTTCGCCCGGACAAACGTCGCCGCATCGCCCGTGAAACTCTCGAAATTTACAGCCCGCTGGCGCACCGTTTAGGTATCCACCACATTAAAACCGAACTCGAAGAGCTGGGTTTTGAGGCGCTGTATCCCAACCGTTATCGCGTAATCAAAGAAGTGGTGAAAGCCGCGCGCGGCAACCGTAAAGAGATGATCCAGAAGATTCTTTCTGAAATCGAAGGGCGTTTGCAGGAAGCGGGAATACCGTGCCGCGTCAGTGGTCGCGAAAAGCATCTTTATTCGATTTACTGCAAAATGGTGCTCAAAGAGCAGCGTTTTCACTCAATCATGGACATCTACGCTTTCCGCGTGATCGTCAATGATTCTGACACCTGTTATCGCGTGCTGGGCCAGATGCACAGCCTGTACAAGCCGCGTCCGGGCCGCGTGAAAGACTATATCGCCATTCCAAAAGCGAACGGCTATCAGTCTTTGCACACCTCGATGATTGGCCCGCACGGCGTGCCGGTTGAGGTCCAGATCCGTACCGAAGATATGGATCAGATGGCGGAGATGGGTGTTGCCGCGCACTGGGCTTATAAAGAGCACGGCGAAACCAGTACTACCGCACAAATCCGCGCCCAGCGCTGGATGCAAAGCCTGCTGGAGCTGCAACAGAGCGCCGGTAGTTCGTTTGAATTTATCGAGAGCGTTAAATCCGATCTCTTCCCGGATGAGATTTACGTTTTCACACCGGAAGGGCGCATTGTCGAGCTGCCTGCCGGTGCAACGCCCGTCGACTTCGCTTATGCAGTGCATACCGATATCGGTCATGCCTGCGTGGGCGCACGCGTTGACCGCCAGCCTTACCCGCTGTCGCAGCCGCTTACCAGCGGTCAAACCGTTGAAATCATTACCGCACCGGGCGCTCGCCCGAATGCCGCGTGGCTGAACTTTGTCGTTAGCTCAAAAGCGCGCGCCAAAATTCGTCAGTTGCTGAAAAACCTCAAGCGTGATGATTCTGTAAGCCTGGGCCGTCGTCTGCTCAACCATGCTTTGGGTGGTAGCCGTAAGCTGAATGAAATCCCGCAGGAAAATATTCAGCGCGAGCTGGATCGCATGAAGCTGGCAACGCTTGACGATCTGCTGGCTGAAATCGGCCTTGGTAACGCAATGAGCGTGGTGGTCGCGAAAAATCTACAACATGGGGACGCCTCCATTCCACCGGCAACCCAAAGTCACGGACATCTGCCAATTAAAGGTGCCGATGGCGTGCTGATCACCTTTGCGAAATGCTGCCGCCCTATTCCTGGCGACCCGATTATCGCCCACGTCAGCCCCGGTAAAGGTCTGGTGATCCACCATGAATCCTGCCGTAACATCCGTGGCTACCAGAAAGAGCCAGAGAAGTTTATGGCTGTGGAATGGGATAAAGAGACGGCGCAGGAATTCATCACCGAAATCAAGGTGGAGATGTTCAATCATCAGGGTGCGCTGGCAAACCTGACGGCGGCAATTAACACCACGACCTCGAATATTCAAAGTTTGAATACGGAAGAGAAAGATGGTCGCGTCTACAGCGCCTTTATTCGTCTGACCGCTCGTGACCGTGTGCATCTGGCGAATATCATGCGCAAAATCCGCGTGATGCCAGACGTGATTAAAGTCACCCGAAACCGAAATTAATGTTTTATGAACCCAACACGTTATGCACGCATCTGCGAAATGCTCGCCAGGCGGCAGCCTGACCTGACCGTCTGCATGGAGCAGGTCCACAAACCTCATAACGTTTCTGCGATTATTCGTACCGCAGATGCCGTTGGCGTACATGAAGTTCACGCCGTCTGGCCTGGTAGCCGGATGCGCACCATGGCTTCGGCAGCGGCGGGTAGTAACAGCTGGGTACAGGTGAAAACACACCGCACCATTGGCGATGCCGTCGCTCATCTGAAAGGCCAGGGCATGCAGATTCTGGCAACCCATCTTTCTGATAATGCTGTCGATTTCCGCGAAATTGATTACACTCGCCCGACCTGCATTTTGATGGGACAGGAGAAAACGGGCATCACGCAGGAAGCATTGGCCCTGGCGGATCAGGACATCATCATTCCGATGATCGGCATGGTGCAGTCGCTGAATGTTTCCGTTGCCTCAGCCCTCATTCTTTACGAAGCCCAGCGTCAGCGGCAAAATGCAGGCATGTACCTGCGTGAAAACAGCATGTTGCCGGAAGCAGAGCAACAACGCCTGTTGTTTGAAGGCGGCTATCCGGTGCTGGCGAAAGTCGCAAAACGCAAAGGCCTGCCTTACCCCCACGTCAATCAGCAAGGCGAGATCGAAGCTGATGCTGACTGGTGGTCCACCATGCAGGCCGCAGGGTAAGCGCCATGAAAGGCCGCCTGTTAGATACTGTCCCGCTCAGTTCCCTAACGGGCGTTGGCGCAGCGCTTAGTAACAAACTGGCGAAAATCAACCTGCATACCGTGCAGGATTTACTCTTACACCTTCCCCTGCGCTACGAAGATCGCACCCATCTCTACCCCATCGGAGAACTACTGCCGGGCGTTTATGCCACGGTGGAAGGCGAAGTGCTGAACTGCAATATCTCCTTCGGCGGTCGGCGGATGATGACCTGCCAGATCAGCGACGGTTCCGGCATCCTCACCATGCGCTTTTTCAATTTCAGCGCGGCAATGAAAAATAGCCTGGCGACGGGCCGCCGTGTACTGGCTTATGGCGAAGCAAAGCGCGGTAAATATGGTGCGGAGATGATCCACCCGGAATACCGCGTGCAGGGCGATCTCAGCACGCCAGAATTACAGGAAACGCTCACGCCGGTTTATCCAACAACGGAAGGCGTAAAGCAGGCCACGCTGCGTAAATTAACCGACCAGGCGCTGGATCTGCTCGACACCTGCGCCATTGAAGAACTCCTGCCGCCGGAACTGTCACAAGGAATGATGACGCTACCGGAAGCGTTGCGCACTTTGCACCGCCCGCCACCGACGCTACAGCTTAGCGATCTGGAAACCGGGCAGCATCCGGCGCAACGTCGTCTGATTCTGGAAGAACTGCTGGCGCACAACCTCAGCATGTTAGCCTTACGTGCCGGAGCACAGCGTTTTCATGCCCAGCCGCTGAGCGCCAATGACACGCTGAAAAATAAACTCCTCGCCGCCTTACCGTTCAAGCCAACGGGCGCACAGGCACGCGTAGTGGCGGAGATCGAGCATGATATGGCGCTGGATGTGCCGATGATGCGCCTGGTACAGGGCGATGTAGGTTCCGGTAAAACGCTGGTCGCCGCCCTCGCCGCGCTGCGTGCGATTGCCCACGGCAAACAGGTGGCACTGATGGCACCAACCGAATTACTCGCCGAGCAGCACGCCAATAACTTCCGCAACTGGTTTGCACCGCTCGGTATCGAAGTGGGCTGGCTCGCCGGTAAGCAGAAAGGCAAAGCGCGACTGTCTCAGCAGGAAGCCATCGCCAGCGGTCAGGTGCAGATGATTGTCGGTACACACGCCATCTTCCAGGAACAGGTGCAGTTTAACGGCCTGGCGCTGGTGATTATCGACGAACAGCATCGTTTTGGCGTGCATCAGCGTCTGGCATTGTGGGAGAAAGGCCAGCAGCAGGGCTTCCATCCGCATCAGTTGATCATGACCGCCACGCCGATCCCCCGCACGCTGGCAATGACGGCGTATGCCGATCTCGATACCTCGGTGATAGATGAGCTGCCGCCAGGCCGCACGCCAGTGACTACGGTCGCTATTCCTGATACCCGCCGTACCGACATCATTGACCGCGTGCGCCACGCCTGCATAACTGAAGGTCGTCAGGCGTACTGGGTTTGTACGTTGATTGAAGAGTCAGAGTTACTGGAAGCGCAGGCGGCGGAAGCTACCTGGGAAGAGTTGAAACTGGCGCTACCAGAATTGAATGTTGGCCTGGTACACGGGCGGATGAAACCAGCCGAGAAACAGGCGGTGATGGCGTCGTTTAAACAAGGTGAGCTACATCTGCTGGTTGCCACTACCGTTATTGAAGTCGGTGTTGATGTGCCTAACGCCAGCCTGATGATTATCGAAAACCCTGAGCGTCTGGGTCTGGCGCAGTTACACCAGCTGCGCGGGCGCGTAGGTCGTGGCGCGGTGGCTTCTCACTGCGTGCTGCTCTACAAAACGCCGCTTTCTAAAACGGCGCAAATTCGCCTGCAAGTGCTGCGCGACAGTAACGACGGTTTTGTGATTGCGCAAAAAGATCTGGAGATTCGCGGCCCTGGCGAATTGTTAGGCACGCGTCAGACGGGTAATGCTGAATTTAAAGTGGCGGATTTACTGCGCGATCAGGCGATGATCCCGGAAGTTCAGCGCCTGGCGCGACATATTCACGAACGTTACCCACAACAGGCAAAAGCCTTGATAGAACGCTGGATGCCGGAGACAGAACGTTACTCGAATGCGTAAAAGGCGGCAGTGAGAAGACCGCCATTTCAGGTTACCCTACCTTCCTGCCGGATGCGATTCACCCTACAAATTCAATAAATTGTGAATCAATGCGCAGCCTTGATAAGCGAAGCGTATCAGGCATTTGTCTTTGTTGCGGCGGCACTTCTACCGCCGCTTCATCGGTTAACCCGCAAAAATCGGCAACATCAAATACAACTTAATTACCAGCGCGTTAACGATATCGATAAAGAACGCACCGACCATCGGCACCACCAAAAACGCCATGTGCGACGGGCCAAAACGTTCAGTGATCGCCTGCATGTTGGCGATTGCCGTTGGCGTTGCACCGAGGCCAAAACCACAGTGACCCGCAGCCAGCACTGCCGCATCGTAGTTTTTGCCCATCATGCGCCAGGTAACGAAGATGGCATACAACGCCATGAAGATGGTCTGTACCACCAGAATCGCCAGCATCGGCAGCGCCAGCGAAGCCAGCTCCCACAGTTTCAGCCCCATCAACGCCATCGCCAGGAACAACGACAAGCTTACGTTACCCAGCACGGATACCGCACGCTCAAAGACGCGGTAAAAGCCCATCATTGACAGACCGTTGCTCAGAATCACGCCAACAAACAGTACACAGACGAAGGTCGGCAGTTCAAAAGCAGTGCCAGCCAAAAGTTGCGCAACAATTTTCCCCACCGTCAGGCAGATAGCAATCAGCGCGATAGTTTCAATCAGCACCAACGAGGTGATCATGCGGCCCACATCCGGCTTTTCAAACGCCGTCGGGACTTCCTGGTCATCCGGAATACCGTTCGGCGTGGTGGAGTGTTTCACCAGATAGCGCGCTACCGGACCGCCAATCAAGCCGCCCAGCACCAAACCGAACGTTGCACAGGCCATCGCCACTTCCGTCGCATTGGTGAAGCCATAACGTTCAATGAACAATTTACTCCACGCAGCGCCCGTACCGTGACCGCCGGAAAGCGTAATAGAACCGGCCAACAGCCCCATCAGCGGATCAAGCCCTAACAGGCTAGCCATACCAATGCCAATGGCATTTTGCATCACCAACAGACCAACAACCACAATCAAGAAGATGCCAACCACACGCCCACCGGCACGCAAACTGGCAATGTTGGCGTTCAGGCCAATGGTGGCGAAGAAAGCCAGCATTAACGGATCGCGCAGGGACATATCAAAGTTGACTTCCCAGCCCATGCTTTTTTTCAGTACCAGTAGCGCTAGCGCCACCAACAAACCACCCGCAACAGGTTCCGGTATGGTGTATTTCTTCAAAAAGGAGACGGAATGGACCAACTTACGCCCGAGCAGCAACGTCAGCGTTGCGGCAACAAGCGTTGCTAAAGTATCGAGATGAAACATAGTTACTCCTTTGTATCCGCATCACTCTTTCATACTCGTCATACTTCATCGCGCAGTGGCAACCTCATGAACTATGACGGGTATCGAGTTATGCTTTCCTGGGTCAAATTCTCAGCTGTTAATGAACAAATGGCATGGATTTTAAGCAGAAAAATACCAAAAGTTATATAAAAAAGTGCATTTATCTCATTTAAATATTTAGATGAGGATGTGGCAAACGTTTGCTTTTCTCTTTCGGTCAGCTAAAATGCCCGCTTTGCTACCACGGGATTGTTTTCGATGTCTGTTTCCACCCTCGAGTCAGAAAATGCGCAACCGGTTGCGCAGACTCAAAACAGCGAACTGATTTACCGTCTTGAAGATCGTCCGCCGCTTCCTCAAACCCTGTTTGCCGCCTGTCAGCATCTGCTGGCGATGTTCGTTGCGGTGATCACGCCAGCGCTATTAATCTGCCAGGCGCTGGGTTTACCGGCACAAGACACGCAACACATTATTAGTATGTCGCTGTTTGCCTCCGGTGTGGCATCGATTATTCAAATTAAGGCCTGGGGTCCGGTTGGCTCCGGGCTGTTGTCTATTCAGGGCACCAGCTTCAACTTTGTTGCCCCGCTGATTATGGGCGGTACCGCGCTGAAAACCGGTGGTGCTGATGTTCCTACCATGATGGCGGCTTTGTTCGGCACGTTGATGCTGGCAAGTTGCACCGAGATGGTGATCTCCCGCGTTCTGCATCTGGCGCGCCGCATTATTACGCCGCTGGTTTCTGGCGTTGTGGTGATGATTATCGGCCTGTCGCTAATTCAGGTTGGGTTAACGTCCATTGGCGGCGGTTACGCAGCCATGAGCGATAACACCTTCGGCGCACCGAAAAATCTGCTGCTGGCAGGCGTGGTCTTAGCCTTAATTATCCTGCTTAACCGTCAACGTAACCCTTACTTACGCGTGGCCTCACTGGTGATTGCGATGGCGGCCGGATATGCGCTGGCGTGGTTTATGGGCATGTTGCCAGAAAGCAACGAACCGATGACGCAAGAACTGATTATGGTGCCAACGCCGCTCTATTACGGTCTTGGCATTGAATGGAGTCTGCTGCTGCCGCTGATGCTGGTCTTTATGATCACTTCGCTGGAAACCATTGGCGATATCACGGCGACCTCTGACGTTTCCGAACAGCCAGTGTCCGGTCCGCTGTACATGAAACGCCTGAAAGGTGGCGTGCTGGCAAACGGCCTGAACTCGTTTGTTTCGGCGGTGTTTAACACCTTCCCGAACTCCTGCTTCGGGCAAAACAACGGAGTGATCCAGTTGACTGGTGTTGCCAGCCGCTATGTCGGTTTTGTCGTCGCGCTGATGTTGATCGTGCTGGGTCTGTTCCCGGCAGTGAGCGGTTTTGTACAACACATTCCAGAACCGGTTCTGGGCGGCGCAACGCTTGTAATGTTTGGCACCATCGCCGCCTCCGGTGTGCGTATCGTTTCTCGTGAGCCGCTGAACCGTCGGGCGATTATGATTATCGCGCTGTCGCTGGCGGTTGGTCTGGGCGTGTCTCAGCAGCCGCTGATTTTGCAGTTTGCCCCTGAATGGCTGAAAAACCTGCTCTCCTCCGGGATCGCCGCGGGCGGTATTACTGCCATCGTGCTGAATCTGATTTTCCCACCAGAAAAACAGTAATTCACTGGCGGCGGTAAGATAATTACCGCCGCAGTCTCACCTCTTTAACCATTCCCGCCTTGAGGATTGCGCGTAAATCGTGCATAACTCCCTTATGTGCATTTCACGGGATGGAAGACCATGAAATTTATTGGGAAGCTGCTTCTCTACATTCTCATCGCTCTGTTAGTGGCGATCGCTGGCCTCTATTTTCTTCTGCAAACCCGCTGGGGAGCAGAACATATCAGCGCATGGGTTTCCGAGAATAGCGACTATCATCTGGCCTTCGGGGCGATGGATCACCGTTTTTCCGCGCCATCTCATATCGTGCTGGAGAACGTCACGTTTGGTCGTGATGGCCAGCCCGCGACCCTGGTGGCCAAAAGTGTCGACATTGCGCTAAGCAGTCGGCAACTGACCGAACCACGCCATGTCGATACCATCCTGCTGGAAAACGGGACGCTGAATCTCACCGACCAGACCGCGCCGCTACCGTTCAAAGCCGATCGTCTGCAACTGCGTGATATGGCGTTTAATAGCCCGAATAGCGAATGGAAACTGAGCGCGCAGCGGGTAAATGGCGGCGTAGTTCCGTGGTCACCAAAAGCCGGTAAAGTGCTGGGTACGAAGGCGCAGATTCAGTTTAGTGCCGGATCGCTTTCGCTCAATGATGTTCCTGCCACCAATGTACTGGTTGAAGGCAGTATTGATAACGATCGCGTTACGCTGACTAACCTGGGTGCCGACATCGCGCGCGGGACATTAACCGGAAACGCGCAGCGTAACGCCGACGGCAGCTGGCAAGTGGAAAACCTGCGCATGGCGGATATCCGTCTACAAAGCGAAAAATCGCTAACCGACTTCTTTGCGCCATTACGCTCTGTCCCGTCGTTGCAGATTGGTCGCCTGGAAGTGATCGATGCTCGTTTGCAAGGTCCGGACTGGGCGGTGACCGACCTCGATCTCAGCTTGCGCAACATGACCTTCAGTAAAGATGACTGGCAGACACAAGAAGGCAAACTGTCGATGAACGCTAGCGAGTTCATTTATGGTTCGCTGCATTTATTTGACCCGATTATAAACGCGGAATTTTCCCCGCAGGGCGTAGCGCTGCGCCAGTTCACCAGCCGCTGGGAAGGGGGTATGGTCAGAACGTCAGGGAACTGGCTGCGTGACGGGAAAACGTTGATCCTTGATGATGCGGCAATTGCCGGGCTGGAATATACCTTGCCGAAAAACTGGCAACAGTTGTGGATGGAAACGACACCCGGTTGGTTAAACAGCCTGCAACTGAAGAGATTTAGCGCCAGCCGCAATCTGATCATTGATATCGACCCTGACTTCCCGTGGCAGCTCACCACGCTCGATGGTTACGGTGCCAACCTGACGCTGGTTACCGATCATAAATGGGGCGTCTGGAGTGGCTCGGCGAATCTGAATGCCGCCGCCGCGACATTCAATCGTGTTGATGTTCGTCGCCCGTCGCTGGCGCTGACCGCCAACAGCAGCACGGTGAATATCAGCGAACTGAGTGCATTTACTGAAAAAGGCATTCTGGAAGCCACTGCCAGTGTTTCACAAACGCCACAACGTCAGACCCATATCAGCCTGAATGGACGCGGTGTGCCGGTGAATATTTTGCAACAATGGGGATGGCCTGAATTACCGTTGACTGGCGACGGCAATATTCAGCTTACCGCCAGTGGAGATATTCAGGCCAATGCCCCGCTGAAACCTACGGTTAGCGGGCAATTGCATGCCGTGAACGCCGCAAAGCAGCAAGTGACTCAAACCATGAATGCTGGCATCGTTTCCAGCGGTGAAGTTACATCGACGGAGCCGGTGCGGTAAACATCAATCTCGCCGGGTACGACTCAGACGTACCCGGCATTCCATCAATAGATTACAACGTAATTGTCAGCGCATTCCCTTGAGGCTTCACCACCAGCCCCTGCTCACTTTCAGCCTGCGAACCGTCTTGCAGACCATTTACTTTCACAATATTGCGCAGGCACAGTGTCCAGTTCTTCGCCTCGCCCGCACCAGTCACAGTAATCGTGTTGCCAGTACGTGCTGCTTTTAAAGTAAAGATCACCGATCCGTCAGCAGCGGGCACTTCACAGACGGCTTCATGCCCGTCTTGCAGATTAAAGAGGTGGAATGCCGTGCCTTCGTGCCACACGTAATCGGGACGTTGATCGTTGTTGCCCAGCGCCAGTAGAGTGTTATCACGCACATAAACGGGCAGACTCAGGAAGCCGTGCTGCTGTTTATGCCAGCGACTACCGTCGAGTTCATCGTTGTGCCACAGGTGTGTCCAGCGACCTTCCGGCAGGTAGAACTGCACATCGCCCGCTTCAGTGAACACCGGCGCAACCATCACGTTGTCGCCTAACATGTATTGACGGTCAAGGTAATCACAAGCCGGATCGTCCGGGAACTCCATCATCATGGCCCGCATCATCGGCGTACCCCGCGCGTTCGCACGCGCAGCTTCACGATACAGATACGGCATCATGCGGCATTTCAGTTGCGTGAAGAAGCGCACCACATCACAGGACTCATCATCGTAGGCCCACGGCACACGATAAGATTTGCTACCGTGTAAACGGCTATGGCTGGAGAGCAAACCAAACGCGCACCAGCGTTTGTAAACGTGCGCCGGAGCGGTATTTTCAAAGCCGCCGATATCGTGGCTCCAGAAGCCAAAACCTGAAAGGCCAATAGACAAACCACCGCGCAGGCTTTCCGCCATTGATTCGTAGTTAGCGTAACAATCGCCACCCCAGTGTACCGGGAATTTCTGCGCACCGACGGAGGCCGAGCGGGCAAACAAGACAGCTTCTTCCTCACCAACGGTGTCCTTGAGCACGTTCCACACCAGTTCGTTGTAGATGTACGCATAATGGTTATGCATTTTCTGCGGATCGGAACCGTCAAACCACTGAACATCAGTTGGGATACGTTCGCCAAAGTCGGTCTTAAAGCAATCAACGCCCATCGCGACCAGACCTTTCAGTTTGTCGGCGTACCATTTGCAGGCATCCGGATTGGTAAAGTCATAAATCGCCAGACCTGGCTGCCATTTATCCCACTGCCATAGCGAACCGTCCGGGCGTTTGAGTAAATAGCCTTTCTCTTGTAACTCTTTAAAGACGGGGGATTTTTGACCGATATAGGGGTTAATCCAGACGCAGATTTTCAGCCCTTTCGCTTTCAGGCGGCGGATCATCCCTTCCGGGTCAGGGAAAGTCAGCGGGTCCCACTCAAAATCGCACCACTGGAAGGCTTTCATCCAGAAACAGTCAAAGTGGAAAACATGCAGCGGCAGATTGCGTTCCGCCATACCATCGATAAAGCTGTTTACCGTCGCTTCGTCGTAGTTGGTGGTAAATGAAGTGGTTAGCCACAGGCCGAAGGACCACGCGGGCGGCAGCGCCGGACGACCAGTAAAGCGGGTATAACGATCAAGTACCGCTTTCGGCGTCGGGCCGTCGATAACAAAGTATTCGAGATATTCACTCTCAACGCTGAACTGCACTTTGGAGACTTTCTCCGATCCCACTTCAAAAGAGACACACTGGGGATGATTGACCAGTACCCCATAACCACGGTTAGTCATGTAGAACGGGATATTTTTATACGCCTGTTCAGTACTTGTGCCGCCGTCCCGGTTCCAGGTCTCTACCGTCTGGCCATTGCGCACCAGGGCAGTAAAGCGCTCTCCCAGACCGTAAACTGTTTCGCCAACGCCAAGATCAAGCCGCTCAAACATATAATTGCGTTGATTATTCGTGTCCTGCACGTAGCCATTATTTTTCACCTGACTACCGGTAATACGTTCGCCGTTGCGCAGAAAATCCAGTGACCAGAACTCACCTTTGCTGACACGCGCGCTTAAGTTGCCACTTTTAAACTCAGCATAACGTTCTGTGTTTTCGATTGTGACCTTCACGTCCTGCAAAATATTGAGCGGATAATGAGGACCGTTATTCAGCGCCCCCTGAAAATGCTCAATCCGCACACCGACAATACCTTCCTGTGGGGAGAAAAAGCGCAGCGTAAATAAAGGCGTATCAAGCTGCCAGGTACGTTCACGCACATCACGGGGGGCAGCATAGACCACCATTTCATTATCCTGCTGTTCAACCTCGAACACCTGAAGCGGGTGAATCAAATTGAGGCCAGGTTGAATCAACCAGTTTCCATCGCTAATTTTCATTGCCGTTCCTTAGTTCTGCACTTCTTGAGAGGTGAATTGTTGCTGGCAACGGCGTTTACCCTGAGCCAGCTGTTCCATAACGGTTTTCAGATTGTGCGTCGTGAGTGAGTAGTAGCGTTTAGCGATAATCGCGCTCAGCAAATAACAGATCGCCGGAACAATCGTGAATAGCGCAATAATGATGCTAATCGTGGCGCTGTTCTGCGCTTTTTCTGCCGCATCATATCCGCCATAAGCCAGCATCCAGCCGATAAGAGCGCCGCCGAAGGCCAACCCCAGTTTGAGCACAAACAGCGTGCCAGCAAAACTGATCCCGGTCAGGCGTTTACCATTGCACCACTCGCCGTAGTCGACGGTATCGGACATCATTACCCACTGGATAGGTGTCACCAGTTGATGCAACACACCAATCACGAAGATGAAGACAAACATAGTGATGCTGGCCTGCATGGGAACAAAGAACATCGCGAGGCTAATCACTGCCAGCAGGGCGTTCGTCCACCAGAAGATAGTGACTTTACATTTCCAGTCGGTCAGAGGTTTTGCCAGTGCGGAACCAATCAGGTTACCCACGCAATAAGTGGTGAGAAAAGCGACAAACACTTCCGGCGTGCCCAAAATCCATGTGACGTAATACATCATCGCCCCACCGCGTACGCACACCGCCAGGATATTGAAAATGGTTAGTAAACCGACAATCCGCCACTGGTCGTTTTGCCAGATATCACGTAAATCTTCCCGCATAGACGTTGTTGTAGGTGGTGCTTCAACGCGTTCTTTAGTGGTGAAGAAACAAAATGCCAGCATCATGAATGCCACCACGGAAAGGACCGCGATACCGCCCTGGAAACCGAGTGGTTTATTATCACCGCCAATTAAATTAACCAGTGGCATCATCAGAACAGTAGAAAGCATGCCTCCCGCGGTCGCCAGCACAAAACGCCAGGATTGCAGCGAGATACGCTGAGTCGGGTCATTGGTGATTACACCACCCAATGCGCAGTAAGGGATATTGACGACGGTATAAAGTAAGGTAAGTAGGGTGTAAGTAATTGCTGCATAGATCATTTTGCCGTTCATACTGAGATCTGGCGTGCTATAGGCCAGTACACAGACGATCCCGAATGGCAGTGCGCCAAACAGTACCCACGGACGAAATTTACCCCAGCGAGAGCGCGTTCGATCGGCCAACAACCCCATGCAAGGATCGGAAATCGCATCCAGTGCACGAGCGACCAAAAACATGGTTCCGACAAAACCGGCAGGAATGCCAAAAATATCGGTATAAAAGAACATCATATATAACATTACGTTATCGAAAATAATGTGGCTGGCGGCGTCTCCCATGCCATAACCAATTTTCTCTTTAACGGACAACACTTCACTCTTCATCTGCTTTTCCTTGATGCTATAGGGGTGCTGAGACCGATAACGCATTTTGTAAACCATCCCTGTGAGAGCGAATATTCCGATATCTGGTTATTAATTTATGATTCTTGTTTTATGTGATCGTGGTAGCGTTAATTCCGCTCATATATCATTGTAAAATATGGGTTTTATATGAACTATAATGCTTTCGTGATAATACGCTGCGTGTATTAGGCGGAAAAAACTGATCTGGGGGATGTAGAAACTCAAGGAAGTAGCTATAATGCGCCCCGCCTCCATGTAGCAATCGAGGCGCGGAAGATCGTCGTCTCCGGTGAGGCGGCTGGACTTCAAATCCAGTTGGGGCCGCCAGCGGTCCCGGGCAGGTTCGACTCCTGTGATCTTCCGCCAAACCTCATCCAGCCAGTTCCGAGACACTCCATTAAATCCTTTATATTCAATACGATGAATAATAAGCTTGTCCGTAATAGTCCGAGATCATCTCCCTGAATCCGCGAAAAATATGTATAGTAATGTGTATAGATTTTTTATACGTAGTTTTCAGTTATACACATGGCTCTAACCGATATACAGATCAAACGTGCAAAACCACAAGACAAGCCATACACATTGAATGATGGACAAGGTCTGTCATTGCTTATCAATCCCGATGGCTCGAAAGGCTGGCGTTTCCGTTACCGGTTTGCAGGGAAAGCGCGGTTAATGTCATTTGGCAGCTACGATTTAGTAAGCCTCGCAGAAGCACGTGAGAAGCGTGATATCGCCCGTAAGCAGGTTGCTAATGGCATTGACCCGGTAGAGGAACGCAAAGCTTTAAGACTCGCCCAAAAGCTATCAACAGAAAATTCTTTCGAAGCAATATGTCGAGAATGGCACGCCAACAAAGCTGACCGCTGGACAGTGGCCTATCGTGAAGAAATCATTAAGACATTCGAGCAAGATGTGTTCCCGTTCATTGGTAAACGCCCAATCAGTGAAATCAAACCGTTAGAGTTGCTTGAAGTATTACGACGAATCGAAAAACGTGGAGCACTAGAGAAAACACGCAAGGTGCGTCAAAGATGCGGTGAGGTTTATCGCTATGCAATCATAACTGGCCGTGCTGAGTACAATCCTGCACCTGATTTAGCCATCGCGCTGGCCGTTCCCAAGCAAAAGCACCATCCATTTTTATCCGCTGAAGAGTTGCCTCATTTTATTCGAGATCTTGAAGCGTATACCGGTAGTATCATCACCAAAAATGCTACGAAGATAGTCATGCTGACTGGTGTAAGAACGCAGGAGATGCGCTTTGCTACGTGGGAAGAAGTAGACCTCGAAAAAGGTATATGGGAGATACCAGCGGAACGTATGAAAATGCGTAGACCTCACATTGTTCCTTTATCTACTCAGGTAGTTGACCTTTTCAAACAGCTCAAACCTATTACCGGCCATTACCCTTACATCTTTATTGGCAGGAACAACCGAAGCAAGCCAATCTCAAAAGAAAGTGTTTCACAAGTGATTGAGTTACTTGGTTACAAAGGGCGTGCTACAGGTCACGGTTTTCGCCATACCATGTCGACAATATTGCATGAACAGGGGTTTGATAGTGCTTGGATTGAAATGCAACTGGCGCATGTTGATAAGAATAGTATTCGAGGAGTCTATAATCATGCACAGTATTTAGAAAAAAGACTAGAAATGATGCAATGGTACAATAATTTACTTTATCCAATTACTAGTTAACAGTACATTGAATTCGTGCTAGAGGATTAAATCATGAATAAAGAAACAATAATTAGTGTATTAATTCGTTTACTACAAGAACCTCGTGATGGTCTTATATTGATAAATGGAGAGTGGGGGGTTGGTAAAACTTATTTTTTACAGTTTGAGTTCAGGAATTTTTATAAAGAAGCAAGTCATTTTTACATGTCCGCGCTTGGCTTAAACAGCTTGCAAGACTTCAAAGATAGAATGCTAAGTGTAACATATTTAGATAACTCTTCAGAAATAAAAAAACTTAGTGAATTAACCGCAAGCGCCACCTCAGCAATCTCTCAAGAAGAAAGCTTAGGAAAATTTACTGAACAAGTTCTTTCAACATTCTCAGGTGCGATGAAAGATTACGTTCTGAAAGATCTTTGCGGTATATTTGTTATTGATGATCTTGAAAGAATCCCCCAAGAATTACGAGATGAGATAGCAACTTATTGTTTGCAAAACTACCAGAAAGATCAAAGGCTTGATTATATTCTTGTCGGTAATTTTTCAGAGCAAAGCGATCAAATCCTAAATCACAAAGAGAAGATTATAAGCGATGAAATTTATTTCTCTATTAACAACATATCAGAAATTTTAGAACAAAAGTTAAAGATTAAAAATGAAAGCCACAGAAACACCATAACAAAAACCATAATTGATTTTGAAGAAACTAATCTAAGAATCATCAACAGAGTAATCGTAAAACTGTCACCCCTCATTGAAGGCTCAGAGATAGAAGATGATATATCGGAAATAGATATTAAAAATCTAACAAGCTCATTATGTGCGCATATAATACTTAAGGAAAAATTTGCTTATCGTGAAAATGATTTTCGCCAAAATTATTTATCATCATCACTTAAAACTCTAACAAACATATCTAACGATAAGACGGAGCAGATTAGTAAAGAAGAAAGTAATTTATTAAATATCACCGCTTACAAATCTTACAATAACTTGATGGTTCCATATTGCTTCAATATAATATCAAAAACTGATATCCTTCCATACCTCTTCCCAAGAAAACAGAAATTACAAAAAAGTGATTATGCTGCCTTAGCACAACCTGAGCTATACGACATTTCAGAAAGAGATTATTTAGATGAAGTGGAAAAAGTAATTCTCAAAAAAAACAACCCAAAACTCTCAATTTGGCTGATGGCCACTTATAATTACCTTAGATTATCACAATCAAATTATCTCCCTACAAGAAAGGGGTTAACGAAGAAAGCAATTCAAAGTAAAAAAACAACGTTTAGCGATGAAGAAATAAAAATCTATTTTTCCGAGTTACATCCTAATATCGATGATATCCCTCTTCACGTTTTAAGAAGAGATAATGATGACATACATAATTTTTTTGTTGATAAATACAAGGAAATAAAAAACCTTGAAAAGATAAATGAGTTAAGAGATAAAATGATTAATGAGGGTTGGTGTGCTATTGATGCAGATATCTATCAATCAAAGTTCCAATTCAACTTGCTCGAGAAATTAAATGTAGACATGATAATCTCCGCAATTAAAACTAAGTGGACCATTCGTGACATCAACACATTTTCCAATCACTTAGCATCACTCTACAACTTTTCAAATTTATCTGACTTTCTATCAGGTGAGCTACCGTATCTAAAAAAATTACATTCAGCTTTAAACTCTCATCATAAAGGAATATCAAAATCCTTTAGAAAAGGTGCAATTATGCAATTAACAGATACGGTTGGAAATGTGAAGAAGGCTTTAGAAGACAGTATCGCAGATAAAGCTATAAACCCTTAGCTCTATACTGCCAATCTCTTGGGGTGAGTATTTATTTAACAGGTCTAAAAATAAAAAACTCTCCCGTCACCACGCGCGGTGCTTTCCCCGCCTCGCCCGCCCGCTTTGCGGGGCGGTTTTAATGCAGTTGCACTGACACGCTCAGACCGCGCCGGGAATGGCGCGGTTTGCAGAAAATGAGGCAGGGAAACGCATGCAAAGCCATGCACCTTATCGATGCATGGCTTTTTTCAGTAAAAACGGGCGGATTTTTGGGGAATTTTACACAGACTGACGTGATGCCAGTTGCGCACTTTTACGCGAAAAAATCATGTTCTGCGCAGGAGTGAATTTTTCACGGCTGTCATCCACCGAAGCCGCGTCAGGCCTGAATCCGATGGCCGTTAAAATGTCGCTATCCTGTACGGAATAATTAATTTTTTCACCCTTCGCAAGCCAGGACAGAAGGGCTTCACGCAGGGCATCTGTGGCACGCTGTATGGCACAGTTTCGGGCAATGGCCGTCAGCTCACTGTAGCCCATCAGCTCCGGTGCCAGTGCCGCCGCCAGTGCTGTGCCGTGCTGCTGCATAAAATCATTCAGCCGGTCGCGGATGCTGATGTGCTGAACGGCTTCATGCGAACGAATATAACGACCAGCGGCCTGATTCACCTGCCATTTTCTGACTTCGATAATATTGCGTAATTCGTCCAGGCGACTGACGTTTCTGCCTTCTCCTGACAGAAGCCGCAGATATTCCTGTTCGGCCGCTGCCAGCTCATTTTTGCGTTGCAGCCATGCTGCTTTGTTATTCTGACAGGTGTCAAAGGCCTGCTGTAAGGCTGTGCTTTCCATCGTTATCTCTTTCTCATCATGCTGAAGAATAAAAATACGGTGTGCGGCGACGGCCGGTGTTAACCGGCAGCCCTCATTCCAGACGCAGCGAATATGATTGTGTTTTTAAGCGTACTGGCGGCAGTTCCTGTTTTTCATGCAGGCTTTCTGCCAGTTCGTCCGGCGTGACCGGGCGGACAATGAAACGGTTGATGGTCTGAAGCGTTTTAAACACCAGACCACAGCCCGGATCCGTGCACACATAAAAACGCTCGGTGACTTCCTGAGACAGACGCCGCGATGTTCTTGACAGTGCAAGGCCTTTACATCTCCGACAACAATATCCGGTAACAAGCATTCTTTTCGGGCGTTTCATACTGCCGGAGGCTGACGTCAGTGAATCGCGGTATCTCTGTTTGCCTGAAATGTATTCCATTCCTGAATCTTTACTGTCAGAGAAAAAGCTTTCACTCGCTTCAAATGTCGCAGAGCAATAAATATTCCGGCACTGTGCAATCATTATCTTGGTGCCATCGTCCATGAAATGTGCGCGACGGGTGTGAGCAACATGTCCACACGACGGGCAGTAAATCATGACAGCAGTCCTCTGGCCTTAAGCTCTGCTCCCTGCTGGTCTATTTTGTCCTGCCACACCTTGCGCTGTGCCGGTGTGCCTGCCACCTCATAATCCATGTGCGGAAGTGTTGCCGCTGACAGTCCGGTCAGCCGGAGAACCGGCTCGCCGGTGAGGCTGATTTGCATCTGTTTTATTTTCTGTTCCAGCGATGATTTCACCTGCTGCATGACAGCTTTATCGGGTGCGACGTAGCCCTGATGCCCGGTGGTGTTGGCGAGCGGATTTTCCTGTACCAGAATGCTCAGATGCATTGCCCGGACAAGCGCCTCACACGTTTCATTCAGGGCGTGTTCCAGCTCATGCTCTGCATACAGACTCAGAAGGTGATGATGTGCCTTCCGGTAGGTGGTGGCCGTGCTGTCACACGCCCCTTTCAGGCGTTCGCGTTCAAAATTCAGCACCACGGCCAGATTGTCATATTCCTGTACCAGCTCCCGGCGTGCCACGCGCTCAATGTGGCGCTGTTTCAGCTCGTCGCTCAGGACACCACCGGCTGCACGAAAGGCCGTGCACCAGTCGTCAGCGTCGTTTCCGTCGGCCTGCGCCAGCGCATTTTTTTCCTGCTCTGCCCGTTCAATGGCCGTGACGGTCTCATCCATCAGGCGGGCGTTCTCAAGGTGGGCGGCTCTGGCCTTTTCCAGTTGTGCCAGCGCGGGTTGCAGATATTCAGGGATGGTGTTGTCAGACATTTTCCGGCTCCTCGTCACTTCAGGTTAAGAAAATTGTGACGTACACCGGACAACAACACGACGCATTGCAGATGTGCCAGCCCTGACACAGGAGACTCATCCTCAGACCGGCAAGCCAGGAAAAGGTCGCAGGAAAAACCGGCTTACTGTTTGTTTTTTTATATTTTACTGTTCACCTCTGTTCACTATAAGAAAAAAGATAAGTAATACAGTAAGTTAAAGGGTGAACAATCGCAGTAATGACTGTTCACCGTCTGTTCACCACTGTTCACCACTGTTCACCCGTTGATGGGCTTTTTGTGCTGTTTATTACTGTTTGTTTTTATTAATTCGCCGGGAATGAATAAGAAAAAACGATTTGTATTTCACTATAAAAATTACGAATTGCTTTAAGTGGCTTTAAATGACTTTAAGTGGAGGTGAACAAAAAATACACAAGCATTGTAAGACAGCCTGAACAAATCCCCCCTGTTGCGTCTGCTGAAAATATTCACAAAATAAAGCGCTACCCGAAGCCGGACGGACTTATCCGGTGCTGTATGGACATTAACGAGGTAGCCCGATGCAAGCTGTTTTTTCCTCCCCGTCTCCCGCCCCTGTGACGCCACTGATGCCGCTGCCGGACATCACGCAGGAGCGTTTTTTACGTCTGCCGGAAGTGATGCACCTGTGCGGCCTGTCACGCTCGACCATCTATGAACTCATCCGTAAGGGGGAATTTCCGCCGCAGGTGAGTCTTGGCGGTAAAAATGTGGCCTGGCTGCACTCTGAAGTCACTGCATGGATGGCCGGGCGCATTGCCGGACGCAAACGGGGGTACGACGCATGATGATGCCCGCTCTGCAAAAAGTCCCTTTTTCTGGCTTGCCTTTTTCCGGCATTTGCGGATATAGTTTTTCCGCTGCCGCAAAATCGGCAGCCGGGCGTGAGAACCCGAGCAATCTAACGGCGACATATGACGCGCCATGCGTCTTTTTTTGTGTCGCAATCAACGCCACAGAGCGCCAGATTATGGTGTGGTGTGTGGTCAGTCGTGCAGATGGCATTCCGTGCATCCTGCCCGCGTCCGCTCATTATGCCGCAGAGTCAATGGTAGCTCAGGCGGGGCAGCCTCCGGGCTGGCCGGTATCCGTTAGAGCCGGTATTCTCACCCCCGTCTGGGCTATCGCCATCGAGCGTGAGAACTCCGGCGATAGCGTAACCGGCTATCTAACGGAGGCTGCCATCATGGCTACAACCCTTACCCCCTCACACCCTGAATTTGTCTTTGTGTTTGCCGCTGTCCGTCGCGCAGACCGCCATCCCCGTATCTGTATGCTTCGCACCGTCGCCGGTGATGAACGCAGCGCCCGCCGTTCCCTTGTCCGTGACTATGTGCTCTCCCTTGCTGCCCGTCTGCCGGTGATGGGGGTGTCCCGTGCGTAATAAAAAAGCCCCTCAGACCGTCTCAGCGCGTCATGACGCCCGTGAACACCTCAGCATTGAGGCTTACCATAAGCTCAACCGCGCCAGCGCCGTATCCCAGTTTGTTGGGGGTGATTTGATTCACCGTGAACTCTCCGGCCTGCATCAGCTCTACATTCCGCATATTTTCAGCTACCTGAATGAAGATATTGATTTTGTGCTGAATGAGCTGAAAGCCAAAGGCCTGTGCCGCGATTTTCTCGCCCAGCAGAAAGACCGGGGAGACAGGACACATGTTTGATTTTCCCCAGCCCGGTGAGATTTACCGTTCTGCCGGTTTTCCCGATGTGGCCGTGGTCGGCATTCTGGAAGACGGTATTCCGTGGGAAATGCCATACCGCTGCCCGGACATTGTCTGGAACCCGTACCGCCGTAAATTCAGTATCCTTGTGCGTATCCTCGCTGACGGACGCACCACAGACATCCCGCTGGGGCGTTTTCTGCGGGAATTTACCTGTGACCGTCCTGACCTGTTTAAACGCAGCCCCGTAAACCGGCATGCGGTACTGAAAGAAATGGCCGGAGACCCGGAATTACAGAAATGGCGGGAGAAATATCTGGATATTTACCCGCAGGACCCTGTTCCGGTCAGCCGGGCGGCACCGATGGCGCGGGAATGGCGGGAAATTCCCCGCACGGAGCCTGACCCGGAAATCACCCCGGATAACAGTTACCGCAATTATCTGTAATTAAAAAACGACACCCGAAAAATTAAATGTGCGTATTCGCGCAGGGATACGCACGTCTTCAGGAGACGCAGATATGCCTTATCAGTTAATGCAACCGGCACGGAATGCAGTCATCTGTCACAGGGAGGAAAACGAATGAAAACACCCTTACCGCCCGTCTTACGCGCTGCCCTTTACCGTCGCGCTGTCGCCTGTGCCTGGCTGACCGTGTGCGAACGTCAGCACCGCTACCCGCATCTCACCCTTGAGTCACTGGAGGCGGCCATCGCCGCTGAGCTGGAGGGCTTTTATCTGCGCCAGCACGGTGAGGAAAAAGGGCGTCAGATAGCCTGTGCCCTGCTGGAAGATTTAATGGAATCCGGCCCCCTGAAGGCCGCGCCGTCGCTGTCCTTTCTCGGGCTGGTTGTGATGGATGAACTCTGTGCCCGTCACATAAAAGCGCCGGTACTGCACTGAAGGAGAACAACACCATGAAAATGAACGTAACCGCCACCGTCAGCCATGCGCTCGGCCACTGGCCGCGTATTCTCCCGGCGCTGGGGATTCAGGTGCTGAAAAACCGTCATCAGCCCTGTCCGGTCTGTGGCGGGAGTGACCGCTTCCGTTTTGATGACAGGGAGGGGCGCGGCACCTGGTACTGCAATCAGTGTGGTGCCGGTGACGGCCTGAAACTGGTTGAAAAGGTGTTTGGTGTCTCCCCGTCCGACGCGGCCGCAAAGGTGGCTGCCGTGACCGGCAGCCTGCCCCCGGCTGACCCGGCAGTGACGGCCGCCGCCGGTGCTGAAACAGACGCTGCCCGGAAGAACGCCGCCGCACTGGCACAAACCCTGATAGCGAAAACCCGTCCCGGAACCGGTAACGCCTACCTGACCCGCAAGGGCTTTCCCGGCCGGGAATGCCGGATGCTGACCGGCACACACAGAGCCGGTGGCGTGAGCTGGCGCGCCGGTGACCTTGTGGTGCCACTGTATGACGACAGCGGCGAACTGGTTAACCTTCAGTTAATCAGTGCTGACGGCCGTAAGCGCACCCTGAAAGGCGGACAGGTCAGGGGCACCTGTCACATCCTTGAAGGACAGAATCAGGCCGGAAAACGTCTGTGGATAGCGGAGGGATACGCGACCGCACTTACCGTACATCACCTGACCGGTGAAACGGTGATGGTGGCGCTTTCTTCCGTGAACCTCCTTTCTCTGGCCAGCCTTGCCCGGCAGAAGCATCCGGCCTGTCAGATTGTCCTTGCTGCTGACCGTGACCTCAGCGGTGATGGCCAGAAAAAAGCCGCCGCAGCCGCAGATGCGTGTGAAGGTGTTGTTGCCCTGCCACCGGTCTTCGGTGACTGGAATGATGCCTTCACGCAGTACGGCGGGGAGGCCACCCGTAAGGCCATTTACGATGCCATCCGGCCACCGGCTGAAAGCCCGTTCGACACCATGAGTGAAGCGGAGTTTTCCGCCATGAGTACCAGCGAAAAGGCCATGCGTATCTATGAGCATTACGGCGAGGCGCTCGCGGTCGATGCCAACGGCCAGCTTCTGTCCCGTTATGAAAATGGTGTCTGGAAGGTGCTGCCACCACAGGACTTTGCCCGGGATGTGGCCGGGCTGTTTCAGCGTCTGCGCGCGCCGTTCTCCTCCGGGAAGGTGGCCTCCGTGGTGGACACCCTGAAGCTGATTATTCCGCAGCAGGAAGCCCCCTCCCGCCGCCTGATTGGCTTTCGTAACGGCGTGCTCGACACGCAGAACGGCACGTTCCACCCGCACAGTCCGTCACACTGGATGCGCACCCTGTGCGATGTGGATTTCACCCCGCCGGTGGACGGTGAAACGCTGGAGACCCACGCCCCCGCGTTCTGGTGCTGGCTTGACCGTGCCGCCGGTGGCCGTGCGGAAAAACGCGACGTGATTCTGGCCGCACTGTTTATGGTGCTGGCAAACCGCTACGACTGGCAGCTCTTTCTGGAGGTGACCGGTCCCGGCGGCAGCGGCAAAAGTATCATGGCCGAAATAGCCACCCTGCTGGCCGGGGAGGATAACGCCACGTCGGCCACCATCGAGACGCTGGAATCCCCGCGTGAACGTGCCGCGTTAACTGGCTTCTCACTGATACGCCTGCCGGACCAGGAAAAATGGAGCGGCGACGGTGCCGGACTCAAGGCCATCACCGGCGGCGATGCGGTGTCCGTTGACCCGAAATACCGGGATGCATACTCCACGCATATCCCGGCGGTAATTCTGGCCGTGAACAATAACCCGATGCGCTTCACCGACCGCAGCGGCGGCGTGTCACGCCGGCGGGTGATTATTCACTTCCCGGAACAGATAGCCCCGCAGGAGCGCGACCCGCAGCTTAAGGACAAAATCACCCGCGAGCTGGCGGTCATCGTGCGTCACCTGATGCAGAAGTTCAGCGACCCGATGCTCGCCCGGTCACTGCTTCAGTCCCAGCAGAACTCAGACGAGGCACTGAACATCAAACGGGATGCCGACCCGACGTTTGATTTTATCGGCTATCTGGAAACCCTGCCGCAGACCAGCGGCATGTATATGGGGAACGCCAGTATCATCCCGCGTAATTACCGTAAATACCTCTATCACGCCTATCTGGCCTACATGGAGGCAAACGGCTACCGGAATGTACTCAGTCTGAAAATGTTCGGGCTGGGGCTGCCGGTGATGCTGAAGGAATACGGACTGAATTACGAGAAGCGCCATACCAAACAGGGGATACAGACCAACCTGACGCTGAAAGAGGAAAGCTACGGCGACTGGCTGCCAAAATGTGACGACCCTGCAACAACCTGACCCTCATGACTCATCTGACCGGCATCTGCCGGTCTTTTTTTTATCCCTGAATTCCCCGAAGGTGAACAATCCACTGTTCACCCTTCACCGTGTATTCACCCGTTATCACACTGAAATTAAAAGAGAAAAATGAAAGGTGAACAGTGTGAACAATCAAATCAAAAAAAACTTTTTTCTCCCTGTGTGATTTCAGTGCGGAGGATTAATCCCCTGCACAAGTCACACCGGCAGAATGCCGGAGGTGAAGAATCGAATGTTCACCCTTCACCCATTATTCACCACCTATCATACTGAAATAAAAGGAGAAAAAAGAAAGGTTAACAGTGTGAACAGTTCTTTCGAAATAAAATTTTTTTCCTGAGTTAACGTGCGTGAAGATACGTGTAAAAATTAATCGATAGATATTATATGTATAAGGATGTGTATAAATGAATTATAATAGAAAAATATAAACGATTTGAATCAAATGGTTATATGGCAATTTTGACTCCTGTGATCTTCCGCCAAAATGCCTCTCCTGACGTTCTCCAACCCCTTGTAATACTGTCAATCCAGATATTTTCTACTGCTCAATATTCAATCGGCTTCAGGAATACCTGGTCTAAGGTTTTGTGATGGACGATGAGCGGCTGAAGAATCCGCCTGTCGGTTCTTCTGTCCTCGAACGCATCCGCGATATTCACGCCAGTATGCGCCGTGTTTATTTGCAGGTGATTTGCCCCCCTGCTGACTCTCAGCCAACTGTATCGCCATTAAGGTGAAGATGTTGTTTTACTCGCCCCAGAACACCCTTTTTTATACGACTATTCTATTTCTTTAACCGCTGGCGAAAAAAACTGACTATAAACTTCACCAATAATCAGACTGCCATCAAGATTAATTTGTTCATTTAATATATCAAATCAACTTGTTTTATTTTTACTATCAAAAATAGCTCATTGCCTTACTATAATTAATATATAAATTCGGTAATTAATTCTTAACATGCTTTTGCTAATAATCTCAATTGCTGGCCCTATAATATTGCGCTAGCATTGCTTTCTGGTTGTATCAGCGATACTCAAAAATTCTTAATACAATACTCATTCGACTGGTACTTATTTGTAACTCAGTTATATTTTTTCGCCCGGTGATTCAGAAGAATGCAAAAAACGGCTACCACTCCATCAAAAATACTTGATCTCACTGCCGCGGCATTTTTACTTGTCGCCTTTCTGACGGGTATTGCGGGCGCTCTTCAGACTCCTACTCTAAGTATATTCCTCGCAGATGAACTGAAAGCCCGTCCTATAATGGTAGGTTTTTTCTTCACCGGTAGCGCTATTATGGGAATTCTGGTCAGTCAATTTCTGGCAAGGCACTCCGATAAACAAGGCGACCGTAAATTACTGATTCTGCTATGTTGCTTATTTGGAGTGCTGGCCTGCACGCTTTTTGCGTGGAATCGCAACTACTTCATTCTCCTCTCAACGGGCGTACTTCTGAGTAGTTTTGCTTCCACCGCAAACCCGCAAATGTTCGCCCTCGCCCGTGAACACGCCGACAGAACAGGCCGTGAGACGGTCATGTTCAGTACATTTTTACGTGCTCAGATCTCGCTTGCCTGGGTTATCGGGCCACCGCTCGCTTATGAACTGGCAATGGGATTTAGTTTTAAAGTGATGTATCTCACCGCTGCCATCGCATTTGTTGTTTGCGGGCTGATAGTCTGGTTGTTTTTGCCATCAATACAAAGAAATATTCCTGTCGTTACCCAACCCGTAGAAATTTTACCCTCCACCCACAGGAAGCGGGATACGCGGCTACTTTTTGTGGTCTGTTCAATGATGTGGGCGGCGAATAATCTCTACATGATAAATATGCCGCTATTTATTATTGATGAACTGCATCTAACCGATAAACTGGCTGGAGAAATGATTGGTATCGCTGCCGGTCTGGAAATTCCGATGATGTTAATCGCAGGCTATTACATGAAACGTATTGGCAAGCGACTATTAATGTTCATTGCTATCGTGAGTGGAATGTGTTTTTACGCCAGCGTACTCATGGCGACGACTCCGGCGGTTGAGCTGGAATTGCAAATTCTTAATGCCATCTTCCTTGGTATTCTCTGTGGTATCGGCATGCTTTATTTTCAGGACCTGATGCCTGAAAAAATAGGCTCTGCGACAACGTTATATGCAAATACTTCACGCGTCGGCTGGATTATCGCCGGCTCTGTTGACGGAATTATGGTTGAAATCTGGAGCTACCATGCGTTGTTCTGGCTGGCGATAGGGATGTTGGGTATTGCGATGATTTGCCTGCTGTTTATTAAAGATATTTAGCTCACCAGTCTGGGCTAAGAAAAATCGGCGTGGCGCAAACAGAGCCATCCTCGCCATTTTTGCTATCATGCCTGCATACATAAACGACAAAACAGTATGCAGAGGGAAAAATGGGTTCCACCAGAAAGGGGATGCTGAACGTTCTGATTGCCGCCGTGTTGTGGGGAAGTTCAGGGGTCTGCGCGCAATACATCATGGAGCAAAGCCAGATGTCGTCGCAGTTTTTGACTATGACGCGTTTGATATTCGCCGGTTTGATTCTACTGACGCTGTCATTTGTTCATGGCGATAAAATCTTTTCTATTATTAACAATCATAAAGATGCCATTAGCCTGCTGATTTTTTCCGTGGTTGGCGCGCTAACTGTACAGCTCACTTTTTTGCTAACCATCGAAAAATCGAACGCAGCCACGGCAACGGTGCTGCAATTCCTCTCACCGACGATTATCGTCGCCTGGTTCTCACTGGTGCGTAAATCGCACCCGGGCATTCTGGTTTTCTGCGCTATTTTGACATCGCTGGTCGGGACTTTTTTATTGGTGACACACGGTAATCCGACGTCATTATCGATCTCTCCTGCCGCGTTGTTCTGGGGCATTGCCTCGGCATTTGCTGCTGCATTCTATACCACCTATCCCTCAACGCTAATTGCCCGCTATGGCACGTTGTCTGTCGTCGGCTGGAGTATGCTGATCGGCGGTCTGATTCTGTTGCCTTTTTATGCCAGACAAGGGACAAACTTTGTCGTTAACGGCAGTTTGATTTTGGCGTTTTTTTATTTGATCGTCATTGGTACGTCCCTGACATTTAGTCTGTACCTGAAAGGAGCACAATTAATTGGCGGTCCAAAAGCCAGCATTTTGAGCTGTGCAGAACCATTAAGTAGCGCGCTACTCTCTTTGCTGTTGCTGGGGATCACGTTCACATTACCGGACTGGCTGGGAACGCTGCTGATTCTGTCATCGGTAATTTTGATTTCAATGGATTCCCGTCGCCGCGCCAGAAAAATAAATCGTCCGGCGCGGGATGAGTGAGAATTACCAGCCAGGCACCGCGCCACCGTTAAAGATGGTTTCTGCCGCTTTAGCGACTTCGGATGATTGATAAGATTGCAGAAATTCCTTCACGTTTTCTGCATTCTTATTATCTTCCCGTGCCACCAAAATATTCACATACGGCGAATTTTTATCTTCAATAAATACGCTGTCGTGCACCGGAGAAAGCCCGGTCTGCTGAATGTAAGTGGTGCTGATAATCGCCACATCAACTTTGGGATCATCCAGTACGCGCGGAGCTGCGCCCCCTCGAGTTCCATAATCTGCAAATGACGAGGATTATCGGTTATATCCAGCGCGGTAGGTAATAACCCTTTTCCCTCTTTCGGTAATGACTCCAACTTATTGATAGTGTTTTATGTTCAGATAATGCCCGATGACTTTGTCATGCAGCTCCACCGATTTTGAGAACGACAGCGACTTCCGTCCCAGCCGTGCCAGGTGCTGCCTCAGATTCAGGTTATGCCGCTCAATTCGCTGCGTATATCGCTTGCTGATTACGTGCAGCTTTCCCTTCAGGCGGGATTCATACAGCGGCCAGCCATCCGTCATCCATATCACCACGTCAAAGGGTGAC
>SKEO01000599.1_pt1 | contig 33940 bp, 28 predicted proteins | sample 4826801 | NCBI WGS metagenome assembly SKEO01 (sample SAMN11008807, study PRJNA524170) | human gut metagenome | biome: Human fecal sample; material: Feces; isolation source: fecal sample from pouch patient p3 | host: Homo sapiens | place: Israel: Tel-Aviv | collected 2016-02-25 | reverse complement strand
GCCACAAGGAGGTGGTCATGCAGGAGCTGCCCGGCATCTACTCGCTGGCTCCGTACACGCTGGAGGAAGTGGTGGCGCGGAGCTATCTGGTGGGTGAGAAGCCGGACGCGATTCTGAACATCGTGGACGGCACGAACATCGAGCGCAACCTGTACCTGACGACGCAGCTCATCGAGCTGGGGATTCCGGTGGTGGTTGCGGTCAACATGATCGACCTGGTGCGGAAGAACGGGGACAAGATCGACCTCGGCAGGCTGGGGGAGGCCCTGGGGTGCGAGGTGGTGAGCATGAGCGCGCTGAAGGGCGAGGGCGGCATGACCGCGGCGGAGAAGGCCGTGGCGCTGGCCAAGTCCCACCGGGCGGGTGAGCTGCCCCACGTGTTCACGGGCAGCGTGGAGCACGCCATCGCCCACATCGAGGAGTCCATCGCGGGGCTGGTGGACGACCGCTACCTGCGTTGGTACGCCATCAAGGTGTTTGAGCGGGACGACAAGGTGATGGCCCAGTTGAATCTGACGGGTGAGCTGAAGGCCCACCTGGAGGCCCACATCGCCGACTGCGAGAAGGAGCTGGACGACGACGCGGAGAGCATCATCACCAACCAGCGGTACGCGTACATCAACGGGGTTGTGAACAAGGCCGTGAAGAAGAAGGCGGCGGCCCACAGCCTGACCACCTCTGACAAGATTGACCGGATTGTGACCAACCGGATTCTGGCCCTGCCGATTTTCGCGGTGGTCATGTTTGCGGTGTACTATGTGGCCATCGGCACGGTGGGCGACTGGGTGACCGGTTGGACCAACGACGTGCTGTTCGGCGAGATTGTGCCGCCGGCGGTAAGCGGCTGGCTGGAGGGCATCGGCACCGCCCCCTGGCTGCAGGGGCTGATTGTGGAGGGCATCATTGCCGGCGTGGGCGCGGTGCTGGGCTTCGTGCCCCAGATGCTGGTGCTGTTCCTGATGCTGTCCATCCTGGAGGATGTGGGCTACATGGCCCGCGTGGCGTTCATCATGGACCGTATCTTCCGCAAGTTCGGCCTGAGCGGCAAGAGCTTTATCCCCATGCTCATCGGCTCCGGCTGCGGCGTGCCCGGCGTCATGGCCTCCCGTACCATTGAGAACGAGCGCGACCGCCGGATGACGGTCATGACCACCTGCTTCGTGCCCTGCGGGGCCAAGATGCCCATCATCGGCCTGTTCGCCGGCGCCCTGTTCGGCGGCAGCGGCCTGGTGGCGGTGTCCGCCTACTTCATCGGCGTGGCGGCCATCATCTTTTCCGGCATCATCCTGAAAAAGACCAAGGCGTTTGCAGGCGACCCCGCCCCCTTCGTTATGGAACTGCCCGCCTACCACGTGCCCTCTGTGGGCAACGTCCTGCGGGCCACTTGGGAGCGCGGCTGGTCCTTCATCAAGCGGGCCGGTTCTGTCATTCTGCTGGCGACCGTCGTGCTGTGGTTCCTGCAGGGCTTCGGCTTCGAGAACGGTGCCTTCGGCATGGTCGAGGATCAGGACAACTCCGTCCTGGCTGCCATCGCCACCAAGATCGCATGGATCTTCGCTCCTCTGGGCTTCGGCAACTGGCGTGCAACCGTCGCTTCCGTCTCCGGCCTGATCGCAAAGGAGAACGTGGTTGGTACCTTTGGTGTCCTGTATCACTTCGGCGGCGAGCTGTCTGAGAACGGCGACGAGATCTGGGCTGCTGTGGCACAGGACTACACCGCACTGTCTGCTTACGCCTTCATGATCTTCAACCTGCTGTGCGCTCCCTGCTTCGCAGCTATGGGTGCCATCAAGCGCGAGATGAACAACGGCAAGTGGACCGCTATCGCCATTGGTTATATGTGCGCTCTGGCTTACTGCGCCGCTCTGGTGGTGTACCAGCTGGGCGGCCTGATCACCGGTGAGATCGGCTTCAACTTCTTCACCATCGTGGCTGCTGTTGTTCTGGTGGCCTTCATCTACCTGATGGTGCGTCCCAACAAGTACGCGGGCAACAACGAAGTCAAGATCGACGTGACCAAGATCTGATCAAACTGCACGACATGTGAAAGGGTGTGTTTTGTATGATGGAATTCCTTGCTGCAAATTTTAATCTGCCCACGATCATTGTGGCAGTCATCGTGTTTGGCGGTGTGGGCTGGATTACATGGCACTCCCACAAGCATGGCGGCGGCTGCAGTGGGTGCAGCGGCTGCGGCGAAGGCGGCTGCAATGGCAGCTGCAGCGGTTGCAGCGGCTGTCACTGAGCATTGAAATGATCCGCAAAGGGCGCGGGCTGGAACATTCGGCTCGCGCCCTTTTTTCAGAAACAAAAAGTTAGCTTTGGATAACATTGGAAAATCTATCAGAAAAGAGAGTGATCGGCATGGAACTGACGTCGGCACATCTGCGCTATCTGCTGGCAATCTATGAGGTCTCGCGCACCCACCTGGACATCAGCTCCCGCAGCATTGCGGAAAAGCTGGGGGTGACCAAACCCTCGGTGGTGCGCATCATGAATCTGCTCATGGAGCGCGGCATGATCGTAAAGGAGCACTACGGCAAGATCTATATGACCGACCGGGGCATCTGGGTGGCCAAACAGGTGCATGCGGAGATGGAAGGCATTCTGGAGCATTTTCCGCCGGTGAGCCAACCCCTGACCGAGGAGGAAAAGACCGCTGCGGCTCTGGCCATGACCAGCGCCCTGCCGGACCGCATTTTTACCGGCGAATACGACCGTCTGTTCGGCGCTGACACCGACCGGACAGAAAGGGAGAAGAATCCGTGATCAACAAAAAACTGCTCTCCTTTGACCGCGGGGCCCTGCGCTTTGTGGGGGCCAACGTGGCGTTCCAGTGGCTGGGCATGCTGTGCAACGTGATCTTTGTGCGGGCCATCGCCCGGCTGGTGGGGGCGGCCTTTGCGGGCATGCTCACCACCGGGGTGCTGTGGCAGAACCTTCTGCTGTGTCTGGGCACGGTGCCGTTCCGGTTTGTGTTCACCCTGCTGGCATCCGGCATGAGCGACCAGGCTTCCAAGAACGTCAAGCGCACTCTGCGCAGCAACATTTACGACAAGCTGACCCGTCTGGGCCCCAATTACACCGAGACCGCCGCCACCAGCGAGGTGGTCATGCTGGCCAGTGAAGGCGTGGAACAGATCGACACCTACTTTGCCAAGTACCTGCCCCAGCTGGTATACAGCCTGCTGGCCCCGGTCACCCTGTTCGTGCTGCTGGTGGGAGTGCACGCACGGTCGGCCATCATCCTGCTGTGCTGTGTGCCGCTCATCCCCATGTCCATCGTGGCGGTGCAGAAATTTGCCAAAAAGCTGCTGGCAAAATACTGGGGCGAGTACACCACCCTGGGCGACAGCTTTCTGGAAAACATCCAGGGCCTGACCACCCTGAAGATCTATCAGGCCGATGGCTGGAAGCATGAGCAGATGAACGCCCAGGCCGAGCGCTTCCGCAAGATCACCATGAAGGTGCTGACCATGCAGCTGAATTCGGTGACCCTGATGGACCTGATGGCCTACGGCGGGGCCGGGCTGGGCATCATCAGTGCGGTGTCCGCCTTTGCCAAGGGTCAGCTGAGCCTGACGGCCACGTTGACCATCGTGCTACTGGCGGCAGATTTCTTCCTGCCGCTGCGGCTGCTGGGCAGCTATTTCCACATTGCCATGAACGGTGCTGCCTCGGCAGAAAAAATCTTCAAACTGCTGGCAGCAGAGGAACCCGCCAATGGCGAACAGACCGTGCCGGAACAGGCTGCCCTGCAGCTGGAGCACGTTACCTTTGGGTACGAGAAGGACCGCACCATTCTGCAGGACGTATCCCTGACCATCCCGCAGGGCAGCTTTGTCTCGCTGGTGGGTGAGTCCGGCTGCGGCAAGAGCACCATTGCGGCGCTGCTGTCCGGCAGCCGCACCGGTTACACCGGCAGCGTGACGCTGGGCGGTGTACCGGTGGAACAGCTGCAGCGGGCCCAGCGCCTGCGTGCCCTGACGCTGGTGCCCCACAATGCCACCATTTTCAAGGGCACGGTGGAAGCAAACCTGCGCATGGCAAAGCCCGATGCTGCCGAGGCCGAGCTCTGGGCTGCGCTGAAACAGGTGAACCTGGCCGACTTCTGCCGCAGCCAGGACGGCCTGCAGACGGCCCTGCATGAGGGCGGCAGCAACCTGTCCGGCGGCCAGCGGCAGCGCCTTGCCATGGCCCGCGCCCTGCTGCACGACACCCCCATTTATCTGTTTGACGAAGCCACTTCCAACGTGGACGCCGAGAGCGAAAACGACATCATGGCAGCCATCCGGAGCCTGGCGGGCCGCAAAACGGTGATCCTGATCGCCCACCGGCTGGCCAACGTGGTGGACAGCGACTGCATCTATGTGCTGGACAAGGGCCGCATCGCAGAGCGGGGCACCCACGCGGAACTGCTGAAAAAGCAGGGCGCCTACAGCCGTCTGTACACGGCCCAGAAGCAGCTGGAAACGCTGGAAACGGAGGATGCCTGATATGAACGAACCCAAGCATCGCAGCCCCTTTGTCCTTGTGGGCCGCCTCATCGTGCTGGTCAAGCCTATGCTGCCCATCATGCTGGCGGCCATCGTCATGGGCGTGGCGGGGTATTTCTGCGCCACCTTCATTACCGTTTTCGGCGGCTTTGGCAGCCTGCGGGCGCTGGGGCTGGCCAGCCCGCTGCGCTCGGTGGGCGTTGCCTTTGCCTGCATTCTGGTATTTGCCCTGCTGCGCGGCATCCTGCGCTATGCAGAGCAGGCTTCCAACCACTATATCGCTTTCAAGCTGCTGGCCCTCATCCGGGATCAGGTATTCGGCGCGCTGCGCCGCTTGACCCCGGCCAAGCTGGAGGGCCGTGACCGCGGCGACCTGATCTCCCTGATCACCGCCGACATCGAGGCACTGGAAGTGTTCTACGCCCACACCATCTCGCCCATCTGCATTGCCTGCATCTGTGTCATCGGCATGACCGGTTTTGTGGCCAGTTACCACATCCTGCCCGCACTGGTGCTGCTGGCCGGGTACCTGCTGGTGGGCGTGGTCCTGCCGGCGTGGAGCGCAAAGCGCGGCGACAAGGTGGCCCGGGAGTACCGGCAGGCCCTGGCCGACACCAACAGCTATGTGCTGGAGAGCCTGCGCGGCCTGCGTGATACGCTGCAATATCAGGACACCGCCGCCCGTGCGGCCGGCATCACGGCCCACAGCGAGACACTGGGCGAGAAGCAGAAGGCCCTGAAATACCGCGAGGGCCTGACCGTGGCCATCACCAACACCCTGATCCTGTTCACGGTCATCGCGGTGCTGGGAGTGAGCCTGCAGCTGTACCGGAACGGGCAGATGGGCGTGGAAGGGGTGCTCATCTGCACCCTGTCGGCTCTGAGCTCCTTTGGCCCGGTGGTGGCACTGGCCAACCTTGGTGCCAGCCTGACCCAGGTGTTTGCCAGCGCCGACCGTGTGCTGGATCTGCTGGACGAAGAGCCTGTGACCGCCGACGTGACCGACGGTGCCCACACGGCCTTTGCGGGGGCGCAGGCGGAGCATGTGAGCTTCTCCTATGCGGACGAAGAGGTGCTGCACGACCTGAGCCTGACCATCCCGGAAAAGAAGATCGTGGGCATCACCGGCCGTTCCGGCAGCGGCAAGTCCACCTTCCTGCGGCTGCTCATGCGTTTCTGGGATGTGAACACCGGCACCATCCGCTTTGGCGAGGAGGACATCCGCCGGGTGAACACGGCCACTTTGCGGGCACAGGAGAGCCTTGTGACCCAGGAGACGGAGCTGTTCAACGACACCATCGAGAACAACATCCGCATCGCCAAGCGGGATGCCACCCGCGAAGAAGTGGAAGCGGCCTGCAAAAAGGCTGCGCTGGACGGCTTTATCCGCAGCCTGCCCAAGGGGTATGACACTCCCGTGGGTGAGCTGGGCGGGGCCTTGTCCGGCGGCGAGCGGCAGCGCATCGGTGTGGCGCGGGCATTCCTGCACGATGCACCCTTCCTGCTGCTGGACGAGCCTACCTCCAACCTCGACAGCCTGAACGAGGGCGCGATCCTCAAGGCGGTGCGGGCCGAGTGCCGGGACAAGACGGTGCTGCTGGTTTCCCACCGCAAGTCCACCATGGCTGCCGCCGATGTGACCTACTCGGTAGAAAGCGGCAGCCTGAGCTGAGAAAACAAACTGCAACCCAACGAAAAGGGCCTGTCTCACAAGAGACAGGCCCTTTTATGCTGCATGTTTATGGATCAGTAATTGACGGCTTTGAGGATCTGGCGGCCAATGTAGCGGTGGCCCTCAATGGTGGGGTGGCCATCGTTGGCAGTGCGGGTATAGGGGATGGGCACATAGGTCACATCATACTGGGCAGCCAGCTTGGCTACGGCGGTGTTCAACCGACGGAAGTGGCGGCTCCAGGAGGGCATCAGGGGCACCGGGTTGTTGTAGCTCAGTACCATGATCTGGGCCTCCGGGTTCAGCTCACGCAGGTCCTTCATCACTCGTTCCACCTGGGACACAGTGTCAGCATAGGTGGAGGTGCAGATCTGGTTCATGCCAGTGGTCAGCAGGTGCATCACGGCACGGAACTCCGAGGGGGTCAGGGTCAGCTGCTTCAGGCAGTCCATAAAGTAGTCGATGTTGTCCGGGGTCAGGTTGCGGAACATTCCGGTGACCATGCTGTTGGCCAGCTTTTCACTTTTCCAGTTGGTAGCCTCGCCCAGGGCCACGATGGTACGGATCAGGGCGTCGTTGGCACCGATCTGCAAGGTGATGAGGTCCGCTTTCTGGATGTACTCCTTCAGCTCCGGCACCGAGGTATACTGCACGCCGGAATAATGGTTCATGGCCGGCATGGCACCAGTCTCGATCAGGTCTGCCAGGTCCTTGGTCATCACGGCGGGCAGGCCCAGGTTGATGGCGTGGTCACGATCCAGGCCCAGCTGGGCGGCTACATAGCCCACAAAGCACTGGCCATCGTAGCCTTTGTAATTGCCGGACATATCGAAGCCGTTCTGGACCAGCTTGTACTGCAGGCCGCTCAGGCCCACGCCGGCAGTCACACTGTCACCGATGGCGACATAGGTGTACTCTTTTTTGGCGGTGGGCTCTGCAACAGGCGCCACAGCATCGTCTTCGGTAAGAGCTTCCGGCTCCACTTCCTGCACGGCGGTTTCCGGCTCAGCAGTCTCTTCGGTGGTGGGGTTCTCTGCAAAGGCAGGAACGGCCAGCGACAGCAGCAGCGCGGCCGACAGCAGCAGGCTTGCAATGCGTTTTGTTTTCATGGTCATCATTCCCTCTTTCCCCGCAACATCTCAAGGCTGCGGAACTGCTTCCATGATAAGGAAATGAAGGGGGAATGTCAATTGACAAAACGTGGAAAATCGCAGGAAAAAGTTGTCAAAATAGAAGCTTTTGAAGCTGAATGCCGGAAATAAACGCAGGAAAGCAAAAAGACCCTGCCGGACAGGCAGGGCCTTGAAAAAACGAAACGTTTACTTGCGGACGGCCTTCAGGATCTGGCGAGCGATGTACTTGTGACCGCACACCGTGGGGTGACCGTCGTTGGCAATGGAGGTATAGGGGATGGATACATAGTCTGCGCCGTACTGCTGGGCCAGGGCCTTGACGGAGCGGTTCAGCAGGCGGAAGTGTCTGCCGTAGGTGGGCAGGAAGGGCAGGGGATTGTAGTAGCCTACCAGAATGATCTGGGCGTCGGGGTTCAGGGCTCTCATCTCCTGGAGGATCTGTTCCACGTTGGCCACAGTCTGGCCCCGGGTCTGGTCACAGATCTCCTCCATGCCGGAATCCAGCAGCTTCAGGGCGGCCTTCAGTTCTTCCGGGGTCAGGTCCAGGTTTTCCAGGCCCTTTCTCAGGGTCTGGAGGTTCTGGAGATTCAGCTCCCGCATGGTGCCCGTCAGCAGGGGAATCAGCAGTTTGGTGGCCTTGCCGTTGGTGGCTCTGCCCATGGCCCCCATGAGCTGCAGCACAGTGTCGTTGGAGCCGATGAGCAGGGTGATCAGGTCGGCGTCTGCCAGTTCCTGCCGCAGGGTAGGCAGGTCGTAGTAGGCGACACCGGAGGCGGTGGAGCCGGTCCTGACCAGGTCCAGGATGTTGCTGCTCATGGCAGCAGGCATCCCGTAGTTCACGGCATGGTCCCGGTCCAGGCCCAGGGCGTCGGCTACCCGGGCCACATAGCAGTCCTTGGAGTAATCATGGTAGTTTTCCTGCACATCATAGCTCTTGGCGGTGGCGGAAAAGTGGGTGTCCTTCAGGCCCACGCCGGTGGTGATGCTGTCGCCCAGGGCCACATAGGTATAAGCGTGCCCGTCCTCCGCAAAGGCGGGCACAGCCAGCAGCACCAGCATGGCGGCTGCCAGCAGCAGGCTGACAATACGTTTTTTCATAATGAACCTCCTTATATGGCAAACTCAGAAAAAATTACTTTTCCAGAGCCTTCAGGATCTGACGTGCCAGATATTTGTGGCCGCAGGCGGTGGGGTGGGCGTCGTTGGCCACCAGGGTGTAGGCGGCAGAGGCAAAAGCCACGTCGTACTGCTGGGCCAGCTTCTGCACCGAGCGGTTCAGGGTGCGGAAGTGCTTGACAAAGGGGTTGGCAGGAGCCGGCAGCAGGGGAACGGGATTGTAGTAGCCCACCAGAACGATCTGGGCGTCGGGGTTCAGGGCCTTCAGCTCCTGGAGCAGGGCCTCAAGGTTGGCCAGGGTGGTGGCCTGGCTCTGGGTGCAGATCTCTGCAATGCCGCTGTCCAGCAGCTTCAGCAGGGCTTTGCGCTGCTGAGCCGTGATGTTCAAAGAGTCCAGGTTCTCCCGGAGGGCGGCAAAGGAGGAGGCGTCCATCTGGCGGAAGTCGCCCTCCAGCATAGGCAGCAGGGCCTCAAAGACCTGGGGGCCGCCCATGGCAGAGGCAATGCCGTACATGATAGGCACCAGTACGTCGTTGGCACCGATCTCCACCGTGATCACCTGAGCGTGCTTCAGCTCCTCTCGCAGGTCAGGCAGAGAGAAATTGATGCTGGCACTCTGGCAGGAGCCTGTCCGCACCAGCTCCAGCAGGTCGCCGCTCATCAGGGCAGGCATTCCGTAGTTGGCGGTCTGGTCCCGGCTCAGGCCCAGGCCCTCGGCCACCCGGGCCACATAGCAATCCTTGGAGTAGCCCTGGTAGTTGCCGGACACATCGTAGTACCGGCCGTTCCGCTGGTAGACCGCATCCGGCAGGCCAATGCCGGCTACGATGCTGTCGCCCAGGGCAATGTAGGAATACTGGTGCTGGGCTGCTTCCGCAGTTTCCGTCTGGGTCTGCACCGGGGTGGGGTCTGCAGCGGCAGGCTGGGCGGCCCCGGCAGAGACCACCGGCAGTACCAGCAGAGCCAGGGTCAGCAGCAGGCTGACAAGGCGTTTTTTCATAATGCTCCTCCTTTTTGACCAATGGGGTTTTCTTCTATCATAAAAAGAGAACCGGGCAATGTCAAGGCATGTTTTTCAAAAAATGTCGGATAAATCAAAAACGGCCGTGCACAGGGCACGACCGTAACAGGCAGAGCTTAATAATCCCGGGGGCTGATCTCTTCTTCCAGCTTGCGGTAATCGATCTTACCCACAGGGGTCAGGGGCATCTCACTGATAAACTTGTAGGCCACCGGCTGCACATACTCCGGCAGCTCTTCTTTGCAGATCTGCTGCAGCTCCCGCACGATCTGACGCTTTTTGTGGTCAGCAGCGGGGTCCAGCACGACATACACAAAGGGCAGGCGGCCCTGCACATGGTCCTTGTCGGTGCAGCCCACCACCGAGCACTGCTGCACGGCGGGGTGGCGGCTGATGACGTTCTCAATCATGGAGGGGAACACCTTGAAGCCATCGTGGCGGATGATCAGCCGCTTGATGCGGGAGTCCAGGAACACGAAGCCGTCCTCATCCATATAGCCGACGTCGCCGGTGTGTGCCCAGACGCGGCCATCCGAGTGGTGGCGCAGCAGGGCAGCCGTTTCGGCGGGCTTGCCGTAGTAGCCCTTCATGATGGCAGGGCCGGAGATGCAGAGCTCACCGCGCTCGCCGATGGGAAGCTCGGTGTCGGTACCGGGCTCAAACACCGACACAAGGGTGTTCACCAGCGGGATGCCCACACTGCCCACCTTGTTGGCAAGGCCGGAAGCAGCGGTGGCAGCAGAAGAAACCTCGGTCATGCCGTAGCCCTTGGCCAAGCCGTACTCCACGCTGTGAGCGGCCAGGAAGTCGTTCACGCTCTGCTCGGCACCCACCGTGATGGCGTCGCCGCCGGCAGCATAGTTGCGGATGAAGGACAGATCCTTGTTCTTCAGCAGCGGCGAAGAGGCCATCTGCTGGTAGTGGGCCGGCACGCCGAACATGTGCTCCGGCTTGTACTTCCAGATCAGGGCACCCAGCTTTGCAGGGTCCAGATTGGGGATGATGATCACGGTAAGGCCCAGCACCAGCGGCAGGTGCACGCCGCAGGCGTAGCCATAGGCAATGAACGGGGGCATGATGTTCATCAGCTTCTGGCCGCGGCGGAACAGCTTTTCGTAAGCACCGAACTGCTGTGCGATGGAGTTGAAGTCCACATCGGTCAGCATGACGCCCTTGGGCGAGCCGGTGGTGCCGCCGGTGTGCACCACCACGCAGGTGTGATCCGGGTCGTAAGGCTCGGCACCGGTGTCTTTGCCCTCACCGGCGGCAATGAAATCCTTCCAGCGGATCACGTTGGAAGAATAGCGGTTCTTGTCGGGGGTGGACAGCTTGTAGCCCACGGCCAGATGCAGCGGCAGGGAGTCGGCGGGGGACACCACCAGCACCCGTTCCACGTTGGTGCGCTTGGCAGCCTGCTGGCAGCGGTCGTAGACCACGTTCAGGCAGATGAGCAGATGGGAGTCCACCTCGGTGATGTACTCGTGGATGCCCTCAGCACTATAGCGCGGGTCCACCAGATTCAGGGAGGCACCGATCATGTCGGCAGCATAGAACGCATAGATGATCTCCGGGGTCATCACGCTGACCACGGTGGCAATGTCGCCTTTTTTCATGCCGATGGCACGGAAGGCCGCCGCCGTCTTTTTGACGTTGACGATGAGGTCGGCATAAGTGATCTTGCGGCCGTAATAGGTGATGGCGGTCTCGGTCAAGTGCGTTTTGTTCTGGCGGCAGACGTACTCGAAGGCGCTGCATTCGGGCGGCGTCTGATCGAAGAACTTGGGGTCATAGTATTTGAGCCAGGGTTTTGCGACGGATGCGTAGACGGGTTCGTGTGGTGCAGTCGTCATAGGATTCAGGACCTTTCTTTTTTTCTTCTTCTTTCATTTTCCCAGAAACGGCAGAAAAAAGCATGTTCTGCCGGACGCTTTTTGACAAGCAAAAGGCCAAAACGACCCACCGTTATTGTAGTGGACGGCAGTCGGAATGTCAATGAATAAACTGTGAGAAATCAAAAAAGGACGAACCATCAACGGTTCATCTGGTAAAAACTGTGTAAAGTGATTGAATCGCGACCCGAAGCAGCTCAGGCCTGCGGCAGCCACTGCGCGGCCTCGGCGGCGCTGCAAAGAACCCAGTGCCTCGGGCGCAGCTCCCGCCACTGGGGCGCTTCGGTGGAATAATCGTGCATGGCGGGGTCGTACACCAACAGCTTTTTATTGCGCTCCCGGCGGGGGTCCGGCATGGGGATGGCGGACAGCAGGCTGCGGGTGTAGGGATGGATGGCGTGGGCCACCAGCTCCTCCGCGTCGGCCAGTTCCACGATGCTGCCCTTGTGGATGACTGCGATGCGGTCCGAAATGTAGCGCATCACCGAGAGATCATGGGCGATGAACAGGTAGGTGATGCCGCGCTCCTTCTGCAGGCGGCGCAGCAGGTTGAGCACCTGGGCGCGGATGGACATGTCCAGAGCGCTGATGGGCTCATCGGCCACGATGAATTCCGGCTCCACGATCAGCGCACGGGCAATGCCGATGCGCTGCCGCTGGCCGCCGGAAAATTCGTGGGGAAAGCGGGAAGCAAACTCCGGCAGCAGGCCCACGTCCAGCAAAGCCTGCCGCACTTTTTCTTCCCGCTGGGCGGCGGAGAGGTCGGGCCGCACGTTCTGCAGGCCCTCGCCCACGATGTAGCTCACCTTGGCGCGCTCGTTCAGCGAGGACTGCGGGTCCTGAAAGATCATCTGGATCTCACGGGTGATCTGCTTGTCCAGCGCACGCGGGATTTTGCCGTTGATCTTCTGGCCCTTGTACAGGATCTCACCGCCAGAGGTGGGCAGAATGCGCAGGATGGCCCGGCCGATGGTGGTCTTGCCGGAGCCGGACTCGCCCACCAGACCAAAGGTCTCGCCCTTGTAGATCTGGAAATTGGCGTTCTGTACGGCGGCAAAGGCCTTGCGGCCGGAGCCGTAGGTCACATTCAGGTCCTTCACTTCCAGAAGGACGTCTTTTTCCTCGGCCATCTTACAAGCCCTCCTTTTGCAGTTTTTTCACCGCAGCAGGCGGCTCGATGTGGGGTGCCCGGGGGTCCAGCAGCCAGGTCTTGGCCTTGTGGGTGGGCGAAACTTCAAAGTACGGCGGGCGCTTGACATAGTCGATCTTCAGTGCCTGCGGGTTGCGGGGCGCAAAGGCGTCGCCGCGGATCTCGGCAAGGAGGTTGGGCGGGGTGCCCACGATGTTGAACAGGTCCTCGCCTTTTATGCCCATCTGGGGCATGCTGGACAGCAGTGCCCAGGTGTAGGGGTGGCGGGGGTCATAGTAGATCTCGTCGGCGGTGCCGATCTCTACGATGTCGCCGGCGTACATCACGGCCACCCGGTCGGCAATGTTGGCCACGACGCCCAGGTCGTGGGTGATCATGACGATGGTCAGGTGGTATTTGGCCCGCAGCTCCTTGAGCAGCTGCAAAATCTGAGCCTGAATGGTCACATCCAGCGCGGTGGTGGGCTCGTCACAGATCAGGATCTTCGGGCTGCAGGCCACCGCAATGGCGATCACCACGCGCTGACGCATGCCGCCGGAGAACTCATGCGGATACTGCTTAAAACGCACTTCCGGGTCAGAAATGCCCACGTCCCGCAGATACTCCAGCGTTTTGGCCCTGGCCTCGGTGCCCTTCAGGCCCTGATGCAGGGTCACGGCCTCCAAAATCTGGTCGCCGATGGTTTTCAGCGGGTTCAGGCTGGTCATAGGGTCCTGCATGATCATGGCAATTTCGCGGCCCCGGATGCGCAGCCAGTCCTTCCCGGTTTTCAGGCCGGACAGGCGCACCGGCTCTGCGCCGGGGGTAGGGTAGTAGTCGATGGTGCCGCCGGTGATGGAGCCATTGGTGTCCAACAGGCCCATGAAACTCTTGGTGAACACGCTCTTGCCGGAGCCGGACTCGCCCACGACGGCCAGCACTTCGCCCCGGTACAGGTCCAGGTCGATGCCGCGGATGGCGTGCAGCACCCGGCCGCGCAGGTTGAACCGGATATCCAGCCCCCGCACCGAGAGGATGCAGTCATTTTCGTTCATCATGCATTCCTCCTTACTGCAGGTGGTTCTTCGGGTCGGCGGCGTCCGAGAACGCGTTGCCGATCAGATAGAACGCAATGGTGACAAAGCTCAGAATCAGGGTGGGGTAGAGCAGCTGGTAGCGCAGACCGGCCTGCATCATCACCTTGCGGCCGTCGTTGACCAGATTGCCCAGCGAGGGCGTCTCCACCGAGAGGCCCAGGCCGATGTAGGTGATGAACACCTCGTTGCCGATGGCTTCCGGAATGGTGAGGGCCATGCGCAGCATGATCACCGACACCAGATACGGCAGCAGGTTGCGCAGCACGATGCGCACCGTGGGGGTGCCGATGCAGCGGGAGGCAACGTTGTAGTCACGGTCACGGATGATGAGGATCTGGTTGCGGATGAACCGCGCCATCTCGATCCAGCCCTTGATGGACATGCCCAGGATCATGGTCCAGATACTGGGGGAGGCCACATAGGAGATGAGGATCAGCACAATGGCGGTGGGAATGTTGTCAAAGATGTTGTACAGCTCCGTGAACAGAAAATCCAGCCCGCGCACATAGCCCCACAGCACACCGGCAGTGATGCCCACCACGGCTTCGATGAGAGCCACGAAAAAGGCAATGGTCAGGCTGGTGCGGGCACCGGCCCAGATGCGGGCCCACAGGTCCTGCCCGATGGAGTTGGAACCCCAGATAAAGCCGTCCTGCCCGGGAGCGATGTTGCGGTACTGGATGCCGGTGACGGGGTCCACGGCGCAGAGGTTGGGGTCTGCCTGCCCCGGCAGATAAGGCTGGAGAAAGGCAAAGGCCACCACGGCCACCAGCGCGATGAGCAGGGCCACGGCTGCCTTGTTCTTGAAGAAAGCACGGAAGGTGCTGCCCCAGTAGCTGTAGTTGGAGCTGGCCGTGGCCTCGGCCTGCTCGGCGTGGAACCCGGCGGGGGTGAACAGTTCGTCCTCCGGCAGGTCTGCCCAGGCAGCAGGGCCTTCCTTCTGCAGGGTGTTGAGCTGGTTTTCCAGCTTTTTGGATTTTTCCCGTTTCAGGAACGAAAGCATCAGCGGCCACCTTCTTTCTTGCCAAAGTTGATGCGGGGATCAATGAGCACCATGAGCACATCGCCCAGGATCAGGCCCACGATGCCCACGCAGGCGTACAGCAGCACGATGCCCTGCACCATGGTGTTGTCGTGGCGCTGCACGCAGGTCACCAGCAGTCCGCCCATACCGGGGATGCTGTACAGGCTCTCAATGTAAATGGAGCCCACCACCGTGTTGAGGAACGCCGAGGGAATGTACTGCACCAGCGGCACCATGGCGTTGCGGAACACATGATGCAGCGCGATATTGCTTTCGCTCACACCCTTGGCACGGGCCAGCTTGACGTAGTCCTTGTTGCTCTCGTCCACCATATAGCGGCGCAGCCACATGGCGTAGAAGGCCAGGTTTGCCAGGCTCATGCTGCACACCGGCAGCACCCAGTAGCGCCAGTTGGCGGCGTCGAACAGCAGGCCCACCCCCAGAACGGAGGTGCCGTACATCTGGATGTACAAAAAGTACACGGCAGCCGGCACGGCCTGGATGAGCACGATGAGGGCTGTGCCCAGTTTGTCGGGCCAGCGGTTCTTGCACCGGCCCATGACAAGCCCCAGCGGGATGCCCAGCACAAGGCTCAGCAGCATAGCCAGCACGCCCATCTGGATGGAGATGGGCAGCTTTTGGGCCAGGATCTCGGTTACCGGCACGTTGACCTTGTAGATGTGGCTCACGCCCAGGTCACCGTGCAGGGCGTCTTTCCAGAAGCGGCCGATCTGCACCGGCAGCGGGTCCAGCAGACCCATGGACTGCAGACCTGCCTGGATCTGGGCCGCGGTCATTTTTTCGTAGTTTGCAAAATAGCCTTCCACCGGCATGAGCCGCAGCAGGCAGAACACCAGCGTTACAATGATGAACAGCGTCAGCAGAGAACGCCCGATGCGTTTTGCGAGATATTGCACCATAGTGTGCACCTCTCTTTTTCTTTTAAAATACAGATAAGAATAGAATACCGCAATTTCTTGATTTTGAAAAGTGATTTGAAGATTTTTGGAGCAAAAGCTGTTGAAAAGGCGGTGGAAACTCCCTCAGTCACGGCTGCGAAGCAGACCCGAGGGAGTTCCCTTCCCGTGAAAAAGCAACTCGGAAAAATCCGCAGATTTTTCCGAGTTGCAAAGAAAAACATATTTCCGCTGAAAATATCCAGAGCGAAGCGGAGGATATTCAGAATGATTTACCGGGCGTCCCGGTTCTGGTCATACTCGTCCATGGAGACGTAGTGATCCAGGATGTGCACGCCCTTCAGGCGGTTGGACGAAAGGCCTGTGGGGGCGTACTGACCCTCCCACAGGTTCAGGCGGGTGGCAATGTACGGCGGCACGGGCAGGCCCAGCGGCACCACCAGGGCATTCTGAATCAGATAGGCCTCGGCATTGGCAAAGGCTTCATACCGGGCATCCAGATCCTCGGTGATGGCCTTGGCCTTTTCCACCATGTCCATGTAGGTCATGACGTACTCGGCCGTCTCACCGGTGATGATGCCGTCCTCCACGCCGGTGCGCAGGAACGCATAGCAGGTGCCGCGGTCGCCGGCTTCCTGATAGAAGGGGTACACCTCGGTCTCGGGGTCGGAGTAGTCGGCACCCCAGTAGTAGGACATGAGCTCATAGGCACCCACACGGCGCACGGCGTTCAGGAAGTTGTCGGAGGGGCCCTGGGTGATGATGATGTTGATAAAGTCGAAGCCGTCGTTCAGAACGCCCTCCACCTGCTGCTTGAACACCTGACACTGTTTGTCCCAGTCCACCACGGCGGGGTTGTAGGGGTACTGCACCTTGATGGGGAAGGTGGCCCCGGCAGCAGTCAGCTCTTCCACAGCGGCGTCGCGGTATTCCTTGGCCTTTGCCTCGTCAAAGAAGTCGGACAGGTTGGCCAGATCGCCGCATTCGGTGTAGTCCACGCCCTGGCTGTTGGCGCAGAAGGACGGCGGGGTGATGGTGTGCAGCTTGTAGTTGTCGTAGCCTTCCGGGGCAGTGACGGCCAGCGTGACCGACGGATTGATGGCGTACAGGAATGCCTTGCGGAAGTTGGTGCTGTTGACGGCCTTGGCCCAGTTGTCCGGCTCATACTGGGCGTCCACGCCGGTGACGTTCCAGTTGGAGAACTCGTGGGCGTAGGGCAGGAAGTTGAAGATGTAGAAGTAGCTCTTGCCGGTCTCCGGGCGCTCCATGGACACCATATCCTTGGTGGTGTCGTCGGACAGCCAGCTGTCGAGGATGTCGGAGCTGATGGTGGCCTGGTCGATCTCGCCGCGCCGGACCATTTCCGGGCCGCTGATGAGCTCTTCCTGGTTATAGATGTAGCGGATGGTGTCGATGTAGACGTTGTCCTTGTCGTAGTTTTCGGGGTTTTTCTTCATCACCCAGCTTTCCAGCGGCACATACTCCGCCAGATAGAACGCGCCGCAGCTGCAGGCGGTCTCGGCGCTGGTGCAGAACTGGTCGCCCAGCTCTTCCAGCAGGGGGCCGTAGGCCGGCTCGTAGGGAGCGTAGCTCAGCAGGCTGACAAAACCGGGAAAGTCGAAGCACAGCGTATAGGTCAGGGTGTGCTCGTCCACGGCCTTGACGCCCACGGTATCAAAATCCACGGGAGCATAGCTCGTGGTGGTGCCATCGGCGGCTGCGGCGGTCACCGAGCCGTCGGCTTCCAGCGTGTAGGTGGTGCCGTCCTCGGCCACGGTGCCGTTGGCGGCGCTGGCTTTGTAGAACAGATAGTTGTAGTAATCCTCGGCACCGGCCACATAGGGGGTGACCAGGCTGGCCGTGGAGGATGCATAGGCCGGGGTGAGCACATACTGCAGCGCATCCACGAAGTCCTGTGCGGTGACCGGGCCCAGTACCTCACCGTTGCAGTCCACCCAGTTCTCGTCCCGCAGGTGGAAGGTCCAGGTCAGGGTATCCGCATCCCACTCCCAGGTGGTGGCCAGACCCTCGCGGATCTTGCCGCGGTTGTCGTACTCCACCAGCGTGTCCACGCACTGGGTGCCGTGGTACAGGTCCGGGTCTGCGGAGCAGATCAGATAGTTCAGGGTGGCGGGCTGACGGGAGTACAGCAGGGTATAGGTGCTGCTGCCGGAGCCGCCGGTGGAGCTGCCGGAAGCGGACGAGCCGCCGCAGCTGCTCAGCAGGCCGGCTGCCGCTGTGGAAACAACAGCGGCGCCGCCGGCTTTCAGGAACTGGCGGCGGGTAATGGTATGACGCATAAAAAATCCCTCTTTCTTTCAGATTCGGGTCTGGATCGGATGAAATTGCCCCGCAGGCACAAACCGAAAAAAGAGGCAACGGAATCCATCCGTTACCTCTTTGTAACAGCGTACAGCTACCAACGGGTAACCAACGCAAGTATAACATTGAATCCGTGCGGCGTCAATCGGTTTTGGGCACAGCGGCGGCAGTTTCTGCACCGGCAGCAGCGGCAGCCTCATCGGTGAGCATGGCAGCCACGGACTGCGGTGCGGCGGGGGCAGCAGCCTCCACGGCAGGTTCTGCAGCCGGGGCAGCTGCCTGCTCTGCCGCCTTGGCGGCTTCCTCGGCGGCCTTTTTGGCCTCCCGCTCTTCCTTGAGCTTCTGTGCGCGGGCACGGGCTTCTTCCTGCCGCTGTTTGGTGCGCTCCTTGATGCGGCACACCGAGCACAGGCCCTCGGCGCTGTCCGGAGCAATGGGCTTGCCGCAGTTCTTGCACAGGGTCTTGGTGCACTTGTGCAGGCTCACCGGGCCAAGGGTGGTGAGCTGGCGCAGCTTCATGCCGTCCAGCCCCTTGTTGGAGCAGGCCGCCACGCACACGCCGCACTCACTGCACTTCCACGGGGTGACCACCATGCGGGTCTGGCCGTCCGGCAGGTCCTCCTGCTTCAGGGCACCTGCACGGCAGGCTTTTTCGCACTTGCCGCAGGCAAAGCACTTGCCGGTGAAACTGGGCAGATAGCAGCCGTAGTGCAGGGGATGGTCCGGCATGGCGGCCTTGAGCTGCCTGGTGCGCTGGTGCAGCAGCAGGCGGAAGTCTGCACCGCCGTCCTCGTCGGCGCGCAGGCCGGGCAGCATGCGCAGCAGCTGTTTGGTGCCGCTCTTGGAGCCGTGGCCCACCTGCTCGAACATCTCGCGGCGGGTGAGCTCCTTGACGTGGTAGGGGGCTTCGTCCGGCTCATAGGCCAGCGTGAAGCGGGCCTCGAACATCGTTTCCCCGAAGAACTCCACCAGGCGGGTCAGCTCGGCCCGCAGCTGGTCGGCGCAGGTGTCGTTCTCGCACTCGCCGCAGGGGGTCAGGTCCAGCACGATCTTTTTGTTCAGGGCCAGATAGGCCAGCGCCTCCCAGGAAAGGGACGCGATGCAGGCGCGCACCATGGAGTTTTTGCGGGCCGACTTCTCACAGCCGATCCAGATGGTATCGTTGTCGGTGGCGGCGGCAGAGGTGTCGCGCTCCACCTGCTCCGGCGAGGGGGAGATGCAGCGGCTGCGGCATACGGAGACGCACAGACCGCAGTCGGTGCAGGGGTCCCAGTCCTTAACGAGGTTGGGACGGGTAAAGATCTGATCGCCGTAGGGGCAGATATCCTTGCAGGCCGTGCAGGATTTGCGGTGCGGGTGCAGGTTCCAGCACTGGCGGCGGTTGATCTCCGGATGGGTGGTTTTCATCAGTGCATCCATGGCGGCTCTTGTAAAAAAGCCCATACGATCACTCCTTTTCTACGATCGACGTGACAGCTGCATGGTCCAGCAGAAAGCGCTGGACCTTCTGGTTGGTAAGGGCGGCGGCCACAGCATCACGGGCCAGAACCCGGCGGATCTCCTCCTCCGGGTTGCCGTGCAGCCGGGCCAGACGGGCGTATTCGGCGTCCACTTCCTCATTGCTCACAGTGATGTTCTCGGCCTGTGCAATGGCCGGCACGGCCAGCATCGCGCGCATGCGGCGTGCGGCGTCCTGGCGATAGCCGGCCCGCAGCTGTTCCGGCGTGGTGTTGTTGGCCTGGCAGTACAGCTCCAGCGAGAAGCGGCTCCGGGAAAGCTTATCCTTCAGCTGCTGCAGCGCGTGGTCGGCGTTCTGGTCCAGCACGGCAGCAGGCAGCTCCACGGTCAGGTTGGCCCCGGCCAGGTCCAGCAGGGCAGCCTCAGCCAGACGGTCAGCGTTGGCCTCGTGAGAAGCCGCTTTCTTGGCACGGATGCTCTCCCGCAGGGCGTCCAGCGTGGCAAAGCCCAGCCGCTGGGCCAGGGCATCGTCCACGGTGGGTTCCTGCTTCTGCTCCACCGTGTGCAGGCAGATCTCGAACTGCGCCGTTTTGCCGGAGAGCTCCGGCACGCGGAACTCGTCCGGGTAGGTGAAATCAAAGCGGAAGGTCTCTCCGGCGCAGTGGCCGTATACGGCCTGCTCGGCGGCAGGCATGAGCTGGGCGGTGCCCAGTGTCACGGTCACCTGTTCCATGCGGCTGTCCGGGATGGGCGCGCCGTCCAGAAAGCCCTCAAAATCCAGCGTGACCCGCATCCCCCGGGCAGCGGGGGCGCTGGTGGCGCAGAAAGGCGCATGACGGCGGGCAAGGCTTTTCAGTTCAGAAGCAACGGCGGCTTCGGTCACCGGGCGCACCCGGCGGGTGACCGGCAGGCCCTTGTACTGCCCCAGCGTGACCGGCGGCAGAGCATTTGCGGTTTGTTCCATGGCAGGGAACCTCCATTCCAGTAAGCGCTTACAGCCCGCGGGCAGCAAGCCAGTTTTCGGCGACCTGAGAGAACATCTCAGGGTATTTGGCATCTTCTTCGGTAAAGGCACTGAGGTAATACTCCACCTCGGCGCGGGTGGGGGCTACAGTGCGCCGCCAGATGGTAAAGGTGGTGCCGTTGCCCATGTCAAAGGTCTCTTCCAGTGCGAAGTATTCGTCGCGCACGGCCAGGAACCTATCGTTCAGCTTGTGGGACATCTCGTTCTCAGGGTCATTTACATGAGTCAGCGGGAAAGGATCGGCGGTGAGAACGTATTTTGCCTCAAAGAACTGCATAGGGAAGTAGTGGGTGCCAGGTACCGAGAAGCCAAAGGCCAGCTTGTTGTTGATGGGGGTTGCGGGCAGCTGGCAGTTCTTGAAGTGATCCGGGCAGTACAGCGTGTCGTGGGGGATCATATAGGCGATCTCGCCATCGGCACAGTGGGTGTCGATCCAGCTGGCAATGGCCTTGATCTGCGGCAGATCCTTGCGGTCATAGACCAGGTCATCAATGGCGGCAAAATCGCGGGCGCTCTCCTGCGGAGAAGCCGAGAGAAGAGTGCGGCCGATGAGAAAATCCGGCAGAGCCACGGTGGTCAGGGGGGAGCAGCGCACCGAGGTGGCAAAGGCGATGGTGAACAGCCAGAAGCCGATCTTTAGGTTCCGGCGGCGGTTCATGCCCTCTGCCAGGGCTGCGGCGCCGATCAGGAACAGGAGGAACCAGCCGGGTAAAAACAGCAGCATATGTTGGGAACCGGTGGTCTGCACCCGGGTGAACAGCACCATGCTCAGCAGGATCTCCAGCCCGGCAAGGCAGGGCAGGGCGGGCATTTTGTGCACTTTCAGGCAGAACCACAGGCCCATGCCCATAAGCACCAGGTTCATCAGGCCCATGCGGGCGCATTGCAGGTAGGTTTCAGTGACCATGCCGCCGCCGTTGTAGTAGGAATAGTGGTCGGCGTAGTCGTAGCCCAGAATGTGGCTCACCAAGGGCCACAGCAGGATGACCATGGCCACCATGGACATCAGGCCGAACAGGATCAGGTTGCGCACCTGCAGCAGGGCATCCTGCCTGCGGCCCACTTTGGCAATGCGGGCGCTGCTCACCAGCACCAGCACGGCGTAGGCAAAGTAGTAGCCCACCACGAAGTACAGGTACCACCGGCGGGACAGGATGATGGCCGCCGTGGCCAGGAACAGCAGCCCGAACCGGGGCAGGTCCAGCTTTTCAAACCGGAAATCCAGCGTGAGCAGCAGGATGCTGAAGGCGAAGATCAGGCCGAACCAGTCCGGCTGGCTCAGCACGGCGCTCATGCGCAGCCACGGGTAGGTAAAGGTCCAGGACAGACCGATGAGAAAATACCAGAAGCGGTTTTTCACCTGCAGCATCTGGCCCACTTTGACCACCAGACCGGCCAGCAAAAGCAGCAGCATGGGCACGATGCTGAACACCTGACAGATTGCAAAGCTGTCGCCGGTGCGGTCGGTCAGGCAGAACGGGAACTCGAGGAACAGGGTGTTGAAGTTGGTATAGTCCTCAGCCAGAGAGTCCAGAATGAAATGGAAGCCGACCGCCGGGCCCTGAAGAAAGGCGGCCTCGGCGTTGTACTGCTTGTTGATGTAGTTGACGTAGTCCCAGATGTACACGAAGCTGCGGCGGGTCTCGGCCCAGTAGAAGTAGAGCAGCGCCGCGGCCCAGAAGCCGATGATCACAGCCCAGTGGAACAGGTCGAACTTCACGTCCGCCAGCCGCAGCACCACCAGCACCAGCCCGAACAGGGCCAGGTTGCACCACAGGCTCACCAGCGGGAAAAATACGGCACTGCCGGGGGCGGCAAGGCCCAGCACCACCAGCGCCAGTGCGGACACGGCATAGGCCAGCAGGGCCCTGCCTACCCACGAGATGCGCAGCTTGGAAAGAGTTGCTGACATGAGAAAAAATCCTCCTTATAAAAATGCGCGATGCACACAGCATAAATTCACAGCTTACAGTATAGCAAACCACAGGGGGCACTGTCCAGCCATAGCGGAGGCAAAACCAAAAATGCCCCGCTGCTTTCAAAGCACGCGGGACATTTTGACACAAATATTACTTACTGGAATTCTTGGCGCGGGCGGTACGGCGCTTCTGGGCCATGGCCTTGTTGGCGCTGATGCGGGCGGCGTCCGGGTTGGGGGCCTCCGGGGTCAGGCGCAGCAGGAAGCTGCCCATGGCAGGCAGGTCCACGGTGAGGGTATAATCCCGGCCGTACACGCCGCCGTCGGTGGTGTGGAAGTGCAGCTTGCGGCGGCCCTTGTGGGCACCGCCCCACTCGGCAGCCTCGGTGTCCAGCACCAGCTCCGCAGAGCAGGGGAACTTGAGGTACAGCGGGAACTTTTTGTGGGCGTGGTCCTGGGTGTTCATGATGCACAGCAGGTTCTGGCCCCGGCCCTTGCGCAGCCAGGCGTAGACGCCCTCGGTGCAGCTCTCGCTGGCCACCCACTCAAAGCAGTCGGGGTTGTATTCGCCGTCAAACAGGGCGGGCTCGGTGGCGTATACCAGGCTCAGGCGGGCGAAATACTTCTGGAAAGCGTCATGGAAGGGATACTTGAGCAGGTCCCAGTCCAGCTCCCGTTTTTCGTCCCACTCGCGGAAGTGCCCCAGCTCGTTGCCCATGAAGTTGAGCTTTTTGCCCGGATGCATATACATATAGAAATAGAGGGTGCGCAGCTGGGCGCACTTTTCGGCGTAGGTGCCCCACAGCTTGTCGATGATGGTCTTTTTGCCGTGCACCACCTCGTCGTGGCTCAGGGCCAGCAGATACAGTTCGTTGTAGAAGTAATGCATGCTGAACAGCAGCTTACCGTAGGCGTTCGGCCGCTCCCCGAAGGGGGTAGCGAAATAGTCCAGCGTGTCGTGCATCCAGCCCATGTCCCACTTGTAGTCAAAGCCTACACCGTCGTAGCGGGTGGGGGCGGTGACCTTGAGGAAGTTGGTGGAGTCCTCGGCCATGTAGATGCCGGTGGGCCAGCGCTTGTTCAGGCCGTGGTTCAGGCTGCGCAGGAAGTTCACCGCACCCTGATTCACGCCGCGGTTGGGGTCGCCCTGCCAGTACAGTGCCCGGGAGATGGCGTCCATGCGGATGCCGTCGCAGTGGTACACGTCCATCCACAGGCCGGCGGCACTGCTGAGGAAACTGCACACCTCCCGGCGGTAGTAGTTGAAGTTGCAGGTGCCCCACTCGCTCTGTCCCACGTCACTGTCGTACTCGTACAGGTGGGTGCCGTCGAACTTGGCCAGTGCGTCGGCGTTGGCGGCAAAGTGCACCGGAACAAAGTCCATGATGACGCCGATGCCCATGCGGTGGCAGGCGTTGACGAAGGCAGCAAACTGGGCCGGGGTGCCGTAGCGGCTGGTCACCGAGAAATACCCGGTGGTCTGGTAGCCCCAGCTGCCGTCAAAGGGATGCTCGGCCAGCGGCAGCAGCTCCACATGGGTAAAGTGATGGTCCAGCAGCCAGGGAATCAGCTCCTTGGCCAGCTCCTCGTAGTTGTACCAGCCGTCCGAGCCGTCGGGCTGGGTGCTGCCGGGTTTGTGCTTCCAGCTCCCGGCGTGCAGCTCGTAGATGTTCAGAGGGCGGTTGCGGCACTTGTCGCGCCGCTCCATCCAGGCATGGTCGTCAAAGGCAAAATCCAGCTTTGCCAGACGGCTGGCCGTGCCGGGGCGCAGCTCGGTGGAAAAGGCATAGGGGTCGCTGCGCATCACCACGCTGCCGTCGGCTCCGTGGACGCGGTACTTATAAAGATCACCCTCGGCCAGGCCCGGGATAAAGGCGCTCCACACGCCGGTCTCGGCGCGCTCCATGGGCACACCGGCTTCCCAGCCGTCAAAGCCGCCGCACACCTCCACGGCGGTGGCACCGGGGGCCCAGACCGCAAACCGCCAGCCCTCGGCACCGTCCGGGGCCGTGCAGGGATGTGCGCCCAGAATGCGGTAGGCGTCGAAGCAGTCTCCATTGAAAAATTCACGGGGAATGGCAGGGTAATTCATGCAAAGATCTCCTCCTGTGTATGATGGGCAGCACCGGCAGCTGCGGTGCTGCAATTGGGCAATTTATCCAAGGAAAATGGTTCACAACCGGCACTGTAGCCGGTATTCTTGGCGAATCTTGACAAAAATAGGCAAAAATTCACATATTTGTCAGATTTTGTGTTATACTAATCCTGCCGCTGACCGAACGGCGGCAGGAGATTATTTGCAAAGAGGGAGCGGTATTCAACAATGGCTTGGTATGACAATGCGGTATTCTATCACATCTATCCTCTGGGGCTGTGCGGCTGCGCGCACGAAAATGACGGCCAGCCCACCCCGGGTGCATTCCAAAAACTGAACGACTGGGCGGCCCATGCAGCAGACATCGGCTGCACCGCCATCTATATCGGCCCGCTGTTTGAGAGCGGCTCCCACGGCTACGATACCATCGACTACCGCCGGGTGGACCGCCGTCTGGGCACCAACGAAGAGTTCAAGGAGTTCGTGGCCAACTGCCACGCCCGCGGCCAGCATGTCATCGTGGATGGTGTGTTCAACCATGTGGGCCGCGACTTCTTCGCCTTCCAGGACCTGAAGGCCAACCGCGAGAACGCCCGCTATAAGGACTGGTTCTGCGATGTGAACTTCTGGGGCAACAACGAGTACAACGACGGTTTTTCCTACGGCAACTGGGGCGGATTCAACCTGCTGGTCAAGCTGAACCAGCGCAACCCGGAGGTGCAGAACTATCACTTCGACACCATCCGTTTTTGGGTAGACCAGTTTGACATCGACGGCATCCGGCTGGATGCAGCCGACGTGCTGGACTTTGACTTCATGCGCGGGCTGCGCCGTCTGGCCAACGAGATCAAACCGGAGTTCTGGCTCATGGGTGAGGTGATCCACGGGGACTACAGCCGCTGGGCAAACCCCGAAATGCTGCACTCTGTGACCAACTACGAGCTGCACAAGGGCCTGTGGAGCGGCCACAACGACCACAACTATTTCGAGATCGCCCACACCATGCGCCGTCTGCAGGGGCTGTGCCACGACACCCGGCTGTATCTTTTCTCGGACAACCACGATGTGGAGCGCCTGCCCAACAAGCTGCGCAACCGGGAACACATCCGTCACATTGCGATTCTAGTATATACCCTTTGGGGCATTCCGTCCATCTATTATGGTTCGGAGTTTGGCATCGAGGGCAAAAAAGAGTGGGGCAGCGACTGGCCCCTGCGCCCCTGCCTGGAATTGGAGGACTACAAGGACGCCCTGACCACCAACCCCGTCACCAGCGTGTATGCGGCACTGGGCAAATTGAAGGCTGAGGAACCGGCCCTGACCTGGGGCGAGTTCAAGGAACTGCACCTCACCACCCAGTGTTACGCCTACGCCCGTGTGCTGGACGGCGAAGCCCTTGTGGCGGTGCTGAACAACGGCGACAGCCCGGCGCAGCTGGAATTCCAGCTGCCGGTGGAGGCCAATGCGGCCGAGGATCTGCTGGCCGATACGGTGGGCGCGCAGCCGGTGATGACAAGCTTCGACTGGGGCCGCATGAAGGTGCAGCTGCCTTCCAACTATGCCACCATCCTGCGGTTGAAAAAGTAAGCGGCTTGCACATTGCGGCCGGTTTTGCTACAATAGGGGCAGCAACGTCGGAAAACGGAAGGGGAGCCTGACAAAAGATGAACGCAGCACAGCGCAGAGAATGCATCCTGACCCGGTTGAGCGGTGCCCAGAACCCGGTAAGTGCCAGTGCACTGGCCGCTGAGCTGGGGGTCTCCCGGCAGATCGTGGTGGGGGACGTGGCACTGCTGCGTGCAGGCGGGGCGCAGATCGACGCGACGCCGCGGGGCTACCAGCTGCACCCGGCAGAGAAAGGTTATACCGGAATCCTGGCCTGCGTGCACCGCACCGAGGACGAAATGCGCCGGGAGCTGTACACCATTGTGGACCAGGGCGGTGTGGCCGTGGATGTGGCCGTGGAAAACAGCCTGTACGGCGAGATCCGTGCGAACCTGAATCTGGCCAGCCGCTACGATGTGGACACATTTCTGATGCAGGCGCGCAGTGCGCCGGAAAGCCTGCTGAGCCGGATGACCGGCGGCGTGCATCTGCACACTTTGCGCTGCCCGGACCGGGCCAGCTTTGAGCGCATCCGCGCAGAACTGGACCGGCAGGGCCTGCTGTACCGCCGGGAATGACCGTGCGGGGCAGACAGCTCCGGATAAAATCAGTATAAAAAACGCTGCGGGGCTTGTCTATCCGCAAAAGTGGAAAAACGTTGGATAGCCAACCCAAATGTAAAAGAGGTGGATTTTCTGGACATTCGCATTGAAAAAACGGAACGCGCCATCAAGCAGGCCTTTATGGAGCTGCGGGCCGAAAAACCGTTGGAAAAAATCCGGGTCAAGGAGCTGTGCGACCGGGCCTGCATCAACAAATCCACTTTTTATGCCCACTATCAGGACATCTACGCCCTGGCCAACGCCATGGAGGACGAGATGGTGGAGGCTGTGGTCGCAAGCCTGCCCAACCTGACCGCCCGGGATGTGAGCGAGCGTACCGAGTGGCTGGCCCGCGAGATGTTCCGGGCCTTTGTCCGGCACCAGAACGAGATTAACACTCTGTTTGCAGATTCCCGGCAGGGGCTGTTCATCAACCGGGTGGAGGCGGCGCTGCGCAAGTGCATTGCCGAGAGCGACCCCGCCTTTGAAAACGACGTAGTGCGCAAGGTGGTGCTGTCCTTCTGCGTGCAGGGGTGCTACTACACCTTTACCAGCTACTGCGGCCAGATGGACGAGACCCGTCTGGTGGCCCTGCTTGCCTCTATCGCAAGGGCAGCGCAGAAGATCCGGATGTGAATACAACAAAAAAGCCATGGCAGCTGCCATGGCTTTTTTGTTGCTGTGAAGAAAACGGATCACACACCGGAGGCACCGTAGTTTGCCAGCACGCGGGCGGAAGGGTCGCTGACGTTGCAGCCCGGCCATGCCTTGTTGGGCATCCAGAAATCCACGATGGTACGGCTCTGGTCGTGGTAATACTTCTCGAAGATCTCCCGGTAGAACAGGCTCTCCTTGGTAAAGGGCATGCAGTGAGCCGAGTAGTTGGCCCGGCGCAGCTGGAACTCTTCGTCGGTGTACAGGCTGTTGGTGTACTCCTTGATGTCGTCCACCATGCTGTGGCCCACGGCATCCGAGAAAGCAGCCTTCTCACGCCACAGGATCTCCGGCGGCAGCCAGTCGCCCTCAAAGGCCTTGCGCAGAAGGTACTTGCCCTTGTTGTAACGGTTCAGCTTCATTTCCGGGTCGATGGCCATGACGTAACGCACAAAGTCCAGATCGCCGAAGGGCACACGGGCTTCGATGCTGTTGGCCGAGATGCAGCGGTCGGCGCGGAGCACGTCGTACATGTACAGCTCCCGGATGCGCTTCTGGCTCTCCTGCTGGAAGGCGTCGGCGGTGGGAGCGTAGTCGGTGTATTTGTAGCCGAACAGCTCGTCCGAGATCTCGCCGGTCAGCAGCACCCGCACGTCGGTCTGCTCGTGGATGGCCTTGCACAGCAGGTACATGCCCATGCTGGCGCGGATGGTGGTGATGTCCCAGGTGCCCAGCAGGCGGATGACCTCTTCCAGGTTCTGCAGCACGATGTCGCGGTTGATGATGATCTCGTGGTGCTCGCTGCCCAGATAATCGGCGGTCTGACGGGCATATTTCAGGTCGATGGCGTCGGTGTCCATGCCGATGGCAAAGGTGCGGATGGGCTTGCCCAGCTTCTTGGCGGCGATGGCGCACACCAGCGAGGAGTCCAGGCCGCCGGAGAGCAGGAAGCCCACCGGGGCATCGGCGTCCAGACGCTTTTCCACACCGGCGATCAGCTTTTCGCGGATGTTGGTCAGCACGGTGTCCATGTCATCCTGCATGGGAGCGGGCACGTCGGCAATGTCCTCATAGCGCACAAAGCGGCCGTCGCAGTAGTAGCTGCCAATGGGGAAGGGCCGGATGTCATCGCACCAGCCGATCAGGTTCTGCATCTCGGATGCAAAAGCGATTTGGTGGCTGGACTTGGAGTAGCCGTAGAACAGCGGCCGGATGCCGATGGGGTCGCGGGCGGCAATGAGCCGGTCCTTGCGGGAATCGTACAGGATCAGTGCGAATTCGGAGTCCATGTGGCGGAACATGTCCAGACCGTACTCGTAGTACAGCGGCAGCAGGATCTCGCAGTCGCAGTCGGACTGGAACTTGTAGCCCCGGCGTTTGAGGATCTCCTTCTCAAACCGGAAGCCGTACAGTTCGCCGTTGCACACCACGCAGTCGGCACCGCGGTAGAACGGCTGCATGCCCTCCGGCGTCAGACCCATGATGGCCAGACGTCCAAAGCCCATCAGGCCAAAGGGGCCTTCCACCACCCGCTGGTCGTCCGGGCCGCGCATCACGGTGCGCAGCAGATATTCTTTGAACTTGGCGGCACTCAGATCGTGCCCGGTGTAGCCCATCACACAACACATAGTTCTTACCCCTCTTTTTTCCTTGGTGAATAAAAAAATACGGCAGCGCATTCATCCCGTTCTGCTAGGACGAATATGCTGCCGTATCCGTGGTGCCACCTAAATTACCGGCACACAGAGTATGCCAGTCACTTTTGTGCGCTCTCCCCGTTGAAAGCACTGCCGCGATAACGAGCGGCGCACGTCTGCCCCTACTGCCGCGCCCGGCGGGTTCAGGGGGAAGCTCACGGGTGTTCATTCGGGCTTCGTTCTCTGCGCAGCTTCCACCGGCCTGCGCTCTCTGCAAAAGAACCTTGAAACCTTACTTTTCCCGTTCAACGCTTTTTCTGCCTGCATTGTATCACGGCTTTTTGCCCGTGTCAACACAGCAGGAACATTTTTGTGCGGTTTGCTCCGGCTGTGGGGCATTTTGTGCGCAGTGGCGGCACAATCCGTACAAAACGCTGCCCTCACACTGCAACGTAAAGCCGTGTTCGGCCATCAGATGGGCCCGCACTTCGTCCATGAAGTGGCAGTCCAGATGGTAGATGCGGCCGCACTGCACGCACTTCAGGTGCAGGTGTTCCCGGCAGTGGCGGCCTTCGTCCACATACTGGAACACGGCCTTCTCGCCCTTATCAGCCACATATTTCATGATGCGCTGCTCCCCGGCCAGCTTGTCGAGGTAGCGGTACACGGTGGTGGGGTTGGGGCTGGCACCCTGCTCCTCCAGATGCTCCAGAATGTTGGAGGCACTGACTGCGTGCTGCCGGTTGTTGATGAGATAATCCAAAATCAGCTGGCGGGTCTTGGTATTGTAGCCGTCGCTCCGTGCCATGGAAAAAGAACGCTTCCTTTCTGAATGAGAATTGTTTTGACCTATTGTAGCATATTTTTGTGTGGGATGCAAAAAGGAAGGCCCAGCCAGCCCGAATTTGGTGACAAGCACAAAATTCCTTGTCACAATTGGCAAAAATGACGCAAAATCTTTGGTCAAAACGGAAAACACATCAAAGTTTTCTCAAAACTCTTGTAAAAAATGCACTTGTGTGAAATAATATATTAGTGAGAAATGTTGGATGGCAGACGGGATACAAGACGATGCCCGAGGAAGAAGCCGGGCGGCAGGCCGCGAACAGGCTGCCGCATTTGTATGGAGAATTTTAGGAGTACGACCGCCTATGAAAGAAATGGAAACCCAGTCCAAGACGAGCCTGAAGCTACAGGCTTATCAATACCTGAAAACCAAGATCCTGAACTGTGAGTACCGGCCCAACGAGTTTCTGAATGAGCAGAAACTCTGCGCGGAAATGGGCAACATCAGCCGCACCCCCATGCGGGATGCACTGGGCCGTCTGGAGCAGGAGGGCCTGATCACCATCCTGCCCAAAAAGGGCCTGATGGTTTCCGGCATCACCGAAGAAGATGTGCACAGCATGTTTGAGATGCGTCTGCTGGTGGAGCCTTATGCCCTGCGTACTTATGGCGACCGCATCCCGCGGGAAGCACTGGAAAACTACACCGAGCTCATGCATCACCCGGAGCGCATCTCCGACTTCTGTGAGTCGGACGACGGGTTCCATGAGCTGCTTATGAGCACCCTGCCCAACAAGTATCTGCGCAGCGCCTACGACCGCATTACCGGCCTGAACACCCGCTTCCGCATCATGACCGGCAAGGTGAGCATGATCAATCAGGAGCAGACCTGTGAGGAGCATCTGGAAATTCTGGATGCGGCTTTGGCCGGCGACTGGGACCGCGCGGCAGACTCCCTGCAGCACCATCTGGAGCTGGCCCGCGACAAGGCAGAGGGCGTCATCAAGGTCATCCGTCTGTGGTAAACATTTGAATGCAAAAAGATCCCGCGTCATCCGGCGCGGGATTTTTTTGTGTTACAGTGCGTCCAGCTCCTCCTGCAGGCGGGCCAGCGATGCACGGATGGGCAGCTTCTGGGGGCACACGGTCTCGCATTTGCCGCAGCGGATGCAGCGGGAGGCCTTTTCGTTGTCCGGAAATTGCAGGGTCCACTGGGCCTTGATAGCTTCCGGCTGCTGGAACATGCCCAGACGGTTCCAGATGCTGAAATTGTCCGGGATGTCCACCCCCATGGGGCAGGGCATGCAGTAGCGGCATCCGGTGCAGCCGATCTTGATGCGGCCGTGCAGCACGGCAGCCGCCTGTTCCACAGCTGCATCCTCAGCAGGGGAGAGAGGGACAAAGTGGTCAAAGGTGGTCAGATTGTCTGCCAGCTGCTCCTCGGCACTCATGCCGGAGAGCACCACATGCACGTTGGGGTGTCCGGCCACCCAGCGCAGCGCCCAGGAAGCATCGCTGGCGTCCGAGTGCAGGGCACGCAGCGGCGCGGCGGCGTCTGCGGGCAGAGCGGCCAGCGTACCGCCCTTGATGGGCTCCATGATGATCAACGGCACGCCGCATTCCTCGGTGAGCTGGTAGCCCCGGTCACCACTGATCTCTTCGGCGCGGTCGTCCCGGTCCAGATAGTTGTACTGCAGCTGGCAGAAATCCCAGGGCTGATCCCGCAGGATGGCCTCAAAACCGGCGGCGTTGTCGTGGCAGGAAAAGCCGAAATTTCGGATGTGTCCGGCGGCCTTTTGCTCCCACAGCCAGTCCACGATGCCCAGTTCCTTGGCCTGCTCGTACCGGGCTTTGTGCAGCGAGTGCAGCAGGTAAAAGTCGATGTACTCCACCCCCAGCCGCTGGAGCTGCTCTTCAAAGATGCGCTGGGCATCGGCAAGGCTCTTGCAGGTCCACAGCGGCATTTTGGTGGCCAGGTAGAAGCTGCTGCGCTCCCATTTGGCAATGACCCGGCCCACAAAAGGTTCGCTCTGGCCGTTGTGGTAGGGGTAGGCCGTGTCAAAGTAGTTCACACCGGCGGCCTTTGCAGTGTTGAGCAGGGCTTCGGCCCGGGGTTCGTCGATGCTGCCGTCTGCCCGGGTGGGAAAGCGCATGCATCCGTAGCCCAGCAGGGAAGTGCGGAGCGGTTTGTTGTTCCAGTTGCGGTATTCCATAACTCTCTTGTGCGGCAGAGGTGTTGCAGCCCTGCCGTTCCTCCTGTTGCAACCAGTATAGCACAGTTCCGGGGCATAAAAAAGAGGTCTGCACCTCGCGGTACAGACCTCTTGATGTTCAAGAAAGAACGGTAAGAGAAGGGGTTAAATTACTTAACCTCAACCTTAGCGCCAGCCTCTTCCAGCTTCTTCTTGATGTCGTCAGCCTCAGCCTTGGAGACCTTCTCCTTGACAGCCTTGGGAGCGCCATCGACGATAGCCTTAGCTTCCTTCAGGCCCAGACCAGTGATCTCCTTGACCAGCTTGATGACCTGCATCTTGGTAGCGCCAGCCTCAGCCAGGATGACGTCGAACTCGGTCTTCTCTTCCTCAGCGGCAGCAGCAGCACCAGCAGCAGCGGGAGCAGCAGCAGCAACAGCGGACACGCCGAACTCTTCGCAGTAAGCGTCGATCAGCTCTTTCAGCTCCAGAACGGACAGCTCCTTAACGGAGTCGATGATGGCAGTAATCTTCTCAGAAGCCATAGTAGTAACCCTCCAATATCAATGGTTTTGTTTGTTAGTTTCTCGTTTTGTTTAAGCAGCGGTCACGCAGCAATCAGGCAGCGGGCTCCTCCTGCTTGTCGGCATAAGCCTGCATTGCAACGGCCAGACCAGACAGAGTGCTGGTGAGGGCACCTGCGAACATGGACAGCATGCCTTCGCGGTTGGGCAGCTTTGCGATTGCGTTGGTCTCAGCTGCATTCATGACCTTGCCTTCCATGAAGCCAGCCTTGACGACGAACTTCTTGGACTTATCGCCATCCTGATACTTGCACAGGATGCGGGCAGCAGACATGGGATCTTCCTCGTGAGCAAAAGCGATAGCGGTATCGCCCTTGAACTGCTCAGCCAGGCCCTCCAGAGAGGTACCCTTAACAGCCAGACGCAGCATGGTGTTCTTCACGACCATATAATCGACGCCTGCCTCACGCAGCTCCTTACGGAGCTTGGTGTCGTTCTCGACGTTAATGCCGCCATAAGCGACGACGCAGCCGGAAACCGCACTCTCAAACTTTGCCTTCAGATCAGCGACATAAGCCTGCTTCTCAGAAAGAATCTTTGCACTGGGCATTCGGTTTCACCTCGTTTCAAAAACTTGTATCGAACACTGAAACTCAGGGATCAAAAAAGCCTCTTTCCCGCACTGTGTCCGAGAAAGAGGCATAAAACAACATTATGCGCGTTTCTCGGCAGGCGGCTTAGCCTTACGCTGGGTTCCAGCACCTGCTGTCTCAAAAACAGCATGATTATTTTACCGCAAACGCGCGGTGTTGTCAAGTGCTTTTTTGAAGATTTTTTATTTTCCTCTCTTTGGCTCCCCTAATAGGGGAGCTGGCTACGCCAAAGCGCAGACTGAGAGGTTTTATTTCTTCAAATCAGACACCGTACTTCAGGGTGTTGAGACGGATGCCAGGGCCCATGGTGGTGGCAATGGTAGCGCTCTTGAAGTAAGTGCCCTTTGCAGCAGCAGGCTTTGCCTTTGCAATGGCGCTCATAACGGTATCCAGGTTGGTGTACAGCTTCTCAGCGCCAAAGGATGCCTTGCCCACGGGAACGTGGATGATGTTCTGCTTGTCCAGACGGTACTCGATCTTACCAGCCTTAGCCTCGGTAACAGCCTTGCCCAGGTCGGGAGCAACGGTACCGGCCTTGGGGTTGGGCATCAGGCCGCGGGGGCCCAGAACCTTACCAAGACGGCCAACGCGGCCCATCATGTCGGGGGTGGTGACAACAACGTCGAAGTCCATGAAACCGCCGGCGATGCGTGCGATCAGCTCGTCATCACCAACGATGTCAGCGCCGGCTGCCTCAGCAGCAGCGGCAGCAGCGCCCTTTGCGATGGCGCAGACGCGGACGGTCTTGCCGGTGCCGTTGGGCAGAACGACAGCGCCGCGGACCTGCTGGTCAGCGTGGCGGCCGTCAACGCCCAGGCGGACGTGCAGCTCAACGGTCTCGTCGAACTTGGCAGAAGCGGTCTTGCAAGCCAGCTCCAGAGCCTCGTTCATATCATACAGCTTAGAAAAATCGATCTGCTTCGCAGCATCGACATAGTGCTTGCCATGTTTCATTGTATATCCTCCTATGTGGTCA
>SKEO01000592.1_pt1 | contig 34210 bp, 34 predicted proteins | sample 4826801 | NCBI WGS metagenome assembly SKEO01 (sample SAMN11008807, study PRJNA524170) | human gut metagenome | biome: Human fecal sample; material: Feces; isolation source: fecal sample from pouch patient p3 | host: Homo sapiens | place: Israel: Tel-Aviv | collected 2016-02-25 | reverse complement strand
CCAAAAATACGTATAACACATTCTTAATAAAAGAATAAATAAGAAAACTTATTCTTTGAAACAAAACTTTGATTACAAAATAAGTAGTACAAACCTTTCCTTTGTAAAATGTCTGCACTACTTATCTTATTAAAATATATTATATCTTTCTGATGATATCTTTTAATGTCTTATGTTATAGTTTGTCATTCTCTTTATCTCCATAGATAATCTTCAATTCACCTACCATATATGGTACTTATATTCTAATCCATACTCCCGCGCAGTGACGTTTCAATTTGTGTACTAGCATCATGTACAGATAAATTTCAATCCACACTCCCACGAAGGGAGTGACCCGCAAGTGATTTAATATCTCTTGTAGACTCAGTGATTTCAATCCACACTCCCACGAAGGGAGTGACGCTCTGTGATCGCGTTCCCAGCTTCCGTTGCTGAATTTCAATCCACACTCCCACGAAGGGAGTGACTACCTTCGGGCGCGCTGATGACAACATGGAGATGATTTCAATCCACACTCCCACGAAGGGAGTGACTTCCGGCAAATGTATGCTTATGCGGACATCTATATTTCAATCCACACTCCCACGAAGGGAGTGACCGAAAAGCGCGGAGGGATACATAATGGATACAACAATTTCAATCCACACTCCCACGAAGGGAGTGACACTATAGGTTTCCGCAGTACCTTGCAAATACTCATATTTCAATCCACACTCCCACGAAGGGAGTGACTACGGAGCCAACACTAGGCAGCACATGGATTGCAATTTCAATCCACACTCCCACGAAGGGAGTGACGTTTTGCAATACTTTTTCTCAATTCTTCCACCTGATTTCAATCCACACTCCCACGAAGGGAGTGACGATGCTGTTTATACGGTAGATGGATGCATCTGTATTTCAATCCACACTCCCACGAAGGGAGTGACTCGACTGAATGAGTTATTTTGCAAATTTATCCGGATTTCAATCCACACTCCCACGAAGGGAGTGACCGCCGAAGCGATGGCGTCCAAGAAAACGGCAGGAATTTCAATCCACACTCCCACGAAGGGAGTGACCACAACATTCGACATCAATAATGCAATTAAAGGAGATTTCAATCCACACTCCCACGAAGGGAGTGACGACTTCCGAAACTCAAAAACAAGCTGTACCGTGATTTCAATCCACACTCCCACGAAGGGAGTGACGCGACAACGGATGGATACCTATATGATGCACAAATTTCAATCCACACTCCCACGAAGGGAGTGACAAGGTGTCCAATGCAGATGATGCTCTGCATTGTGATTTCAATCCACACTCCCACGAAGGGAGTGACCCGGGCTTTCCAGCTCTTTCCCGGATTCTTTGTGATTTCAATCCACACTCCCACGAAGGGAGTGACCGCTGTAAGAAAAAAACTAAGGTATGTTTCACGTATTTCAATCCACACTCCCACGAAGGGAGTGACTAGAGGTCGAAATCTAGGAGAGTGAGGGATTAAATTTCAATCCACACTCCCACGAAGGGAGTGACCATATGTAAACAGACTGCCATTTACGATGTACGGATTTCAATCCACACTCCCACGAAGGGAGTGACTATATCAAACCTGGAAGTACAGTCCTCAAGCAATTTCAATCCACACTCCCACGAAGGGAGTGACACGCAATGGGTGGGACAAAACGCAAAAACCCTTTCATTTCAATCCACACTCCCACGAAGGGAGTGACACGACAGCCCAGGAAGCGCAAAAAACACAAAGAATTTCAATCCACACTCCCACGAAGGGAGTGACATCCACGAAAAAATAAAAATGAACGGCAGAGAAATTTCAATCCACACTCCCACGAAGGGAGTGACGAGGTTGGAATTGATTGGCAATAGTGTACAAGGCGAATTTCAATCCACACTCCCACGAAGGGAGTGACAACAGTACCGCAGTTGTTCGGAAATTTTTACTTTATTTCAATCCACACTCCCACGAAGGGAGTGACGCACCACACCAACACTCGGTAGCAGTTGGATTAAAATTTCAATCCACACTCCCACGAAGGGAGTGACTAGACTGGCACGTCTCCCATGTTTGCATACTGCGGATTTCAATCCACACTCCCACGAAGGGAGTGACAGCAATTTTGTCCAATTTAGGACTTTTATTTTTTAATTTCTTTCATCAATTTCCTAATTAAACCTTAGAAAGTCTCTCTTTACCTTTAACGAAAAGAAACATTTATTACTTTTTGTGCACTTTTTCTGGTGCGAATCTCCCTGGATTTTCATGTTCACTTACTACTCGCACATTCATTTATAGAATCAGTATTCCATCTGCTGCAATTCCTTTATCTACACCAACATGTTCTACTTTTGTTTTATATTGATTTCCCAAATAGTAAAATCTCAAACTATCTACTTCTTCATCAATAATATCTGTTAGCTTTGCCTTAAGCATCACACACTGTGCGTTATCCAGAATACATTCAAAAACAGAATTCTGCACTCGCCGACCATAATTTGCACATTGTTTCGCCACTTGGCGTAACCTTTTCTTTCCAGCTGCTGTTTCTGTATTTACATCATATGTAATCAGCACTAACATACCTATTTTCGCCTCATTTCCAAAGAAATACCGGATAACTGTCTAAGTCGCCTCTTAAATATCTCGCCAGTAACATTGCCTGCACATAAGGAACCATCCCCCACTCTATTTTTTCCTTGAGATATGGATGTGTCAATGTTTCTTTCTTTTTGTTCTGCCATTCTGCCAACAGCTTTTTTCTTAAATCATCCGTCATCAGTACGGCACCGTTTTCTTTTGTTATGAAATTTTTCCCGGTAATTACTTTCTTATTAATCAGTGATAAAACAAATCTGTCTGCCAGTACCGCTCTTAACTCTTCAATTAAATCTAATGACAATGAAGCCCTTCCCGGACGTTCTGTATGAAGATATCCTACATAGGGATCCAAGCCAACACTTTCCAATGCCGAAGTAATCTGGTTTGTCAATAAGGTGTACACAAAAGACAATAATGCATTTACATTGTCCAGCGGTGGTCTTTTATTTCTCCCCTGAAATTTAAAGTCCTTTTTCTGCTGCAATATCAACTCGTCAAATACTCCAAAATAAATACTTGCCGCTTCTCCTTCATATCCTCTCAATTGTTCTTTTGACTGACTGTTCTGAATATAGTTTAAAGATTTTTTCAGATACCCCGATGCTTCCTTTACTCGTTCCACATTGATTTGCAAGCTATGATCTCGTGTTGCACGCTCCAGCACCCATCTAGCATTATGCACTTTCCCTAAAATACAATTTCTTGCAATCTCAAGGCTTTGTTCTTCATTTTTCGAGCTGGCATACTGCTGTTCTCTTAATATTACATTTCCTTTTACCTTCCCCGTTACCCTTGCCAGAAATTTTCCTTGCGGAGTCATGTAGCACAGAGAGATGTTTCTCTCTGCGCATGCTCCCATTAAAGCCGGGCTTGTCCCCTTATACCCAAAGGAAACAATGCCTTCTAAATTGTGCAAAGGCAGGCGTCCCACCTCTGTCATTTCTTCCAAAACAACAATATTTTCCCCATCCAATGCCAGATAACTATTCTCAGAGGTTACATATAATGTATTCAATAACTTTTTCATTCCTCATCCTCCTTTAGCATCTGATGAATGTAATCCTTTACTGAACCTGACTTTCCAAGTTTCGGCAGGCAAATGTCCTTAAGTGAACATGCAGTACACGATTTACTATATTTTACTTTCGGAGTATATTTTCTTTCAAAATACTGATGCATTTCTCGAAACATATTCCTTACTTCCTGGCGTAAATCTTCCGTAATCTCCACAGCTTCACGCCGCCGCGTTTCTCCATAAAATAATGCTCCTTCAGGAATATCCGTAGAAAACATTTCTTCCAGGCACATCGCCTGAGCTGCCAACTGCAGACGATCTTCCTCTGTAAGTTTAGGTTTCCCTTTTTTATATTCTATCGGATAAACCGAATAATTCCCTCTATGCCCATGCAACTTTATTCCATCTTCACATCTGTGAAATTCAACAACATCGCATTCTCCGCTAATCCCCATTTTCCTTGAGGCAATCGGAAGAGAACGGGCTACAAGTAAGTCTTTTCTCTTTTCCACAAGATAAGGATCATGTGCTTTTTTGTGCATCAATTCTCCAACAACTGTATGGACATTCTCAGCCCACTGTTGTTCAATATGGATCAGTGCCCATTGCCTCCTGCAAAATTTGAAATGTTGAATACCTGACAGCATCAAATAATCATCTTCTGCATATTCCATCAAATCATCCTTTTCATTTCTACTGAATCTGGTATATTTTCCTCATGAACCTCAACAATATAATCTCTATAACTTCTAGGATATTCTACTTCCTCTTTTTTTCGCACCTCCACAGAATCAAATAATTTATAAGCTGGACAATCTCCTAATTCTTTGCTGTGTTTAAATACAATCAGTTCCCGAACTGCCATATTTCCTCTTGCGGCAGAATGATCATGTTCAAACATATTAATAATCGCTTCCCACAGTAATTGAAGATCTTCCTCTGAAAATCCTGTCACTTTCCGTGCCAGATTAGCAGATACATACCCTTCTACACGATACAGTCCATAAGGTACTACACTCTTTCTTCCCATTTCAGTACTCTTGTTCGCAGCATCTTTTTCCGTGGTGATCGCTACTCTCGTGATTGTAACTTCCTGAGAAACAATTGGATCAATGCTTCGTGCAAATCCAAGCTGCACCGGCCCTCTTACCTGTCCACAATTTAAAGCAGCCTTTACAAAAGTTGTCATCACAGCACCAAATGTTCGGATATCAAAAAAGTTCTGGCACATATAATCCCGGATTTTGATATCAACATTGTCATCATTTTTCTTTAATTTTTTCAAAGATTCTGTTACCTTTTTCTCATCTGTTTCCTCCACTCCAACACTTGCACATGCTTCACGGTCACTTCTGTTTAGAGGCACATCGTCTTTTATATAAATCTTATAGCCTTCCGCATCTTCTTTAACCGTCTCAATATAATTCCGGATTTTTCTTTTCAAACAGACATCTGTGACTAACCCCAGACCGCTTTCCGGATCAATTCTCGGCATATTTCCCGCATCTGGATCCCCGTTGGGATTCCCATTTTCCACATCAAATAAAACTACAAATTCATACCTATTTTTAATCACTTCACTCATTTATTTTTCCTCCCTTTTTTCATATTTTTTCTGTTTCTGATGATAATAACCGATTGCAAACATTCCCTGCTCTTCCAACGACAATCGTTTTGGAAAGCCTTTCTGACAATCTATCTTCCACATAAGTTCAGCTAAAAGTTTTTCATAATATTTTTTAGCTCCGTCTTTTTCTCTTCCTATTTTCTTCAAATGACTATTTTTGAGCTTGATCAAAATAGGAAATACAGATGCAGGTGTTCCGCATGCTGAATTGTAATATCGGTCTCGGATTGTCGCCTGTATGTCCGGATTTGCTTCTATCTGTATCGCTTCCAAAACAAAAAACAACCTTCCAAGTACATACGCAATATCATTGCTTTCTTCATTCAATCCCATATAATCCTCTCCTTTCTCCCAGTTACGATTTCTCATTAAATATGCCTTTATAATAGCGATTCTTCTCCAATTAAGTTTTCCTTCGTCCTGCTCTGCACGGATGCGAATCAAGGTATCTGAATACAAGCGTTCCGGATATCTGCTGCCGGATAAAATTGCCCGAAAAGTCATGGCAGCCATGTTTGATACTGGTTTTTTATCGGTTGATTTTTTATTCACTGTTTCAAACAGCATTTCCCTCACGCTCAGATATTCTTTCTGTTCCCATTTCGGTCTGATCAACTCCATCCTCTTATAATGGGCAGAAATATTTTTTAAAATATTTCCAAATGAATTTTCATAGAAAAATCGCACGGATAATCTTGCCGCATTCGGTGCTAATCCAAGAACATAAAATCTTTGTTCCGGATCCAATTCATTCCCCTGATATATTATAGGCTGTCCTAACTGTATCCGTTTAAAAAGGCTCTTTAATTCCTCCTGATTATCAGTAGGAGAATCCATACATCCCATAAATACAGCCTGGTAATCTATCTCTGCACTTTCCGCCCAGAAAACGACCATCGTATCCCCAATTTGTAATGAATATGTTCTGTCCGACAGCAAATAATTCAATGCTGTTGTATAAGCAAACTCTCCATACATCCCTACCGGAGCATTATAGCTTTGCTCCTTTCCATACGACTCAAATGCAGGTGCATTAAAGGAAACCAGTGCTGCACCACTTGACTGTGCGCCCGGGACTCCTTTAATCCCCCTGTGGATTCTTGCTATTTCTGCCCTTTCTCCCGTCACAAGACAAATTCCCTGAACATCTTTACTCTCCCCGGAATTATGAATGTCCCAAACCTTCTTGACGTCCGCATCATCCTGAGCATAATCCATTCCCATTCCAAAAATCAAATTTCTTCCATCTGTAATTTCTTCCCAGTTTTCTCTGATTTCCGGATGCTCCATTGCTTCCTCAGGATTCCATTTTTCAAAAAACAGACATACTGCCTTTGCCATCGTACTTTTTATCTGAGACAATATAGAAAGATGTCTCTCTCTGGCAGCATCAAAGCACTCTTTTGCTCTCTTTTTGTTTTTTTCATCTGTTTCCTGGCTAATCCCAAGTAAGTATTTCGCATTGTCACACAAAAAATTAGCAGATACACCGGAGGATCTTGTAACCATCTCGGGTACTAGCAGTACTTGAGGAACTTGAACTGTTTTCTTTCCCCGCTCTTCCTCTGTCTTCAAACTAATGATTCCCTTTACATCTCCCTCTTCAGACAGATTAATCTGATAAGATACTTTTGCACTGCACCATCCCGGCTTAGGTACCTTTTCCTCTTCTGCCAGATTTTCATAATATTTCGCAAGTGCCTGCAAAATCATCGTATCACCTCGCAATTCTGCAAATCTATAACTCCACGCTTCATAACCGCCCGAAAAAACATTGGACTGATATTTTCTTTATCGCTATAATCCATATCAAACAACATCAATCCAAAATCTTTTTCAGGTACATCGTCAAAAGCAGTCTTAATTTCCTCTTCCTCACATAATGCAAAGTTTGCCGGAAACTCTCTACACCCAAAATAAGGCATATGATAACACTCTCCTCTCCGCAGACGTCTCATCATAATATCCTTAAATTTTCCCGGATTATCTGTTTTATTTGCATCCTCTGTCATCTCAAAGTGCGCCTCTATCACATACTCTACATTTGTTAAAATCATAGAGGCTCTCTGAACAATCTCTTCTTTACTGCTTATATAAAGTGGTTTCTTTCCCCCGTTATATGCGGACAGTACATTGCTGGCTAAAATCTTACTTTTCACTTCATTCCTTCGCACACTTGTAAACTGAATCGGATTTTTTACATATATCTTATCAATGATCCACCGCAGCCCCGGATGCCAGTAGATGGCTTCCAAAATTCCTCTCGCCGCTGAGGGTGTCATTACATCATAAGAATACCGTTCTACTTTTAACTCAGGACGTGAAAATAATGCATAATCTCCCCAGACTCTTACCTTTACTCCCATTCCCATATTCTCACCTCTTTTTTCAGTCTCATCATAAGATCACTCCTTCCTCATAACACGCTGCAATATAATCTCGCGGCTGATAATAAAAGTCTGTATTATAATCTGAAATATGCTCATCGATCCATGAATGATACACCTCCCAAATTCCCTTTATAATTTCCTCATCGTCATAGGAATCTTCTATCAAACGCTCATATACTTCTCCTATATTCCAGTAATCAGGAACTAAATACCTACACTCCTTCTCATTGTCAAAATTTCCCAATGTGATCTTACTTTCTTCTATAAATTCATCCGCCACTTTTTCAATCGGCTCACAATGGAACACATCTGCGTACTCATAAATTCTCTCAATCCGTTCTTCCCCAAGAAAATCCACCACCTGCTTTCGTGTTCTTTTCACTTTTCTTCCAATGTATTCAATCAAACTACATGTAAAAAATAAATGATTGTTATTTTTTCTTGCCATGTGCCACCTCACATCCTACAAATTTCAGTGTATCCAGAGCAGAAATCGTATGAAAACTAATCTGATGAGTAGGATACTTGAACCTTACCAACTCCCAAAATGCCGCTCTTGATATTTTCCCATCAATAAAATTCTGTATATAATTATAAATCGTATCGTCTGCCATTGGTCCCTCTACAATATCATATTTGTGAGATTTCCCCTGACGACACGCTACAATAAAATCCAACCATTCTTCTGTCATTTCTTCAAATAAAAGATAATTCAATTTTTCATTTGGCTCATATTCGTATTGATTAACATACCCCTTTTTCCCATATCTCGTAGCCCATCGTTCTGCTTGTTCCTGATATCGTATGCAGTAAAATCCAAAATAAAAATCTTTGTTATATTTCACTTTCCGAATCTCAGGATATTCCACTCTCTCATTACTTCCATGATATAAAATCATTCGCATACTCCTTTTATCCACTTTGCTTTATTATTCTGACTATTTTATCTATTCTCTTATATTGTCAATATATCATACTTTCCTTTACGAATCAACCTCAAAATATATATTGTTAAAATACTTCTAATGAAATTTTTATTAAAAGTATTTTAACACTTCCAAAAATGTACTCATTGAGTCTACAAAGGCTATATGCTATACTTATTCTGTCAGATTCATCTGTGGATTGAAATATTAGTAGTAGCTTTAACTACTGCAAAAGAAGCAGTATTTATGATAGAACTCCTCAAAGTTCTGCATATTCACTGCTTCTTTCATTTCTCATTCTATTTCATAATTCTTTAAAGAAACAATGCCATACCATTATCAATTTCTAACTTCAAACCCATGTCTTCTGTATATCTACTCTCATCTGCCAATTCATAAAAATCTTCCATATTTTCCGCTATCGGTTTCAGCATGCCGGCACCGTACATCTTGTCAAAAGTCTGGTCATATACGGTAATACAATATTGACTCGCCTTTCGCATTCCCGATCTTGTAAATCCTTTTTCTTTTAATTCGCGAAGAATCTCATCTGCATCCTCCTCACAATTTATAAAAATTGTTTTTGTATTTTGTTCAATCAATCGAAAATCCTTCCCGACTTTTGCAAACCGATATTTTATTTTCTTATTCGTAAACTCATCCATGATTTTTTTCTTATCCAGACTTTCCCCCTTGATGTGATATAGCATTTCAAAATATCTTGTAATGGTCTCCCTATCTGAAAGATCCCTTCCATCTGCTATCAGACTTTTTGCCACATCGATCTGCTGTCGCTGTCCTAAAACACTCTCTTTTTCTTCAAATCTAAAAATAAAAACCTTACTCTCTTCTGCCTTTCTATGGCCTTCCCTGTTACACCGTCCTGCCGCCTGTATCATAGAATCTACTCCCGCCAGTTCTCGATATACTGACTGAAAATCAAGGTCGACTCCTGCCTCTACGAGACTTGTAGAAATGAGAATACACTTTTTATCTTCCCTAAGTCTTCCTCTTATTTTTTCCAAAACCTGTTTTCTATGTTTCGGATACATACTTGTAGATAAATGGTATACCCCCTCTTCTTTTAACTCATGATAAATATTTTGCGCTCTCTTTTTCGTATTAACAATACAAAGCGCCTGATATTCCCCTCTTAACTTGTTTATCAAACAATCTTCCGTTACTGTTCCGATATTTTCAAACAATGTCCTCTTAAAAAATTGAAATTGTTCATCCATTCTAGGACACAACTCTGTTGCTGAAACATTTCTCTGAAAAAATGATTTTAAAGCCGGCTGAGTTGCTGTACATAAAACAACACTGGTTCTATAATTACTGAGAAGTTCTTCTATCATTGCGATACAAGGTTTTAGGTAATCATTCGGCAACATCTGCGCTTCATCAAAAATAATTACACTGTTTGCAATATTATGTAATTTTCTGCATTTGGAAGACTTATTTGCAAATAGTGATTCAAAAAACTGTACGTTTGTTGTGACAACAACCGGTTTGTCCCAGTTTTCAGCTGCAAGCTGCATTGGCTGAAGTTCTTCCGAACTTTCGTAATCAACATTACAATGATTTTCCAACACATTTTCGTCTCCTAAAATTTCTCTGAACACTTTCGCATTCTGTTCAATAATACTTGTATATGGAATGACGTAAATTACCCGATCCATTTGATTTTCCACCGCATGACGTAATGCAAAGGCCAAAGAAGCTATTGTCTTTCCGCCACCAGTCGGAACTGTCAAGCGAAACAGCCCTTTTTCAGATTTACCTTCTGCTAAACAATGCTTTAAAATTTCTGTTCTTCTTCCATTTACTGTATCCAGATCTTGATTTTTCAACCATTCCGAAACATGCTTTTCCAATTTCTCAAGAAGTGCTTCCATCGGCTCTCCAGAATTTCTTACTTTTTGCCCACGACTCATAAATGCTTCTGTATCTAAAAAATCAGCATCGACCAAACAAGAATAAAGCATTCTTATAAAAACACTCATAGAAAAATCTGGATTCACTGTCTTCTTGAAATCAAATGGATCCGTTACGATTTCTGGAATATCAATTTCTTTCTGATATGCCTGATAGTCACTGATCTTTTTCTGTCTTCTCCCCATTAAAGTAGGATCGCCTGCATTATCATAATTACTTCCATAATCCGGAAGTCCGGCATGATGCCCCGCAATGCAATATTCTAAAAAACTGTACTTTCCGCCTTTCTCCCTGCAAACTCTCGCTCCTGCTGTAGAGTGATCCACCCGCTGATTGCTTTCCCCTGTAATCCTTTTCAGAAAATCCACAGAATACTTTCCAATATCATGTAATATCCCATTACAGTAGCCCCAGTCTTGTTTCCCAAATTTCCCCGCAAACTCTCCAGAATTCTTTGCCGTCCCTTCTAAATGTTCCTTGACTGACTGAATTCTATCCTGATCTATGTGTGCTATATATTGCATAATTTTTGAATTCCTTTCATCTTTTTGATTTTTTGTAAATTTATTATCACCTTTTACTTTTCACAAATATGAATTTTAATCTACACTCTATATCCTTCTAATATCGTCTCCAAATATTTTCTGTATGCCTCCCTCACTTCCATGGGCTCCACAATTTTCACATGAGCCCCTACTCCCGTAATCCATCCAAAAAACTGAGGGCTGACTACCACATTTACATACACTATAAATTGATTTTCATCGACAGTTCTCATCCAGACATCCTTCCCGAATCTGTCCAATATCACTCCTGCCAAACTATTTTGACATAAGAGTTTTACTCCTATTTCCATTCCTCCATACATACCAAATGTTTTCTTTGTAAGTTCAGATGGATCAAATTTTTCAAATTGTTTTTGACCTTCCCGGTCTTCCTCACAAATATCCAAATGCTTCATCTTATCGACTCTGTAATGCTTTACTTTCCCCGCCACATCATCGAATGCAATTAAGTAATACTTTTCATCATCCCAAGTAAGTACCCAAGGACTAATTTTGTAAAACATCCCATTCTTTCTAAATCTCAATTCCTTTTTTGGCGTCCACTCTGCATACTGAAATTGAATCTTCTTGTTGTTATATATCGCGGAATGAATTTTATCTACACTGTAATAAATCTCTTCATTTTCAGTCTTCAATCGGTTTAAAATAGTTACTTGTTTTGCCAACTGTTCTGCCTGAAACGTACTGCAAAGTTTCTCCAACTTAAAAATAAGTTCTCTTGATTTTTTCTCTGTAATAAATTTAGAGGACTGAACAGAGTCTACAAGTAATTTCAGCTCTGGAAATTCAAAGCTTCTTTCCCCAATATAATATCCAGATGCTTTTCCTTTTTGCTGTATAATATCTACCCCAAACATTCTCAACGCTTCTATTTCTCCGTAAATCGTTCTCCGATCGGCGTGAATTTGATACTGTTGCTCCAAAAGCTTACAAATATCTGTAGCATTCAAAATATGATCTTGATCTGTATTTTCTGCTAAAATCCGCATTACATATAGCGTTCTAAGCTTCGTCTCATACACTCCCATAACACATTTCCTCCCAAACAAGTCTCAAATCTCATTGGTATTATTATAACATAATTTTCTTGCCCTAAAGTCCGATCTGTTTATCTTTTTCCTTATGCTCCCTGCTCAATCATTGTAAATAATTCCTCCAAGCGCCTTTGAGATCTTCTGTTACTCCTTGCCCTCGCGCTGGCAAAATATCGCTTCTCCTTTTTTGTTCTATTAGGAAGCAATCTATAATCTATCATCTCTATTTTCCGGGCTGCATCATGTTTGCTTATATAAAAAAGATATTTTTCTATACTTTTTGAAAAAGGAACATCTCTTTGCCTATGATAAGCTCCTTCTTCAACCTCATCAAGCGAGAGCACTCCCTGCATGTAATTTTTATGATAAAGTAAAAACCTCTGTTCGCTCATACTATAAATCATTTTCCAACATCCAACATCTGTTCGTACATACAGAACATGATTCAACAAATCTACCTCCATATGATTCTTTCTTGCATATTTTAAAATCTGTTCCTTCTTCATGCGAAACAATGCATCCATTCCATCACAGTACGGACAAATATGATACCCCGCTTTTTCCGCCGCCTCACTGCTTAACTGCATTCTATTTTTAGGAAGAATCTTTTTTGCATATCTACATTCTTCGCGGTGATAGACTTTCGCTTTACTTTGCATACTCACAACTCTCATTATCTTTTACTCCTTTCCCTGCCATATGATATAATTTTCTGACATTTTCTTATGTTTGTATTATAAAAAAATAGATGTGCAAAAATCTGTACACCTAATGTCATTTTCCATTTATTAACCTCTTAAAACCATACTATTTTCAAATTTCACTTTCCCCTCTCCCGTATCAACAAACATATTTTTCTACTTTTTCTACTTTTTTCAAAAAAATCTCTTGCAATTTCTCTCATCTTGTCCTATAATACAGAAAAATATTTCAAATTCATTTGATAGGAACAAGTAGTCTTCAGCGGATTTTTCAGAGAGGTAACGGGTGGTGCGAGTTGCCAATGAACCTGACAGATGAAATCATCCTTGAGAAGCAAACTGAAACAAAGTAGGAGCGCCGGAGTAAAGCCACGTTACAGGTGAGACGCATTAGATGATGCGGATATGAGCTGAGATTTTCTCAGGAATTAAGGTGGTACCACGGTCTTCAATCGTCCTTTCTAGGGCGATTTTTTTTATTTTAAGGAGGTTATCTATGAAACTACAAAAGAAACAAATTTTACTCGTCAGCTTTATGTTGTTTTCCCTTTTCTTTGGTGCAGGGAACCTGATTTTCCCTCCATTTTTGGGACAAAACGCAGGAGACAAAACTCCATTTGCAATTGCAACCTTCCTGATTACAGCAGTGGCATTGCCTGTCCTGGGTGTTGTTGTTGTTGCAAAATTTGATGGACTAGAGCAGCTCGCAAAAAAGGTTAATCCTAAATTTGCCATTTTCTTTACTATTTTGATTTACCTGTCTATCGGACCTGGCCTTGGAATTCCTCGTGCGGCTTCTCTCCCGTTTGAGATGGCAGTTGCACCATACCTTCCGGAAAATGCGAATTTGACTGTATTTATGTTTCTCTTTTCCTTAGTCTTTTTCCTGACTGCCAGCTGGCTTGCATTAGCTCCAAATAAACTGGTAGAACGAATCGGAAAATTTTTGACACCATCACTGCTACTTTTACTGTTTTTTGTATTTGTCAATTTCCTATTCCGAGGCACCGTGAAAGTCAATCCTGCTCAAGTAAGTTATAGCAGCAATCCACTTGTCAAAGGATTTTTAGAAGGATATCTTACAATGGATACCATTGCAGCCTTAAATTTTGGACTTGTAATTGCAACTACAATCAGAAGTTTAGGGGTGAAAGAGAAAAAAGGTGTGATGAAATACACTGTCATGACCGGAATCTTTGCCGGAACAATTCTTGCATGTGTGTACTTATCTCTGGCATATATGGGAATGAGTTCCTCAGGTGTCTTCCCAATCCAGGAAAATGGTGCATGGACACTCCGCTGCATTGTTCACCAACTGTTTGGTGATACCGGCGCAGTTTTACTGGCAGCAATCTTCACATTAGCATGCTTGACAACCTGTGTTGGACTGATTACTTCCATCTCACAATATTTTTCGACATTGACTACAAAATTATCTTATCGTCAATGGGTATTATTGATTGCGGGATTTTCTTTTATCATCTGTAATCAGGGATTAAATATGATTTTAAGCATTTCCGTTCCGGTGTTGGATGCTATCTATCCAGTCTCCATCACTCTGATTTTACTTGGATTATGTCATCGCTGGATAAAAAATATCACTTATATCTATCCATGCACCATCGGTGCAGTAAGTATCCTCAGCGTTGCATATGCACTTGAAAATCTTGGAGTTTCCTTTGGATTTGCCGGCAAATTGCTCCATGCACTTCCACTGTACTCTCTGGGTCTTGGATGGGTTCTTGTAGCACTTGTAGTTACAGGTCTTTGCGCACTGTTCTATCAGCTCAAGACAGCTAGACTTTCTCGTTGCAATATGGAAACATCTGCGGAACCTTTCAACTACACAGAATAGTAAAATGAGGAGCGCTTTGACTTGCGCTCCTCATTCATTTCTTCATAAACATCAATTTAAAAATAAAACAGTTCTTCAAACTTTTTTTCTAAAGCAATACACAGAAGTAATGCCAGTTTCGCAGTAGGATTGAACTGACCTGTCTCAATAGAACTAATCGTATTTCGCGACACTCCAACTAACTCTGCAAGCTCCATCTGAGATAGTTTTCTCTCAGCTCTAGCATTCTTTAAGTTGTTTTTCAATATCAATTCGCCATCCATATTAATGCCTCCAAATAGCCAGATACAAATTGATAATCGTTGTCATTCCCCAACATATAGCCAAAAACAAATCCTTTTTTTTCTTCTCCATTTTATATTTGTATATATAAAATCCAGCCAGTGTTGTCTCATACATTGCAAGAATATCATACATCGGCTCTCCTCTAAAAGCTTTCAGTATCACGAGAAAAGCAAATACAATCGCTGAAGCGACCATCCCATAATTGTACCCTTTCATTTGTATAAATACTTCCCTCTCATCATAATGTTCACTTTCTTTCTGTGCCATTTTCAAAATCTCATCTCGTTCCATCTCAGCACCTCCATATTAAATTGACAAGTTTTGTTGTCATAATTATATCTCCGCCAAGTTTTCTTGTCAATCCTATTTTCCAAGTTTTCTGTGCATAGAGAATCCTTTTCTGTTTTGAAATAGGCATGTTTTTCTTCTATCAAATCAATTGCCTCTTCCAAAAGTTCAGAAACTATTTTTATTGTAGTTTCCGGAACCTCAAAAACATTACTCCTTTCCATTGTCAGCAAAACACATTATTTGTGCAAAATACATTAATATATTTTCTAATTTGATTGACTTTTGTTCAAAACGCTTGCAATTATTCTGTTAAAGAGTTATCATATGTATTAATAAGGTATTCATATAATATATCAAAAAAAGGAGTGAATTACATGAAAACCTTAATCAGTGCGGAAAATACTTGGGGGTTATTCGCGATTTTGGTAGCGGTTGCTGCATTAGCAATCTATTTGGAGCAAAAATACCAATGGGCTTCAAAAATCACGGGATGCGTGCTGGCACTTATTGGATGTCTTATTTTATCAAACTTAAGAATTATTCCAACAGAAGCAGCAGCATACGACTTCGTTTGGGACTACGTTGTTCCACTTGCAATTCCAATGCTACTTTTGCAAGCTAACGTTAAGAAAATTTCAAAGGACTCTGGACGTCTGATCATTATATATCTGATCAGCGGAATCGGAACAGTAGCCGGAGGATTTCTTGCATTCTTTGCGTTAAAGAACTTTATTCCTGAACTCAACAAGGCAACTGCCATGATGGTCGGAACATATACTGGTGGAAGCGTAAACCTTGTTGCTATGGCAGATGCATTTGATGCAGGTAGCGAATTAGTATCTACATCCGTTGTCGCTGACAACTTGCTAATGGCACTTTACTTTTTCGCTTTAATCGCAATCCCAACAGTAAGCTTCTTTAGAAAACATTTTAGGCATCCACTTCAGGATGAAATTGACAAACGTACTGCAAATGGCGAAAGTCAGAATCACGCACAAAGCTATTGGACAGCGAAACCGGTCGCTCTCAAAGATATTGCATTTACCTTTGCACTCTCTTTTGTGATTGTTGCTGTTTCTACTGAGATTGCTGCGTTCTTTGGACGAATCATCCCAACATCTAATTTTGTATTAGCTCTGTTAAATGGATTGATCGGTAACAAATATCTTATCATGACAACGCTTACAATGATTTTAGCTACTGCATTCCCAACACAGGTTGGTGAAATCGCAGGTGCTCAAGAAATCGGTACATTTATGATCCACATTTTCTTTGGTGTCATCGGTGCTCCAGCTTCTATCTACCTGATTCTTACAAAGGCACCATTGCTTCTTGTATTCTGTGCGATCATCGTTGCAACAAACATGTTGATTTCTTTCCTCTTTGGAAAACTTTTCAAGTTCAATCTGGAAGAAATCTGTATTGCATCCAATGCAAACATTGGAGGACCAACAACTGCTGCTGCTCTTGCGATTGCAAAGGGATGGAACGCCTTAATCGTCCCAGCACTCCTTGTTGGTACATTAGGATATGTAATCGGTAACTACTACGGAATCTTTGTAGGAACGTTACTTCGATAATCTACACTAAGGTAGCACATAAATTCCCACGCTGAATTGCCGGTGTGGGAATTTTTTAAAAAACATCATAAATGACAGGAGGATTTTTTAAATATGTCAGTTTTAAAAGGATTTGAACCAGCAAACGTATTAAGCTATTTTGAGGAGCTCTGCAAAATTCCTCATGGATCAGGAAATACAAAAGCAATTAGTGATTATTGTGTACAATTTGCCAAAGATCACAATCTTCGCTATGTACAAGATGAATATAATGATGTCATCATCTACAAAGATGGTACAGAAGGATTTGAAAACTCAGCGCCAGTAATCATACAGGGACATTTAGATATGGTCTGTGAAAAAACTTTGGATTCCACTCATGATTTCATGAAAGATCCTTTAGACTTGAAAGTAGAAAATGGTTACTTATATGCACAGAATACGAGTCTTGGCGGAGATGATGGAATTGCAATTGCTTACGCACTTGCAGTTCTTGCCAGTGACACTATTGCTCACCCACCAATCGAGGCCGTCTTTACTGTAGATGAAGAAACTTCTATGTTAGGCGCCGAAAAATTAGACATGACTCTCTTGAAAGGACGTCGTCTTCTTAATATCGACTCCGAAGAAGAAGGTGTTTTGACATGTGGGTGCGCAGGCGGTCTCCGTCAACATGTTACATTTGATTTCCAGAAAGTAGAAAAAGAAGGTACTGAAATCGAACTTTGGATCAAAGGATTGTTGGGCGGCCACTCTGGTTCTGATATCCACAAACAAAGAGGAAATGCAGTAAAACTTTCTTCCCGTATGTATATCCATTTATCAAAAACATTTGCTATGGATTTGATTTCTATTGATGGTGGTGAAAAAGATAATGTCATCACTTATAGTGCTAAAATGAAAGTATTGGTAGACAGCGCTCAGGCGGAAGAATTTATCACAGCTGTCAGAAAAGAAGAAGCCATTTGGAAAAAAGAATTCAGCAATGACGAAACCGGTCTGAACATCGAGATTACAAATGCAGGTCAAAAGAACATTGCAGTGATTGCTCCCGCAGATTCTTCCAGAATTATGAAATTTATCTATGCAGTACCCCAAGGACTAATCTGCTCCGATCGCAATCTTCCGGGACAATCTGAAACATCCTTGAATCTTGGCGTTACAGTTACCAGAGAAGATTCTGTATTCATGCAATTCCTTCTTAGAAGTTCTATCGAAACAAAGAAACAATCCCTTTGCGAAAGAGTTGGTGCATTGGTAGAACTTGCTGGCGGTCGCTACATCATTGACAGCGAATATCCAGCATGGGGATACGATCCAAACTCTAAGTTACGCCCTCTTATGCGTGATGTTTATGTAAAAATGTTCGAAGAAGAACCTAGAGTGGAGGCTGTTCATACCGGTTTGGAATGTGGCATCTTCGGCGGTCACTGTGAAGGTCTTGACTCTGTCTCCTTTGGTCCAAACATCCTGGATATTCATTCCATCAATGAAAAATTAGACCTTGCCTCTGTAGAACGCATGTGGAGATTTTTGCTGGAAGTTTTAAAAGCTTGTAAATAATATTCTTTTCTAAGATTTGAAAGTATTGTCATTTGATTGTCAACGAACATAGAAAAAGCCAAGAAAGCCCGTAAAATAGGCATTTCTTGGCTCATATATTCAAACTTGTAAACTTCTCTTTGCTTGGTAGTGCTTATCCCTTATTTTTGCCTTAAATCAATCCATTTTTGAACTGTTTTATATATATTTGCTATTCCTTCGTCAAATTGTATTGTTAACAACATACACCGTATATCTCAAAATTCATGTGATGATTTTATATTACAATGTTTAAATACTTTTAGACGGCACTCCAACTCTTCTACAACCTAAACTTCACTTACGAATGACTTTCCTCATACCCGATCCACAAAATTCATGAGGAATTATTTTAAATCCTCTTGATTCATAGAATGTTTCTTTTCCTTTTTCTGCAATCAATTGAATACTGCTCCTGCCTCCGCCTGGTGTTGCACTATCGACATATTCAATTATCATATTAAGTATTTTACTGCCAATGCCCATTTGTTGATAAGCCGGCTGTACTACAATGTCTACTATCATATAATACATTCCATCACCAATCAATCTTCCCATACCGACTACTTGGTTGTCTTCTTCTGCTGCCACTGTATATAAACTATTTTGGAGTGACTTTTCAGTTTGTGTTCTTGAAAAATTTATCCACCCAACGCTTTCACGAAGTTTACAATATTCCTCATAACATAAAGTGTTTTCTTTATAGTTCACGTAAAATATATCCTCCTAATCTAGGTTTATCAAATATGAAGTAGTTACTCATCTCTATTTGAATGATATCTTTTTAAATTCACAATCCCCTCCAGCCCCTCCCCAACCGCACAAAGCATATTCCTCACAAACAAACAGAATTGTTATATGTTTTATATGCCACTTCAAATCTTCACTTACTCAAATTTGAGGTTGAATGGTATCATCCAATAAATTCCCGTATTCTTATCTTCAAAACAATAATAATGTGGTCTATTACCTGCCTTATTTTCCTGATCTACGGATTCGATATCTCTTCAAAAAGTCTGTCTTTTATAATATAAACTCCTGTTTCCTTCCTTCATTCCATCCTCTCCTCGGAAATATGGAAAAAGTCCCTCACCTTTCGGCAAAGGACTAAACTTTCACCCCGACCATTTATATACCACATATCGGCAGTGGTAAACTTTCTTTGTACTAATATACTAGCAAGTACAAAGAGGAACGTCAATAGAATTATCCATTAAAAATATATGCTGTTGGCACAAATTTATTCGAACTCGTCTTTTACATTCGTACAAATGCTTATAAAGTGTATTATCAATTCGTTTTATGTGTGTTTTATGATTGATTATCCGCATAATCCACTTCGTCCGTAATGTTTTTGTAGCCAAAATGTAGCCACTAATTTTATTCACCTCACAGGAACTTATTTACCCCGTCAGATTTTCATGCCTCATAGTGAGTTCTTTCTAACGGCTTACAAGTAGACTATGGAAGTACTCTATAGCAAGGGCAGTCCAGCAGAAGGCAGATTTTATCCGTGCTGTCATAGTTGGCACATTTGTTTACCAGCCGCCGGATCGCTGCCCGTTCAGATCGTGTCAGTTCCCGTGATGCCGGGCCGCTCATTTCCGCCTGCCTTTTGCTGCTGGAAATTCCAGCTTGAAATTCACATACTTGTCACCCGTGTCATCCAGCACCACTACCGCGTCATAGGTTTTGCCAGTCTTTTCGCTGTAAAGCCCGGATATGGAAATGCAGCCCTATTTCAATAGAGCAACCGCAACGGATTTGGTTATGGTTTTCTTCTTGGAAGTGAAGAACTTATTGTCTTTCCAGAGAGCAAAGGCACAATCCCTGTTATCACAGAAAAAGCCCTTTTTGCCCTCATACACAGGTGCACCACAGCGGGGACAGGTGCCGACAGCATCCTGCTTTCCTTTAGCGTCCGGGAACAGTTTGGCAAATCGTTCCTCCGGTGCAGTATGTTCTTTTACCAGTTCCCGGCACATTTCCGTGATCCCTTCCATAAAGGTATCTGCGGATAGTTCGCTCCGTTCCACCTGTTTCAGCATAATCCATAAAAGTGGAAATGTTCACCGGTACATGTGCATGGTGAACGGTCTGGATCTTTGTAATCTCGCGCAGGGTATCTTCCAAGGAGCGCCCCTGTGCCACCTGCTCCGCAAAAGGTTCCAGATAGACCGTAGGTGAAAAGTTCTCGCCCTCTCGAAGAATGGTAAGCCCGTTCAACATACGGTCATTGCTTTTTGTAACTTCCTGGATAGAAACCTTTGCAGTCTCATATTCCGGGGGAAGGTATTCTTTGATGTGGTCTTTCACATATTGGTTAAATTCCTCTATCTGCATATAGCCTCCTTCATTTTTTTAGATTTTGGGTAAGAAAAACGCACACTTAAACTGTGCGCGCATATCAAACGGTATTCTTATTGCCCTATGCTGCCGAATCCTCCTGTACCACGTTCCGCACCCAGATCCGTCACAAAATCTGCAATAACAACCGGGGCAATTACGAGCTGCCCTACACGGGAGCCTTTGGTGAGTTCCTGAATTTGGTTGCTGACATTGCTGATAATGACATGGCTCTCTCCACGATAGCCAGAATCCACGGGCGGCAGCTCGCACACCAGGCCCTTAACTGCCATGCTGGTTCGGGGAAAGATATAGCCGGCATGGGATACTTATTCTCACTTGTATCCGGATTCCGATAAGGCTCTTGCCGATAAAACAGAAGTGATGATTAGGCAGGAAGAATACGAAAAAGAGAGAAAAACAAATTCTATTATTCCTAACGATATCTTTGTTGATATGGTTCCTGGCTCTCCACTATCAAAAGCAAGCCAGTATCTTCTCAAAAAATCAATAGATGATGGAAACGAACATATAAAAAAGAACAACCAAAATATTTTCTCCAAATATGGAATTAATATAGATAGTGAAGAGTTGTACGGATATCCTATATCAGCATATCTTGATTTGATAGCTTTTGGCGATTCAATCATTCATATTATTTCTACCTTCAGGCCGGATCCGGATATGAAGGATTTTGTTCTAGCTGTTTTTTCGGATGCGATCAGTACGTGCGAGATGGTTAATGGCAGCATAGAAAAATTGGATGATTTTATGGCCAATACAACCATACCGAAATATAAGAAATTATGCGGAAAAAGCGGAAATTTCTGAGTTTTAACATCACGGAATAAAAAAATAGGGCACTCTGGGGTTTGGTTTATTATTCAAATTCGACAATTACTAATCAATTTTGTTTAGAGATTATTCTCTGTCGTGTTTACAGTTCTTTTGATTATTTGATTTATCCATATTATCCTGCCTATACAGGCTAATGTTATCATTTTGTTATCGGTATTGATAACACTTGCTCTGTAACTGTGGATAATAGCACTATATTCTATTTCAGATCATAAGCGATTTTGCTTAAAAAATCAATCCCTATTCAAATTCATACCATTCCTTAAATCTCAGTCTTTGAGCAAAATACGATTTTTTTTGTATTCAATCATGCCATCTTTCTGCATTTTAGAAAGCTCGTTGCACATAGTACTGCGGTCAACATTCAAGTAATCTGCTAATTGCTGGCGGTTATATGGAATCAGAAAAGAATTGCTTCCGGCATGTTTTGCGCATTCTGAAAAATAAGACATCAATCGGCCTCGTATGGATTTGGAACTGGTGTGCAAAATCCTTTGTGAAAGTTGCAGACTTTTATGAGCACAGACAGTCAGTAGATTTCGTGCAAGGTTTGTATGAAAAGGGCAGGCGTTTGTGCAGGTAGTCAGAACACGTCCCACATTCATAAACAACACAGAGGTATCTTCCACGGCAGACACTGTAACCAGCATCGGCTGTCCCGGAATACAGGCATATACCTCAGCAAATACAGAACCAGGTGCAACACTTCCTAAAATGCTGGTATTCCCCCAAATATCGTTACAAGATATCATTGCCATGCCTGACAGTACAATGCCGATATTCTCTATAATACTCCCTTCTGAAAGAATTACTTCTCCTTTTTTATAATTGCGTTTTACACTATTCAAACAGCTTAAAAGCGAGGAGATGTCATCTTCTTCTAACCCACGGAATAGCTGCATATCGGATAATTTCATATTTTTTACCCTTTCGTTGTTATAACAACAGATTTTTATTTTTAATTATAATATACTATGCCCAGAAAGACAAGAGAAAGGATGGTATAAAATGATTCGAAGAATTATCCAAATAGATGAAGAAAAATGTAACGGATGTGGTGCGTGTGCCGAAGCTTGTCACGAGGGTGCAATCGGCATGGTAAACGGCAAAGCAACACTTCTGCGAGATGATTATTGTGATGGTTTGGGAGATTGTCTGCCAACCTGCCCGACAGGTGCAATTTCCTTTGTGGAGAGAGAAGCTGCCGCCTATGATGAAAAAGCTGTGCAGGAAAATATGAGAAAAAAAGCGAAAAGCAATCATGCCGCTGTTCCCCATACAGGCTGCCCCGGCAGTCGAATGCAGCGTATTCAACATTCACAAGAAACAACTCCTTCTGCCCGGGTACAGACAGAATCACAGTTGGGACAATGGCCATGCCAAATCAAACTGGTACCGACTAATGCACCATATTTTGACGGCGCAAAATTGTTAATTGCAGCGGATTGCAGTGCATACGCCTATGCCAGAATGCACGAGGATTTCATGCGTGGGAAAATTACGATTATCGGCTGTCCAAAGCTTGACAGCATAGACTACAGCGAAAAGCTGACGCAGATCATTCAAAACAACAACATTCAAAGTGTGACGGTTGTACGCATGGAAGTTCCCTGCTGCGGCGGACTGGAATTAGCTGCCAAAAAAGCGTTGCAGGCAAGCGGAAAATTCATTCCTTGGCAGATTGTTACGATTTCGTTGGGTGGTAAAATTTTGGAATAAAAGGAGAGATACTATGAGTAAAAAAATGAAAAACATTGCTCAATCAGAAGTACTGACGCTGAGAGAACAAATTTCTTATCAGGAGGGGCAGGTTGTCAGCAAAACTTTGACACAAAACCAGGCAGTAAGTATTACCCTGTTCTCATTCGCAAAGGGCGAAGAGATCAGCACCCATGAATCGGGTGGGGACGCCTTCGTCACCTGCTTGGATGGTATCGGAAAAATCACGATTGATGGCGTTGAATATCTGCTGCACGAAGGAGAATCTATTGTCATGCCAGCAGGCCATCCCCATGCGGTATATGGGCAGGAAGCGTTCAAGATGCTTTTAGTAGTTGTATTTTAATCAAACGCAAAATTGACAAAGGAAGGTGATTTTATGAAAGCAACAAAAGTAGATAAGGATCTCTGCATTGGCTGTGGGCTTTGCTGTGGATCTGCGACGAGGTTTTCCGTATGAACGAGCAGGGAAAGGCGGAAGCGTATCAACCAGCAAACGCTGAAAATCAAGGTGCTGTACAGGAGGCCATCGACTCGTGTCCTGTGTCTGCAATCGCCTGGGAAGATTAATTCAAACGCGTCTATATGCTTTTTTGATTGAGAAGAAACCACATTATTTCAAATTTTAATAGTTTTTAGGAGGCATATTATGGAACAAAAAATGTTTTGCTATCAGTGTCAGGAAACCGCCGGGTGCAAGGGCTGCACCATGTCCGGCGTATGCGGAAAGAAACCTGATGTAGCGGCCATGCAGGATCTGTTGGTCTATGTCACAAAAGGAATTTCGGCTATTACGACTGCATTGCGTCAGGAAGGTAAGCAGGTATCTGCCAAAATCAATCACTTGATTACTCTGAATCTGTTCACTACCATTACCAACGCAAATTTTGATAAAGAGAGCATTGAATCAAGAATCCGTGCTACACTGACCGAAAAGGAAGTTCTGCTAAAGCAAGTTACCAATCTGACTGTTCTGCCTGAAGCCGCAAAATGGAACGGATCTGAAAACTGGGAAGAAAAAGCCAGAACTGTCGGTGTTCTTTCTACCGAAAACGAGTATATTCGCTCTCTGCGCGAGTTAATCACCTACGGTTTGAAGGGACTTTCCGCTTACTCGAAGCACGCAAATGTGCTGTTGAAGGACAACGATGAAGTTGACACATTTCTTCAGAAAGCACTGGCTGCCACGCTGAATGACAACCTTAGTGTAGAAGATCTGATTGCTCTAACAATGGAAACAGGAAAATACGGAGTATCCGGTATGGCAATGCTGGATAAGGCTAACACAGACAGCTATGGAAACCCCGAAATTACAAAGGTAAATATCGGTGTCAGAAAGAACCCCGGCATTCTGGTATCCGGCCACGACCTGCGCGATTTGGAAATGCTGTTAGAACAGACACAGGGAACTGGAGTGGATGTGTATACGCATTCCGAGATGTTGCCAGCTCATTATTATCCCGCTTTCAAAAAATATCCTAACTTTGTTGGTAATTATGGGAATGCTTGGTGGAAACAAAAAGAAGAATTTGAATCCTTTAACGGTCCTATTCTAATGACAACCAACTGCATTGTTCCTCCTAAGGATAGTTACAAAAACAGGCTTTACACTACCGGCGCTGCGGGATATCCGGGATGTACACATATTCCGGGAGAAATTGGCGAACAAAAAAATTTTTCTGCGATTATTGAGCATGCAAAAAAATGTGTCGCTCCGAGTGAAATCGAAACCGGTGAAATCATCGGCGGATTTGCCCATGCACAGGTTCTGGCTTTGGCAGATAAAGTTGTAGAAGCTGTAAAAAGCGGTGCTATCAAAAAGTTTGTGGTTATGGCGGGCTGTGATGGTCGAGCAAAGAGCCGCGACTACTATACAGAATTTGCTAAGGCTCTGCCGAAGGACACTGTCATCCTTACTGCCGGTTGTGCAAAATATAAATATAACAAGTTGCCTTTAGGCGATATCAATGGCATCCCACGTGTTCTGGATGCAGGTCAATGCAATGATTCCTATTCCCTTGCTGTAATCGCCTTGAAACTCAAAGAGGTCTTTGGGCTTGACGATATTAACGATCTGCCAATTATCTATAATATCGCATGGTACGAGCAAAAAGCAGTTATCGTTCTTCTGGCTCTTTTATATCTTGGTGTGAAGAATATCCACCTTGGCCCTACACTTCCGGCATTTCTCAGCCCGAATGTTGCAAAGGTCTTGATCGAGAACTTCGGCATTGCAGGAATTGGCACTGTGGAAGAGGATATGGAGAAGTTTTTCGGTATTAACGCATAAAAAATACTCCGTCAAAAGAAATAGATCCAACAGGCATAAAGAAACCTCGGAAACCCTTATAAAATGGGCATCCGAGGTTTTCTGTCTGTTATTCAAACTCGGGTGCGGATAGGATAATCTAGGTACTTTTCGGTACACATTTGTGTTGTTTTATATTCATATTCTCTGAATTTTATCTGATGTTTTTCTCGTGCCAAATTATTAGAGCCAAAGTAGAGTCATCAAAAACTATTTATTCTGCTTTAATTTCTCTAATATTGATAGCACATCCGGCTGTGTAGGCACAAACTTCACACCAAGCTTTAACATTCCCAACACTTTTCTTGCTTTCTGCTCAATTACTTTTGCCGTATGTTCACTGGTCAACATCAAATGATTTCTGGCAATCGTATACTCACGTTCACTTCCATTTTTCTTTATGTAATTCTTTATTTTACTTTTGAAGCAATATTGCTAAGAGAAGCTGCTAATTTCTTTTCTTCTTCCTCATCTCTACGTATCTTTTCCCACTGCCTTAAAATCATCATTATAAAACTTTGCATCACTGGAAAAAATTCTATACAATCTTCTTCACTTAACTCATGAATTCCCTTACTAATAATTCCGTAGAATACAGGATTATTTACTAATGACTTAGGCAGATATTCTGATAACATTTTTATTTTTTCATCAACATGTGCCTTAGCAAACTCTTCCGCCTCAATTTTCCCTTCTTCTATCGCCTTATGGCTAGCAGTTACAATAATACGCTCAAAAATTCTTCTAAGATACACAAATGAACCTACTCCAATACCAGCAGCAAATAATCCAATAGCTCTTTTTAGTTCCTTTTCATCTTCCTTGCTCATGACCTTTCTATACTCTTTTAATTCAGGAAATGACAAATCTGCAACAGAAGGATACTGACCAATCTTTTTTAGCATATTTCCATCTGTAAGGACAATGTAGTCCAAATGGTGTGTACTGTCCATTGCACAGAAAAACTTAAATACCATTAACCTAGTATCATCCTCTATTGAGTTATTGGTCCATGTCCAAGATTCTTCCAACTCATCTACAAGCTGAGGGTTTCTCATATTTTGAATTTGTTGCCATGATACAATTTCTTCTTCTAAAAGACGTCTTTCTATTTCTTGTTTATGATCATTATACCAATAATATGGAATCATTTCACAAGAAAACACACGACTTTCTTTGCACTTAGGGCAATAAATATCTATTTTCACATGTCCTCCTACCAAATCAGCTAATTCAAAAATGTTGTCTTTGGTAATTTCTATTTCATCGTATAAACCTTTATTTACAAGAAAATCTCCAAATACATTATCTATACTTTTTATTTCTCTTTGCGATTGTCCGTAAAACACATTGCTGACCAAAGGCATTGCTTTTCTCATTTTTTCATCTCCCATCAAATCTTTTGAAAATACTTAAATTATCATATATAGTTTTCTCAAAATTTATCAACTAAACGAATCCTCGTTTGTATCTTTACATGTAATTATACACAAACTAATATCTTTGTAAAGAAAAAAGCAAGTCCTATCTAAGAACTTGCCTCCTCATTTCTAAGCATATACAATCTCTTTATCTACAATCTTCCTTGCACACGCTTGTATATTGTTCATTCTCGCTACCCATTCCATCTGATTTTCCGCCTTTAACTGTTCTGTAATCCCATATGCCTGTTTCATCTGCTCTACAATCCTTTCAAAGCGTTCCTGTGCCTGTTCTTCTATATCAGCCAAATAATCATTCAGTTTTCCACTTATAAGTAAATTCAAATATACGCTCCTGCGATGTTCTTTCAGATAGCGTAAATGTCTTTGTCCCCATACGCCGATAAATCTCTGTTCTTCTTCCTCCGGCAAGGTAAGACAGGGAATAAGATAATCCCCTTGTCTGATATAAGTGCCGCCCATTTCTTCAAATATTGTTTTTTTCATAATCATTTCCACCTTTCTTATCGTTCTCTATCCATAGATTTTTTCTTAACTGACCGTTTCGGCTTCTGTCTGCCTTCCTGCTGATAGCGGTGTAGCTTTTCCAGTACGCTCACTTTTTTCGGCTGTTCTAACGGTTTCTCTTTTTTCTGTTCCGTCTGCTTTTTCCATATTCTTAGTTCTTCGTTGTATTCTATAATCAATTCTTCTGCCTTGTTATAAACCTTCTGAAAGGCTTGTACATTGGGATAGCCTTCCCTCTTTACGATCTGTTCCAAACTCTTGTGCAGACGCTTTTCCAAATCCTCTAACAGTTCAATTTTCCCTTCCAGAGATTTTCGCTCTTTGCCTTTAAATAACCCTCGTAGCTCTGACAATTGCTTTTTCAAAGAAGAAATATCCTTCTGTGTACGTTTTATCTCCATTGACTGTTTCTGCAATTCATACATGAGCTTCTGCATATCTTTCCACTCCTGCAAGTCAATCTTTGGTACAGGTTTCGGCGGTAATTTAAATTTAAAAATTACTTCCTGCAAAAAGTCTTTCGCACCTCGGATAATCTGACGGAACATATCCGGCAGCCAACCATGTGTCCTGATAGATTGCAGCATTTTTTCTGTGATTTTTTCCTGCTTGATTTTTAAAATATCTTCTTCAGGAACGCCCTCAACTAATGCCACATCAACTGTTCGATTCCATTCCTACCTTGCTACATTGTCTGCCTTTATCTCCTCTGCTTTCGGATTGTTCTTTCCGATTTTCTTCGTTGCCAGATATACGCCACCCTGCTGGAATACAGAAAGCTTTTCTGATTCTTCTTTTACATAGCAGTTAATTGTATCAGTAAACAGTTCTTTTACTTCTTTGGTAAAGGCTTTGTTCTTAAACCATTCCTCTTTTTTTGTGAAGATATGACTTTCATAGACTTCCCCTTTGGGGATAATGCTGCACCCTGCCCGAAGATTGCCCTGCTCGTCTAAAATCTCTTTCTTCGTGCGTCTATGCTTCCCCCGCTCATCATAAAACATATTTCGGGTAGCAATCTTTACTTCGGGCTGTTCCAACATTTTCCGTTCGCTGAATACCAGATGGATATGATAATTCGTCTTTGTCTTGTTGTGATGAAGAGCAGCGGTGCACTCCACATCATATCTTTTATGAAAAGTTTCTGTAAAAAGTCTTACCACATCATCTGCTCTGTACTGAACAAAGCTTTCGGGAAGTGCTATGATGAACTCACGCCCTTCGATACATTTCCCTGCCGATCCACTCGCCTTAAAATCCAACTGATTTTCTCTTGCAAGATTTTTCCAAAACTCCTGTGTTGCTCCTTCTGTCTGATAGGTCGTATAGAGATATTCCTGTCGTTTCGGATTGGAGATATAATCAATCCTTCCTGCCACATCGGACAGCTTGCTTTGCCTGATAAATGAATGTCTACCTATAAGCATCCTCCTTCCTCGGCTCTCGCCGGCTTTATTGTGAGTAGGTGCGTAGGCACCTGTTTACGAACTTATCTGCCTATCGGCAGTATAGCTCCCGGCAGGGCGAAATACACAGAGCATAAACGAAGTTTGTGCGATGGGTGTATTTCGCTCTCAAACGCCGAGGGCTTGTTTTTGTTTAACAAAATCCGATTACTTCTCGGACTCACTCTTATATTTATGGGCGTATCCGCCCTTTTTATCTGCCCGTATCCGGGCTGCTTTTTCTATGACTGACAGCAGGTGGTCTACGGTACTTTCTTCCCATCCGGCAAGCCATATTAGAGTTCTTTCCTCTACTTTTGTCAGTTGCACACCTGCCAGCACCTTGTTCATTTTTTGTATCTGCCTGCCCTCCATCTCATAAAATAAATCATTCACATTTCTGCTTTCTCTATCCGGCTGCTTTAACATCCGCAACACTCCCTTCCTGCCTTATCTGTTATTGACAGGTGCGTGGCACGCTTCTGTTTTTATCATCAAGGAAGATTTACCAACGGAATTTCTCCGGCACTCCTCGTCTGTCCAGATATTCTTTTCTCGCCTGTTCCCGTTCTTCCTCTGTGGGCGCAGTTTTGTATTTTGAATATAAATCTCTCATTACCAAAGAATCCAACTTTGCTTCTAATCCTTGTTTTATGCTTGGTAAATTTTCTTCCATATCCAGCAAATGGAATTTTACAAGTTCCATAAATAGCTGCTCCGGTATCTGTATTTGTTTCATACGGTTTCCTTTCCAACTCCGCAACAATGCAATGTCTTTAGTTTTTGCAACCTTACATTTACGTCTCTGCAATTTCTATACACTCTGCATTGTTGCGTTCTTATCTACGGTTTCACGATTTCATCAAGTTTCCAATACCATGATTCTCCAATCCGTTTTCCTTTAATACCCAACTCTTTTTTCGCATTTTCCAATGTTCGTTTTGAAATTCCTTTTTCTTCGGCAAGACTAACAATATCCTCACTTTTCACCACGCTGGTTGTTTCTGCCAGTTCATAAATGAGTTGTTTTGCCCGCTCCTTTTTATTTGCTTTCGGGGTTACTCCTCCCAACAATTCGTCTGCCGTAATTTCATAATCTCCCAACCATTGAAATCCTTCTTCCATCAGTTCAAATGCTTTTGAATGTCCAAATGCGGCAAGGTTATTTTTTATTTGCACAACTGCTCTTGTATTTTCCTGTCCCTCTATTCTGCCGACTAAAAGAACGCTTCTTGCTACTGCAAAAAAGTCAATCGAACCCATTCCTCTATATGCCGCTTTGTTTCCGGCAGCCTTATTCATGTGACCGATCAGGATAATCGCACACTTATACTTCTCTGCTAAAATTCCTAATTTCTTAGTCATATCTCTTGCTTCATTCGCCCGGTTCATATCCATTCCGCCGCCCAGATAGGCTTGTATCGGGTCTAAAATAAGTAAGCGGGCATTTGTTTGGATAATCGCCTGTTCCAAACGCTCATCTACCATAGAAAGAGATTTTTCGCTTTCGTCAATAACCATAATTTTCTCACAATCAGCGTCTGCCGCTTCGAGTCTCGGCTTTACTGTATCTGCTAATCCATCCTCGGCGGTCTGATAAATAATATTCATAGGCTCCGATACCTGCATATCTTCATCAAGTCCTACACCTTTTGATAATTTGGCTGCAAAATTCAATACAAGTGTTGTTTTTCCATCTCCCGGATCGCCTTGAATAATTGTCAATTTCCCATAAGGGATAAACGGATACCACAACCATTCAATTTCCTGCGACTGGATGTCTGCCATATTGATAATTTTTAATTCAATTTTCTGTTCTTCCATAAAGTCCTCCATTCAAAAATTCTGTTGTTTCTGCGGAGAACCTCTGTTATACTGATTTTGTAAATATCTTGATAACAAAGGTTATCCGATTTTTCGTAAGTCCTAACAGTTGCCGCTGTCAGGACTTTTTTCTGTTCCCTGCCAAAGATACTTTGCTCCGTCTAACATCCATATAATGGCTTTCAGCATATCCAAACAGTCATTTTTCATCTGATCCAATCCTTCATCTGATAACAGGATTTCCTGGTCTTCAAATTGCTTTAGGATTTCTGCAATGTTGTACTGCATAAACTGTAATTCCTCAACCAGTTGATATATCACTTCCTTTTTCCCGACTACACACACTTTGTTATAAATGCAGGAACGTACAAAATAATCTTTTTTCTGCATACCGCTCGCTTTGATTTTTGCTTCTATTTCATCCCTTTCTCTTGGGGAAATACGAAAACTGATTGTTGGGTATTTGTGTACTCCGCTCATAGCTACTCCTCTCCGTTGGCAATTTCCAACTTCGCTGCCAGTTCTGCTTGTTTATTGGGATACAAATGGGAATAGGTGTTTAAGGTAGTCTCAATCTTTTCATGTCCCAACCGTTCTGCGATCGCCAATGGCTGAAATCCCATTTCAACCAATAATGACGCATGAGAATGTCTTAAATCATGCAGGCGAATACGTCTAACACCTGTTGCTTTTATACCCCGAACCATTTCATGTTCCATGAATGATTTTGTAAATCGGAACATTCTTTCATTTTCCGTTATCCCATACAACATACTGCAATATTCTTTTAATTCTTCCGCTAAAAATGGCGGAATAGATATTTGACGATTGCTTTTCGGAGTCTTCGGCGGTGTGATCATATCCTTACCGTTCAAACGCTGATATGACTTGTTAATCGTGATACAACGTTTTTCTAAGTCTATATCTTCATAAGTTAAAGCAAGTAATTCTCCAATTCTCATACCAGTCCAATATAAGAGCAGAAATGCCATTCTTGCTTCAGGCTTACTATCCATAGATGGCAAGAACTCTTTGAACTCCTGTTTTGTCCAAAAATCCATTTCATCAGCCTTGCTCTTTCCGATACTTCCTGCTTTTCTGCAAGGATTATCACGCAGATCATAATAGCGTACAGCATAATTAAAAAGCGCTGCCAACTGATTGTTAATGCTTTTCAAATAAGTTGGCGCATATCCCTTTTTAATCAACTCATTTTGCCATGCTCTTATATCTGAAGTTTGAATTTCACACATTTTCTTGTGCTTGAAATACGGAGTTACTTTTAGGTCAAACACATATCGCTTATTGATAATCGTGCTTTCCCGCAAGCGGTTCTCCATATCTGCAAAATAAATTTCTACGAAGTTTTCAAAACTGATATCCAGATTCTTCTGCTGTTGCTGGAGAAAATTTCTTTCCCATTCATCCGCTTCTCCTTTTGTTTTAAAACCTCGTTTGTTCTTTTTTCGGCGTACTCCCTGCCAATCCTTATAATAAAACTGACTGCGCCATAATTTCCCGTCTCTTGTTGCCGGCATATCATCATCCCCTTTCTTCTAAACTACCATTCCATAAAATTTTTCCTGAAAATACTTTCTTGGCACTTTTCCCGAAATCACTCGAAATCCCTTTGCTTTCAAATCATCATTCAGTCCTCGAATAACTTTATAGGCATACCCTCTGGATACTCCGAGTAATTCAGCAACTTCATCTGCGGTAATATACATTTTCATTGTATTCTCCATATTCATTTCTCCTTTCCGTTTTAATTCCAGTACACTTTTGTGTTCCTTTTGTTTTGTATTATGTAGTACACATTTGTGTTCGTCAAGTATTTTTCATAATTTTTATACACAAATGTGTCCCGATGTGCTAAACTATCTCTATACACACAAAACACAAAAAGGAGAAACACTATGACTGTCGGAGAAAAAATCAAATATTATCGAAATATCCGTGGAATATCACAAGAAATGTTGGGAAATCTTTCCGGCATAAATCCTGCTACTATCAAAAAGTATGAGTATGGTATTCGTAATCCAAAGCCAGATCAATTACTGAAAATCACAAACGCCCTTGGCATTAGCATTAACCTGTTCATGGATTTTGACATAGAAACCGTATCGGATGTGCTTTCTTTACTGTTTAAACTGGATGAGCAAGTAGATATGAGATTTGAAGCAGAAAAAGATGAAAACGGAGAATTTATCCCTTCTACTGTAAAATTATCTTTTCAGAATGCTGCAATCAATCAGAAACTTTGCACCTATCTGAAAGCAAAGCAAATAAAAGAAAATCTGGAAAACTCTAAAGAAAAGTTGAGCGCTGAAGATGATTATACAGAAACCATCAATGAGATTGAGCAGAACATAGAAGATATTAAAAATCATCTTGTAGACGATAATATGGTAGTTAAAAAAGGTACTGACGGAATTACTGTAAAATTATATTCTGAGGACTAATGAGGAGATACTAATGAAAAAGATATTTAGAATGCCAACCCCCGTTAAAATTACAGGTCGAACTTCCAGCATTACAAATGCCTTTGTTAATGGAATTATTCCTGTTATTGAACCAACAGAAGAAGAAATTGAATCTGCTTTAGAAACTTTAGGAATGGATAAAGATCACATTGTTTGCGCATACTGTGGAAATCCATATACCGAATGGGATCATTTTCATCCTTTAATAAAAGATAAAATGCCAACTGGATACATATCCGAAATCCATAATCTAGTCCCTGCCTGTGGAAAATGTAATCAAAGCAAAGGAAACAAATACTGGAAAACATGGATGCTAAGTGACGCTACACTTTCCCCATCTTCTCGACGCATTCCAGATATAGAACAACGAATAAAATATCTTGAAGATTACGAACAGAAATACGCTCCCATCAAGATTGACTTTGAAGAAATTGTTGGTAAAGAAATGTGGGAGCAACATTGGGCTAATTGCCAAGCTCTACACGACTTAATGCAAGAGAGCCAAAAACATTCAGATAAGCTAAAGTTGATTATTAAAAATATGCTTTCATAGGAGAATGCTTATGAATAATTTCAAAAATACATTCCACAAAATTACCATTTTATCCTTAATTGTTTTATCATGTTTGAATCTTTATAATTCAATTTTTAGTAACATCAGTTTAATTTTTCTTACTGAAAATCAGATTTTATACATATATTCAGCTTTAGCCCAAATTATCGGTGCACTTCTCGGTCTAATAATCGCTGGATATAGTATCATCGATAGCAAAATCAAAACTCTGGGCGATGAGGATCACACAATAACAGACTATACTGATGAATTAAGGCATGAATACTTTACTGCACTAATTTACATAATTGTCCTTAGCATTATGGACATCCTATTTTGTTTAATTGTACTGAGC
>SKEO01000585.1_pt1 | contig 34694 bp, 49 predicted proteins | sample 4826801 | NCBI WGS metagenome assembly SKEO01 (sample SAMN11008807, study PRJNA524170) | human gut metagenome | biome: Human fecal sample; material: Feces; isolation source: fecal sample from pouch patient p3 | host: Homo sapiens | place: Israel: Tel-Aviv | collected 2016-02-25 | reverse complement strand
CCTCCTTTTCTTCGTACAGCTCGCACAGGGCCACCTGAAGATCGGTGACACTGCTCTCCACGGCGGTCACCTGCGTCAGCAGGTCCGCGAGGGTGGGGTAGTGGTAGCCGGTGACCCAAAAAGTGATACTCGCATTTGTTGACTTTTCAAACTGAAAGTGCAGAGTACCCTCCGACCGGAACGTAGTTGTGGAGTAAGTAGCGACGGCGGAAGCGTCAAGGTTGTGATAAGTCGACCCGCCGCGTGCAATATCGACTTCGGTACCATCGCCGCGTTCCGATTTAGATTTGATATGCACATAATCCACGCCATCGGGAATCTGGATGTCGTAAGACCGAATCATATTGTGGTTCGAGGCAGCGGCAGTCACCGTAGTGTTCCACACCAGCCGGGGCTCCGACTTTACCGCCACGGCGGCAGCGATCTTGTCATTGAGCGTTTTGGCGCTGAGGGTGCCGTCCGGGGCGATGTCCAGCGCTTCGCCCACTTTCACGCCGCCCAGCTGGTCCGCCGTAGCGGGCGGCAGGGTGTAGGGGGTGCCGAACTTGGCGTCCGCCTCGGACTTTTTGTAGTAGTCAGAAAAGTCCACATTGACGGACGAATCTTTCCAGGCCGAGGTAGCGGGGTTCCACACCCAGATTGTGCAGTTCTCGGCGACGATCGCCCAGGAGCCTGTGTCCGCGGTGGGGTAAGCGTCACGCAGGTCCTGAGCGGTGCTGTAGTAGCCCTTGCAGCCGTTAGCGATGAACGTGATCTGGTCTGCAGCTTTCTTGGCGGAGCTGGCGTTATCCTGTGCGGTTTTTGCATCCGCAGAGGCAGATGCTGCCGCCTTCTTGGCAGTGGTTGCAGAATTTTCCGCAAGCGTCACCGCCTTTTCCGCCGCCTGCTGTGCCTCCAGGCAGGTAGACACATAAGACAGCCAGGAGGACGAAGAGACGCCGGTGACGAAGAAATAGCTCTGCACGGCCACATCATCCGGGTAAGCGGCCCCGCCCACCCGGACAATGATGTCAAAGGTGCGCAACTCGTAGCCGGTATCGGGGCCCATCACACACAGGTTGACGTGTACGTCGCCGGGGCGGCGCAAGGCCTGCTCGGCCAGCTCCAGTGTGATGATGTGGGCGTTGTCGGCGTCCACAGTCACGGCGGCGTGCTTGCCGCTGGTGGTGAGGATCTGGTCATACCAGCCGAAGTTGTTGGCCCCCTCGCCCCGGTACTGAACGGTGTACGCCGCACCTTCCGGGGCCTTGTACGGGGTGCCGCCGTTGTAGAGGGCCATGCCGATGAACCGGCTCTGCGCGTCCGACTGCATCACCGGGACGACTGGCGGCGCGCTTTGGGACTGAAAGTCAATTTTAAGGATCTGCATTCGATGCCTCCGAAGTGTCCGGGTCGGTGTACTCGATCACGTCGCCGGAATAGGATTTGCTGCCGGAAGAAATGGTGCCCGCCACGCTGTTGAGCTGCACGGCGTTCTTCTCGGCATGGTAGGGATAAACGGTGTACTGGGCCACCTGCACGGTGGTGTTGGTGTGCCGGTCACGGTCCATGAGCACTACCTTGTCATACAGGCCAAAGGACAGATACGCATACTGATCCGGGGCCAGCCGGGCAAGGTCGGCGATCTTGCAGCTGTAGGAGCGCTTGGGAAATGCCGCCGCCTTGACCATGGCGTCGGCCTTGATCTTCAGGGCGGACTTGTTCGAGATGGAGCTGTCCGTTTCGCTGTGCCAGATGACACGGCTGTCATAGTCGTGGCACTGCGCCTCCACACTGATATCGCTCTTCCCGTACAGCAAAAGGGCGGTATAGTAGCTGTCGCCGGTCTCCGCTTTTCCTTTATAATAGGGCTGTTCGGTCAGGTTCAGCTCGTCGGTGAAGTAGGTGCCGTTCGGGGTCCGGGCGCCGGGGTCCACAATGATCATCTGGCGGGCGGAAGTCGTGCCGGGCACGAGGAACCGCACAGGGTAGTTCTTCCACACGTCCACCGCTTTCTGCACCAACTCCAGCGGGCTGCCGGTGAACTTTTCAATGGCCAGCTTCTCGGTGGCTTTGTCCGGGACGGTCAGGCTCCAGTCCGACAGGCCGGAAATGGCCCGCCGGAGGGTGTCGGCCATGGTCTGGGGGCCCTTGGAGAACAGGCCGGTGGACACATAGTTGTTCCAGTTCTTCAGCAGGGTGCCGCACAGGCTGTCCAGATCCAGCACGGCCTCGTAGTCGGTGGAGCTGCGCCCCACGTTGATGCTGGACAGTGCATAGGTCTGATCTTCGGTCTTTTCTACCAGCCGCACCCGCTCAGTGAGAAGGCGCATCTGGGGATGGCCACGGGGCAGGCTGAATTTGACCTCATCCTCCCAGCCGTTCCAGTTGTGCACGATGCAGTAATCATCACAATCCAGCGGGATGTGGTGACCGTCTGCGGCCACGATGGCAAGCACGGGCAACGCCTCCTTTACACAAAAATGGGGTAATACTCGACGTAACTCTGTCCGGTGTGGGCAAGGCTGTTTTCTCCGGCCCGGACGGTGGGCCAGCCGGAAATGCCGGTGACGGCCTGAAACAGGTTCTGGCCGTTGCACAGCACCTGCCGGGTGATGCCGTCCACGCACACGGTGTCACCGGCCTGCAGATCTTTGAGCACGCAGCTGCCGCCGTTGGGGTAGTGCACGGTGTGGCTGCCGGCCTCCGTTACCGTCTCTGTGATGCGGCACTCCATCTGCTGGGCGGTGCCCGCCGCAAAAAAGGTCTGGACATCCGCCGGAAGCACCAGCGTTTCCAGCGCCCCGTGCCGGTAGCCTGCCAGCGTGTAGGTGCAGCTGAGGATGCAGCCGTCGGTGTCCTGCTCCTGTGCCTTGCCGCTGTCCAGCAGCAGAGCCGTGTATGTGCCGCCGTCCGGCAGGGCCAGCTCCACCGTTCCGCCCAGAAAAGCCGCCGTCAGGGCGCTGCGCTTGGCCGCTGCGTCGGCAGGGCTTGCGCCGTAGATGTCCACCGGCAGCGAGATGGAGCGCAGGCCGTACTGGGTGGAACAGAAGGTGATCCGGCTGCCTGTGTAGCTGGTGAGGTAGTTCTGGGTGAGAGTGCTGCCGCTGACATACCAGCTGGACAGCAGCATGGCCCCGAACTCGCTGGCCCCGTGGTCGTTGATATAAAAATCTTCCATGGTTCATCACCTCCGGAAGCCCAGTTCCTCGTCCATGTAGGACGCGGTGGTGCGGGCCATTTCTCTGCCGTCCACGTTGAACACCGCCGTCAGGCTGCCGGTGTAGCTGGCTGTGAGCTGCTGCGCTGCACTGGAACCGGTGCCGTTCTGGGTGCGGGAAATGCTTTGCTGGTTTGCAGCGGAAGCGGCCTGCGTGCGGCGGGTGAGCTCTGCGGCGGTGATCGTGTCACTCTGGGTGTAGCCGCTGCTGTCCGGGTGCGGCAGGGCCAGCGTCTCGTCGGAGGCGCTGCCGTCATCGGCAGAGCCGCCCTTGCGGCCATACTTCTTCCACAGGAACAGCCCCAGTCCGGCAATACCGGCCACCAGCGCAATGATGGCAAAAACCTCCGGGTGGGCTGCGATCAGGCCGCCCACCTTGCCAACAAGGCCCGCCACGGCCTTGCCGATGGTGCCAATGCCGGACACGGCGGCGCCCACCAGCTTGCCCATGCCGCCGGAGCCGGACAGCCCGCTGGCAATCTCACCAATGCCCTGGATGGTGGCTCCGGCACCGTTTTTGATGCCGCTGCCCAGGATGCCGGACACAGCCCCAAAAGCACCCTGCAGTCCGCCGCCGGCGTAGGCCTCGTTGATGGCAGTCAATGCTTTCTTGGCCCAGGCGGAAACAGTGTCCCGCTGGCTCTGGCTCACCTGGCCCCAGATGAGCTTGGTCACCGTCTCGGCAATGCCGGCCCAATCCTTGTTCTTGACGGCGGAAATGCCGTCCTTGATGATGCCAAAGATGCCGCTGCTCAGCTCGCTCTTGGCCCCGGACAGGGCCTCGTCAATGCGCTTCTGGGTGGCAGTGACGGAGGTGTCGATCTGCTGGGCGGATTCCTCCACCTTGTCCTGCACGCCGTCCACATAGGTGATGATCTTCTCGTAGGTCTCGCGGCCGCTGGCACCGATGCGCTCCCCGGCCTCGGTGACGGTCTGCTCCACATGGCGGGACCCGTCGGCATAGATCTTGGTCACCTCGGCAGTGGTGACGGTGGCCCCGTCCTTGTAGCTGGTGGCCGTTTTCTTGGCCGTGTCGGTCAGCACCTTGGACATGTCGGCGTAGGACTTCGTCACCTTCTGGGTCACGCCGTCCACCTTGGTGGTCACCAGGGTGTATTCCCGCTCGACGCCGTTGACCATCTCCTTGCCGGATTCGGTCACCTTCTCGGTCAGGCGGTCAAACTCCTTGCCGGTGCTGTCACGGATGTGCTCGTTGACCGATTCCACCGTTGTCTCCACCTGCCCCAGGGCGTTCTGGGAATAGGTGGTGTAGTTGTCGGTGGTGGAGCGCAGGACGGTCTCGGTGGCCTTTTTGCTGGTTTTCTTGGTGCCGGAACCGCCGGAGGAGGACGGGATGTCACTGACGATGACCCCGCCGCCGGTCAGGTCGGCCAGCTCTTTCTCCGTCTGCGCCTGCTGCACCCGGCTGTCGTGCAGCTGTTGGCGGCGCTGGCGGTCGGCATCCGTGACAGTGCTCTTGGACTGGGATGCTTTCCAGCCCTCGTAGGTGTCAAAAGTAGAATAGCCGTCCTTGTTCAGGGCCTTGTTGAGCTTGAAACTCAGCCGATCCAGCCAGCCGATGACTGTGGACAGGGCATTTTGCGCCGTGTTTGCCACCGCGGTGAGCGCGGAATTCACGCCGGTGCGGAACGTCTCGCTGGACGCATAGGCCGTGCCAAAAGCCCCGGCCAGAGCACCCAGCAGGGTGACCACGATGCCGATGGGGTTGGCGTTCATGACAGCGTTCAAAGCTGCCTGTGCCCCGGCTGCCACGGTGGCTGTGGTCTTATAGGTGACAAACGCCCCGCCGATGCTGCCCAGCAGCGGCAGCAGGACGTTTGCATTGTCGATGCAGCCCTGCACGACGCCAACGAGTATGGACAGTTCCGGGGTGGTCTGCCGCACGGCATCCAGCATGCCGTCGATGCCGTTGGTCTGCCAGCCCTCTTTGCAGGCAATGGCCAGATCGTTGCACTTGGTTACCGCCTCGCCAAAGGCAGTGGTCAGATCTTCCATGACCACGCCCGCCAGCTGGGTGGCGTTGTCCTTCAGGGTGGACAACCGGCCATTGAGCGTCTGGCTCTGGGTGGCCATGCTGTCATAGTAGCGGCCACCTTCTTCGGCAGCGGCCTGCAGCGCCTGGGTCAGGACATCGTAGGTGATGGTCATGCTCTGCACGTCCTGCACGGACTTGCCCGTGTAGTCGGCCAGCACCTGATAGATGTTGATGCCCGCCATGGCGAACTGCTTGATGTCCACGCTGGTGGCTTTGCCCTGGTTGGCTACCTGCTGCAGGTTCTGGGCCATGCGTTCCAGCTCGGCAGACCCGCCGCCGGTGGCTGCCACCGCGTCGCCCAGGGCAAGGATGGTCTTGCGGCTGTACTCGGCGTTCTCACCGGCAGAAATGAGGTATTCGTTGGACTTGACCAGCGTAGCCGTGTCAAAGGGCGTGCGGGCTGCGTCTGCCTGCATGGCAGCCAAAGCAGCGTTGGCCTTTTCCGCGTCGCCCAGCAGGTTGGTGAGGGCGGTTCTGTATTTCTCGATCTCTGCGTTGTAGGACACGCCGGTGGAGATCAGGGTCTTGCCGGCGTCCACCACCTTGTCCACGCACTTGGAGATGATGTTGCCGATGGCCACCTGCCCCGCGGTAAACTGGGAGACGATTTTTTCTTTCGTTTCCTTGGCGGAGCGCTGTGTTTTCTGGCCGGCAGAATCGGCGTCCGTGCCCACTTTGTCGGAGGTCTCTTTGCTGGTCTTTCGGACCTTTGCCCCGGCGTCGGCGGCTTCCTTCTCGACCTTCCCGGCAGCGCTCTTGACGGCAGCGGCGGCCTTTTGGGCCGCTTCTTCCGTTTCGGACACCACGCTGTCGGCGGCCTTGGCGGCGGCAGAGGCGGTTTTCTGGGCCGCCTGTTCCGCTGCCTGTTCTACCTGGTCAAGGCCCTCCTGGGCCCCGCTGGGATCGGTCACGACGCCGAAAACGACCTCGCCGTCATGTTCGCGTGCGATGGTGCATCACCTCCCGGAATGCTCTTTCTGGTATTCGGCCTGCCTGGCAAGAATGGACGCCTTGCGGTCTGCCATGGACACATAGCGCCGGGCCGTGCCGCCGGCCTCCGCAGGCAGGGCGTACACCCGGCGCAGCTTCTCGTATTGCTCCCGCATTCCCTTGGGCATGTCGGTCAGATCTTCGGTGCGATAGCTGATGATCTTGCAGATGCGGCACTCGTCCGGCAGGCTCCGGAACAGGGCCATGAAGTCCCACCAGTGCAGCTGCGCCGTGCGCAGGTCGATGCCGTAGGTCTGCAGAAAGGCCGCCCAGATCAGGGGGCCGTCTACCGCAAAATCAAAGCCCCGGGGCATTTCCCGGAACGCCTCCGCGCTGCGCTTCTCCCGCTCGGATTCCTCGGCGCCGCAGCGGTAAAAGTCCAGAAAGGCGTCGAGGTTGTCCTTTGTGAGCGGGCCATGGATGAGCACCCGCTGGGCGTAGTCCTGCAGGGCGGCTTCCTGCTCGGGTGTGTGGGCCCGGGCGGCCATGTTGTCGTAGGTGACCCACGCCCGGAAGTCCGTCTCAAAGCCCTGCGGCAGGCTGTCGGTCAGGTAGCAGTCCGGGCGGGTCATGCCTTGGCCCGGCGTGCTGCCCGGCGCTGCTCCCGGTTCATGGGGATGGGGATGGGTGCCGGGATGGAACTCTTGGCGTCCTTCATGGCTTCCCGGTCGATGGGCTGCAGGGCGGCCATGCGTTCCAGTGCCTCCGGGTTGGCAGCGGCATTGAAGTCGGCAAGCAGCTGCATCAGATCTTCCAGGTCATCCACGTCGATGCCCAGGCGCTGGTCGTAATCCTCGCCCAGCAGATCCGCAAAGAAGTCATCCAGGATCTCGTTGAACTTGATGAGGTATTCGTCATCTTCCTTATCCAACGCGTTCAGCGCCGCCATGGCTGCCTTGTAGCCCTGGATGTACCGCTTGTAGTCCTTGCCTTTGGTCACCTTAAAATCGAATTTCACGTTGCGAAGAATCATAAAAAGCTCCTTTCGTTGGGCCCTGCGCCGGTGCTGCCCCGGCTTGATCTGGCTGGTTCAGGGCATAAAAAATCCCCGTCCGGGGAGGTGGACGGGGACATGTTGAGAACTTACGCCTTGACGGCCTTTTCCGTCTTGGCGGACTGCGGGCTGACGCTGTAGGTGTACTCCGTGGGCTTCTCCACACCGGAGACGGTGACGGAGATGCCGGCGTTGTTGCCTGCGCCGTTGGATGCGTCATTGTTGACGATGACGGAGGCCTTGCCGGTCTCACCCTTGCCGGTGAGCATGGAGAAATAGGCATACGGCACGATCACGGCGCTGCCGGTGCCGAACATCACGGGCAGGCTGGTGACCCAATCCTGCCAGGGGTCGCCATGGGTGCGATCACCGGAGATGGAGAAGGTGCGCTGGGCACTGGTCTTGATGGTGGCGTTGCCCTTGCGGATATACTGCTTGTCCTGGGTGCCGGGGTTCACGGCGGCGGAGTGCTCGGTGATGCACTCCTGGCAGACGATGTAGTCATTCACATCCTTCTGGGTGTCAGCAGTCTGGAATGCCAGCACGAAGTCGTCCGCCATTTCCAGGCCGGCATAGTCTGCACTGGGGGTGATGCCGGTCATCACTTCTTTAACGGTCATAAAATCGCTCCTTTCGGTTGATAGTAGATCAGCTGCAGCTGGATCTGGGCGCGGCAGGCCCCACCCTCGGCTTCGAGGATGTAGCCGCTGGATGTGACGGACACCTCCCGGACGGTGCGCCCGCTGCCCAGCTGCGGGAAATTGCGGGCCCGGTTCTGGCTGGCCACCCACTCGGTCAGGTCGTCCCAGAAGCCGGAGGCTGCGGCCTGCTGGGCGGCGTTGTCCGGGCTGTAGACGGTGTGGGAGGCCAACACATAGTTCTTGAGCCGGAGCGACCCGCTGAAATAGTGCTTGAGCTCCGGTGCGCCGGGCATGTCCAGGATGGTGTACTCCTCGGCGTCGCCGGTCAGGCCTCCCACCCGGAACGCCACACCGTCCTCCTGTGCAGAGGCCACCAGCGGGCAGGTGCGCAGCCAGTCCCGCATGGCCTGAATGGCAGGGGTCATCTGGTTTCCTCCTTCATCACTGCTTTCCAGAACTGGTTCCATGAGACTTTGTTGGCGTCCTTGCTGCGCTCGGCCCAGTAGCTGCCGCGCAGGCCGGTGTCACCGTGCAGGCCCTCGCCCTGGGGGTGCAGATAATACTGAGGTCTTGCATAGGGCGTTGACCAGATGATCTCACCGGTCTCGTAGTCGGTGGCCAGCTGGGCGGAATTGTCCAGCATACCGGTGTCAAAGGGCACCAGCGGGTGGGTGTCCCGGATGATGCGCTGCATGAGCTTGCCTCGGCCCGTGACCATGGCCCGGGTCAGGTTGGCCCCCACGTCCTTGTTCCAGCGGATATGTGCCTTGCACTTGCCGCTGCGGTGCTGGACTGTGAACAGGGTGCCCATGGGCGTTGTGATGGTCAGGCGTCCGCCGTGGCTCTTGTCCCAGATGGTGGCCATGCCGTCATCTCCCTTCCACATGCCAGTGCGGCAGCAGGGGCTCCCGGTTGTCCGAGACTGCCGCCACCGTGCAGCAGGGGTGCGTCTTTTCCAGCCGGGCGTATTCCTCGGCGGTCAGGCTCTGCACCGCACCCTGCACCACCTTCCAGCCCCGCTTGAGCGTCCAGTGCTTTGCCTTTTCGGCAGCGGGCAGGGCTGCCCACTGCACATAGGGCAGGTAGCCCAGGGTGCAAACGCTGGCCGGGATGCGGATTTGGATGGTGCGCTCGGGGTCCTTGCTGGTGCCGGTGCCGGAGGTGTCCAGCTTTTCCCGCCAGCTGCAGGCCGGGAACACCCAGCACTTGGGCGTATCAGTGTCGGCCTTGGGGTCGTGGATGAGGTTCACCACGGTAACAGACGTGTTCATCTCACATGATCCCCCTGTACAGCAGGCCGTGGGGGTCAGACCCGAGGGCGGCTTCCAGCACATGCCAGGCTTCAAAACGCACGGCAGCGGACAGGCTTGTGTTGGCCGCAAAGGTCACAGCATAGCCGTCATTGGAGACGCTCTGTGCGCCCGGTGCAGCACCCACAGCCAGCTGGGCAGCCAGCAGATCCACGATCTGGGCGCAGGCATCCGCCAGCATCTGGCGGCAGCTCTCGCACACGGCGGCATGGGGTTCCGCCTTGCCAAAGGTAGCGCTGTCGATGAGGCGGGACGCCCGGCTGCACAGCACACCGAACGCCAGCTCACTCACCGTGCCGCCCGCCGCCTGGTACTCCGGGTAGGTGCAGTAGTTCATGGGCGGGGCCCTCCTTACGCCTCGATGCGCTTGATGTACAGGGTCTTGGGCTTGGACACCTTGATGCCGTACACCTTGCGGCCCTGCACAGCGGACGCGCCAATGTACTTGCCGGAGCCGCCCAGATCCTGCAGGTGCACGGGGGTCTGCCACTCCATCACACGGTGGCACCAGTTGGGGTGGCCGCAGATGAACTCGGTGGTAGTTTTCTTGGTGCTGACACGGGTGGTGTTCTCGAAGTCCATGTTGTTGGATTCGTACACCGCAAAGCCGGCGATCTGACCCACCGCACCGGTCTGCACCAGCTGCTGGGACAGGTCACCCTGCTTGATGAACTTGTCATCCTGCATGAGGATCTCCAGATACTCAGGGCTGACGATCATAAAGCGGCCGGTCTGGGGCACGCCGTTGCGGCTCAGGGTGCGCTTGGCGGCCAGAGCCTCTTTGTAGGCGGTGGAAGCGGTGCAGGCGGTCTTGGTGGCGCTGATGGTAGCACCGGTTGCACTCTGCAGCGCCTCGATGGACTTCTTGTCGATGGACAGGGCCATGGAGTAGGCGGCGCTGTCCAGACGCTCGGCGGTGATGCCGTCGGGCACGGATGCAGCGTCAAAGCCGTCGATGATCTCATTGACAGCCTCGTCGTTGTCGATGTCCAGATCCAGATAGGTGGTGGTGCCGGCATCGGCATCCACGCCGTTTGCCTTGTCGTATGCCTTGACGGCCACCTCGGTGTCACGCACCGGGATCTTGACCTTGCCGGCCTTGGGGCTGCCCTCGTAGCGGGTGTTGAAGATCGCACCGTCACGGGTGACCAGAGTGGCCCGCAGCTTTGCGTCTACCAGAGCGGAATACCGCTCCTGATTTGCATGTGCCATGTTGAACTCCTTTCGTTTTACAGGTTCAGTTCGGGATTCAGGGACTTAAAGGCGGCTTCCACACCATTGGATTCGTTGGCGGGCGGTGCGCCATGCTCAGCGCCGGTAGAGACCACGGCCACGCCGGCGGCACCGTCTTCACCAAAGGCCCAGGGGTTGGCCTTGGCAGCGTCGTCCAGAGCCTTGTCAATGTCGGCGCTGCGGTCCTTGGAGCCCTTCAGAGCGTCCAGATCCAGCAGGGCACGCACCGCCTTGACGCTGCGGCCCTTCTTGCCCAGGATGGCAGTGTTCAGGGCGCTGTCAAAGGCAAAGCCGTCCGCCTGGGCCTTCATGTCCGCCTGAAGCTTGGTCAGCTCGGCCTCGTACTCCTCGGGCTTCTTCTTGCCTTCAAAGGCTTTCAGGCCGTCCTGGGCGGTCTTGAGCTGGGCGTTTGCGTTGTCCAGCTGGGCCTGCAGGGCAGTGGCGGCGGCCTTTTCGCGGTTGACGTCGTTGCCGTTCTCCTGCATGATCCAGTTCAGCTGTTCCTCGGTAATGCCGGGGATCTTGTTCTTCACATCTTCACGTTTCATGGTGGAAAAGCTCCTTTCTGTGGGGAAAACCTCGGTTTGGTGACACGGTTCTCCGTCCGTGTTCGGTTGTGGGCGGGGTACGCGCCGCCCGCCGCTATGGCTGCTCCCGACATTTGTGTCGGGAACATGGCACCGTTTGCAGGGATCGAACCTGCCGCTTCCGGTTTTGGAGACCGGCGCTCTGCCAACATGAGCTAAAACGGCATGAAAAAAGCGCCCCTGCCCGGATGGGCAAAGACGCTCGCGGTATTTGGTTGTTGTCAGCACCAGTCGATTTCAGAGATGTCACCAGCGATCTCGGAAAGAGAATGGCCGTCGAAAATGGGGGTGTGCATGACGTCCTCCATGCTGTGAACGAGTTTTTCATCTCCATCGTACCACAGAAGATAAGAGAAATTTTCGTCTCGGGTGTCATAAGGGTCTACATGACCTTCTTTTCCGTGATACTGAAAGACGAGCATTGCCCAGCCTTTAGAAAGCTCCTTCTGTAAAGAATCCGCCGTCATAAAATATCACTGTTCTCCTTTCGCTCAGCATCTGTCAACTCACGGGATGGACGACCACACAAATGGCCCTCTGCATCAAAAATATAGTCATGGGCGTGCTCGCCATGTTTTCCGAGGGCTTCTTCGACCTTATGGCCGTGGCCGTTGTTGCTGATTTGCTTGGTCTGACGACCATCCGGGCCGTAATAATTGCGGTCGATGCCGCCCTTTGCATTGGTCTTTTGCGTGATGCCGTTGCGGGGGCCGGTAATGTTGCTCTTGCTGACTTTAATGATAGTTTGCCCAGCGGTGTTTGTCAACGTGTTGTGTCGGACAGCCCACGCTGCCTTACTGCTGGCGCTCCGCCCAAACCCATGCACGCTTGTCCGGGCACTGTCCACCCGCCCGCCGGTGGCCTTGGCAAACTCGCTCAGGCTCTGGCGGGCTGCTTTCAGGCGCATGGCGCTGTCGGTGGTGTCAGACCCGGCGGCACTCTCGGCCAGATACCGCTTCTTCCATTTGCGCACGTTCCGCTCCCGGGCACGCTGCATCTGGTTGACCTCGTACTGGGTGTACAGTTTGCCGTTGTACTCGATGTTCCGGGCGTTCAGCTCCTGCAGGCTCTCCTCCGTCCAGGTGGGCGGGTCGCCCAGCTCAGGGAATACGGCAAAAAAGGTGTGGCGGCAGTTCCAGCCGCACAGGCCTGCGCCGGTGCCGTAGCCGGTGGCAGCTTCAAAGTCCGGGTAGTGTTTACCCTTGTAATCCACTGCCCCGCCCCGATGGAAGCGCCGACCCTGCCACTCGGCGTGACTGGGGCGGGCACCACCGTGGGCGCTGGTCTCAACGAACTCCACGTTCATTTCGTCCATGCGGGCTTCCTGCAGCTTGCCTGCGGTCTGGTTGACACCGGTCAGCACCGCCCGGCGGGCCGCAACTTCCAGCGAATCTGTGTGGCCGCTGGGGTAAGTGATCTCCGGCATCTCGTCTGCAAGGCTGTCCACAGCCTGCTTGACGGCGGTTTTGTAGTCAAAGGCACCTGTGGCCACCTTGCCCCAGGCGACATCCAGCGTGCGCTCAAAGGCCCCGGAGACGGTGTTGGCCGTTGTGGCCGTGAGGTTCCGCCATGTGCCGCAGGTCTGCCGGGCACCGGCGTTGAGCAGGTTGTTCAGGGCCGCGCTCTCTTCAAAGGGTGTGGGCTCGAGGTTGTAGTGGTAATAGATGGCATCTTCCCGCTCCATGGCTTCGGTGGCAGCCTCTTTGAGCAGCCTGCGGATGGTGGCTTCGCTCTTGCCGCTGTACTTTGCCAGCAGCTTGACCACGTTCTCCCGCACCGCCTCGGTCTGCTGGTAGCGCCACAACTGCCAGTCGGCCGTTTCGGTGAGGGTACCCATTTTGCCGATGCGCCGGGCGACATCCTGTAAGATCTCATCCTCGACCTGCTGCGCCAGCTGCACAAAGGCATCCGGCATGGCATCGAGGTAGCTCGGCGGCAGCATCAGGCACCTCCGAAGGTGAGCTGCTCATCGGTCTGGCTGTCAGCCTTGGCCTCTGCCGCCCACTGGTGGGCCTCGTCCTCGCTCAGACCATACCGGGCGGACAGATACCGGCAGCGGGGCACAAGCCCTGCCAGAGCGTCCTCCCGCAGCTGTGCGGTGCGCTCCTGCTCGCTGACAATGTAGCTGTCGTCCCAGTTGACCGAGATGCTGGTGTCCGGGTCCACATCTGCACCCAGCAGGTTCTTTGCCGCCCACAGGATGGCCCGCAGAATGCCGATCAGTGCCGTCTCAATGGGGATCTGGTTTTTGTTGGCGTTCTGCACAAGGTCCTGTCGGCTGCCGGTGTACTCGGTGGCGGTGGCCACCTTGCCCAGCTCAAAACTGTAGCGGTGGCAGCCAAGCCCGCACTTGAAGCTCATCATGTCCAGAGCGTCCTGCACGGCCCGGTGGTTGTCCTCGGTGCGCAGGTCGGGGTTGTACTCCCGCCATGCGGCCGGCTGGTCGATGCTGCCTTCCGGTGCGGGCAGCTCGTAGAAGATCTGGCGGTGAACGGCATCCGGCGGCACAGCGTGTTCCACACCGTCCTTGTCCACCCACTTTTTGCACATGGAGCGGTCATAGAAAATTTTCTTGCCGCCCAGGCGGAGGTCCTGCCGGTAGTTGTCAAAGGCGTAATCCGCCATCTGGGCTGCGTCCAGCGCCTCGGAAAAGACGCTCATACCCAGCCCCATGCCGCCGTCGATGTTTTTGGCGACAGCCGGGCTGAACAGGCTGAACCATGCCGGCGCGCCGGTGACCGTGATGTGCTCCACCATGCCCGGCGGGGTCTTGGCCTTGGCAAATTTCGGCGTGCCGGAAACATCGTCCATCACCTCGAACCATTCATTCGTGATGGTCCGTTCGCCGCCCTTGCAGGTGTGGGTCTGCAGATAGACGGCGGGCTTACCGCCCATCACGCACTCGGACACAAAGGCGGCCTCGGTCACCACGCCCCGCTCCACGCTGATGGGCAGGATGCAGCAGGCGGGGTCATAGTCCAGCTGAATGCGCCCCTGCGGCGAGGGCAGGGCGTTCCCGGCGGCATCCACCGTCAGGCCTTCCACACTCAGCACAAAAGCACCGGTGCCGGACCAGTAGGCCTGCTCCACCAGCTCGTTGGCATTCTCCCAGAAATGCAGCTGCCGCAAAAGGCCGCCGGTCTGCTGCTCATCACTGCCCAGCAGGTAGGCGGCACTCTTTGCGTCGCCGATCTGGAAGGTGGTCTTGTCGTTGAGCAGCAGGTTTGCCCAGTCCTCGCAGACATGTTTCGGCATCCGCAGGGAAGCCAGACGCCGGGAAATGACGCTGCCGTCCGGGGCGTCTTCTTTCTGGTCGTGGATGTCGGGCACGTCGCCCTTCCACCACTGCCGCCAGACCTCGATGTTGCCGTAGTAGTCTGCATCCAGCTGCAGATTTCTGGTTTTGTTCAGGTGTTCGATAAAGGCAGAAACGTTCATCTTGCAGTCAGTCTCCTGTAATCGCGCTCGATGGTGTACTCAAAGGCGTCGAGGGTGTCAATGTCGGTGGTGCCGTCGTCCAGACGCTCGTCCACGCCGGGGCGCTTCTGGCTCCACAGGGCGCTTGCAAGGGCGTCCCGCAGGGTGACGGCTTCCGGCAGATACCAAAAGCGCCCGCCGCCCATCAGGATGGACGTCAGGCGGATGCGGTCGATGATCTGGATCTTGGCGGAGTTGTTGACCCGGTCGGCCAGCCAGCTCAGGCGGGAGGCACGCAGCCGGGTGCGGATGTGGTTGATGAGCGTCTGCTCGGCGCTGTCGCAGAAAAGATAGTGGATCTCGCCGTACCGTGCGAACACGGCGGTGCAGAACTCAATGAGCTGTGCGGCGAGGTAGTCAGCGTCCTGATCCTTCGGGTCGATGCGGGCGGATGCCAGCCCAACGACCCCCGCGTAATACGGCAGGATGCCGGTGGCCACAAAGGCGTGCCGGGAGCCGTTGCCGCCGAAGTCCACCCCGATGTGCACCCGCCACGGCTTGCAGCGCTTGTCTGCGGGCCAGAGAAAGCGCTTGTCGCCGGCGGCGATGCTGTCCGCAAACGGGCGGTAGATGATGCCACCCGCCGCCGCCCACTGTCCCAGAATGAACCGGTTATAGTACACCGTGCCGGGGTACTCCTTTTTCAGCTGCGCCACGAACTCCGGCGGCAGGGTGGGGTTGTCGTCGATGGTGTAGGCCTGACAGTAAATGTCAGCATCACTGTCGAGGAACCGCTTGAACCAGTGCTGGGGGTTATCCGGGTTGCAGGTGCCGTCAAAATGGCTGTGCGGGCAGGAAAGGCGGCTCTTGAGCATCTGAAAGACGCCCTCGTCCCAGGTGGTGATCTCGTCGCCGTAGGCATACTCGAAGGCAGCGCCCTGAATGCGGGCAATGTGCTTTTTGTTGTCAGCGCCCAGCACATACACCTTGCGGCCAAACAGCTGCACGACATTGCCGGCAGCCGAGGTGCGCACGACGCCCACCAGCTCCGCCCCCCAGAGGGCCCGCATGGGCTCCAGCACGTTGCGTTCCAGCGTGCCCAGGGTGTTGCCCAGCATGACCAGCAGGCCCTCGTCCCGGGCCGCGCAGATGCGCTTCGGGATGGTGACGGCGCAGTCTAGGTAGGTCTTGCCGGAGCGGGTGGCCCCGGTCTTGATGTTCCAGCGGTGGCTGCAGTTGCGCAGGAACTCCTGCTGGAACTCAGTCAATGGCACTGTCGATTCCTCCCAGCAGCTTGCGGGCATTTTCCAGCGTGTCGGCACCGGGATCCTCCTGCGGTGCTTCCTCGCCCAGCATCTTCAACAGCACCCCGGCGGCGCGGGCATCGCCGCGCTTGGCGGCTTCGGCCATGCCCATGACCACGCTCATCTGGTTGTCCACGTCCTCAGGCTCCACCTCGTCCCGTAGCAGGGCGTTCACCCGGCGGCGGTCGGTCTCCGGCAGGCTGAGGTAATAGTCGGCGGCTTCCTTCATGCTGCGTTTGCGGCGGCGTGCCTTGCCGGACGCAATGCCGCCCTGCTGGGCGATCTCTCTCTGTTCGCTCTCCGTTCGCTTGTTGAACGGGATAAGATTCTTCTCGTTGGACACGTCACCACCTCTCATGGTTCAGGTAAAACAAAAGCCGCCCCGGAGGACGGCCAGAAATATGCAAAGGATGCCCGGCTGGTACATTCAGGCTGTTGGTCGGTAAAGGTTGTTCCCCTGTCGCAGCCGGGCAGCACAAAGCCCGCAGGGGGAAGGGAGTAAGGGACCTTTCCTGCGGGCTTCGGCAGTTTAAATTTTAGCAGGGGTTGACCGTATTATCAAGTCCGGTCTGCTCCGGTTTGCTCCGGACTTTTGATGTCCAGCTGGCGGACGGCGGCGCTGTGATGCTGGAACATCTGGCTGCGGGACAACCGGACGTAAACGGCGATCTTGTCCCAGTCCTCCAGCAGGACGTACCGGCGGAACAGGATCATGAAATCCACCTCGTTGTCCAGCTGGCTGAACACGTCCATCAGCTCGGCACGGATGGCGTCGCACACAGTGGATTGTGCTTCAGCAGCCTGCCTTGCTTCCTCGATGCGCTCCACCGCGCGGGGCAGTGCCTGACCGTCCCCGCCGCCGCCCGGCATGGCGGAATAGCGCTGGGTGGTGTGCATGGCTTCCGCTTCCAGCGTAGCCAGCTCGTCCAGACGCAGCCGCTCGAACCGTTTGGCCGACCGGTACCGCCAGAGCCAGGCTTTTTTCTCTTCGTAGGTCAAACTCGTTTTCTCCTTTCTATGGAGGGTATGGAGGGTAGGAACCTATTTCCGAAAACTCCCTAGTAGGGAAACAAAAAAATAGAATATATAGGAAAGTCCCCGGAAAGGCTCCTTTGCTTCCATTCCCTCCATACTCAGTTCTTCAGGCGGGTCTGTTCGTACAGCGGCGGGCCCTGGGTGCTGCGGGCGGGCAGTTCTGCACCGCGGTTCAACGCCATGCAGCGCAGGCCCTCCTCAGACAGGGCCATGCCCACATACTCGTTGTAGTACATGCCCTTGCGCACCTCGTAGTGCTTTTTGACCTCGATGCCGAATTGCTTGTTGGCCATGCGCCACTTCTCGTTGTTGTCGCTGCACCAGTTGAGATAGGTGCGGAACAGCACGCTGGCCTGCACGGTCTGGCCCTCGGCGGGCTCGGTGCAGTCGGCCAGAAAGGCGGCAATGCGGTCCTGATCCTGCTTGTAGGCGTCCACGGCCTTATCCACAGCAGCACAGGCGGGCAGACCGTGCTTTTTGCCGCCCTTGCTGAGGGCAAGCCACTTCTGCAGGCCGTCCAGCGCCCAGTTGAGGATGCCGGAGAGCTCCGCTTCCAGCTTCTGGGGCAGCAGCATGTCCTGTTTGTCCGGCGGGATGCACTGGGTGAACGGGATGAGCCGGATGCGCCGCCAGATGCCCACGTCGGTGCCATGGATGCGGGGCAGATGGTTGGTTGCCATGACCAGTTTGAACTCGGGCCGGAACTCAAATTCCTTGCCGTACTGGAAACGGGCCGTGATGGTGTTGCCGCCGGTCATCTGCTTGACCAGACCTTCGTCCAGCATGGCACCCTGATCTCCCTCCTCGATGGTGACAAGGCGGGCCCCTTTCAGGCGGGCCACGTCGCTGCGGGCGGCACCGGAGGAGCGGCTGCGGGCGCTGGTGATGGTCTCGGCCTGGGCGTTCATGCCGTAATCGCCGAACAGTTTGGCCAGCGCCTCCAGGAATGTGGATTTGCCGTTGGAGCCGTCGCCGTAGAGAAAGAACATGCACTGCTCCCGGGTGGAGCCGGACAGGCAGTAGCCGGTCATCACCTGCAGGTATTCGGCCAGAGCCCTGTCCCCGCCGGTGACGGAATCCAGAAACGCCCGCCATGTGGGCGCTGCGGCGTCCGGGTCATAGATGACCTGCGCCAGACGGGTGATATACTTTTCCCGGTCATGGGGCAGTAGCTTGCGGCGGGCCAGATCCAGGATGCCGTTTTGCACGTTCAGCAGGCCCCGGTTCCGGTCGAACTGCTCCGGCAGCATGGGGATACCGGGCAGGTGCTGGGCCTCCTTGAGAAAGGCCTCCTTGCCCCGGCTGGAGCGGCTTTTCTGGACGTGTCTGCGCTGGGCGGCGGCGTTGTCGGTATCACGGATGCCAAAGCAGGCCTTGTCCATCTGATCCAGCATCTCGTCTGCAAAGCGCTTGACGGTGGCCAGGTCGTCCCGCTGCCAGCGGGTGCCGTCCCACACCAGCCAGCACTTGTCGGTGGGGTTGTAGCGCAGGCGGTCGGCGTACCGGTCACGGAAGCGGCGGGCGTTGCCGGTGTCGTCCATGGAGTAGCTCTTGACGCCGGGGGCCGGCGCGCTGGCCGGGGCCTGCTCCCTGCCGACACCGGTGTATTTGGCATTGAGGGCCCGCAGGGCTTCGTCCTGATCCGCAAAGGCCGGGCCGCCGTCTGCTGTCTGCGGGGGCGGGGTGTACACCTCCTGACAGTCGGCCACGGCACGGTCCAGGGTAGCGTCGCCGTAGGTCTTGGCACCCCGGCGCTGGTCCCACTTGGGGCGCATGAGGCCGGAGGCACGGAACACCCGGTCCATGCGGGCCTTGTCAGCGGCGAACCAGAAGGCCAGCAGGTTGCAGAAGCTCAGATCCGCCTCGCTGTGGCTGGCGTAGTAGGCCTGCCAGCTGCCGGCATACAGGGCCGCAAAGCGCTCCCCGTCTTTGGCGCTGCAGGCAGTGTGCAGGATCTCCTCGTCGGAGCGGTCCACGGCCTGCCACACCACAGCCGGGGCGGGCGTGCCGGCGGGTTCGGGCTTGGCCAGATACTGCGCATGGACGGCGGCGCAGGCCTCGGTGCGCTCGGCAATGGCCTTTGCTTCCAGCACGTTGCCGGTCACGGTGAAATACCGGCCGCCGTCGTACATTTCCAGCCCGATGCTGCTCTTGCGGCAGGGGCCGGCGGGTTTTGTGCCGGTGAACAGGATATGCACGCCGGTGCCGCTGGGGCTGGCCTCGGTGTAGCTGTCCATCCGGGCAATGATCTGCACCGCCATATCGGAGAGGGCCCCGGTGGCCGGATCCCGGCAGTGGTCAATGTCGATGCCGCACAGCCCATCTCCCAAAAGCACCCCGACACCGCGCAGGCCATAGCGGGTGACCGCGGCCTGTGCCGCTGCCAGCGTGCCCCAGGTGGAGGGCTCGTTGGGCATGGCGTTCTTGCCGGTGGCGGGGTTGATGGGAGTTTTGGCAGCATCGAAACAGACCCAGCGGCGCGCCTCTTTTAAAGGTTGCGGGAACTGTTCGAGCATGAGCACCTCCGGTTAAAAGGGCATGTCGCCGTCATCGTCGGCGGGGGTAAAGCCGTCCGCGTCGGCTGCCGGAGCGGATGCGCCCAGCACCTCGTGGATGTCGCCCATGCCCAGATATTTGTCTACATAGGTGCGGGTGTACTGGGGGTTCTGTTTGTCGGTCTGCACATTGATGGCGCAGCGGCGGCCCGTGAACTGCGGCAGGATCTGCTCCAGCTCGCTCAGGCGTTCGAGGGGCAGCTGGATGGTCTGCAAAAAGCCCTTGAAGTAGGGCAGGCCGTTCTTGTGCAGGCCGTAGCTGGTAAAGGCATAGCGGCCCTTGTACTCGCCCTCGGTCACAACAAAAGACACGCTCAGGGCCAGACCGCCGCCCGTGCGGGCCACGATCTTGGCCTCCTTGATCATGGCGTTGTAACGGCCCACCGGCACGCTGCCGGAGCCGGTGCTGGCACTGGCCGAGGCAAATTCGTCATCCAGTGCGGCAAGGGTGCTTGCATAGTTCAGTTCGCTCATAGTAGTTACTCCTTTTCTGTGATGTTCATCTTTTTATAAAGGCTCCGGCGCTGCTTGTACTGCGTCAGGAGCTGGGGCGTCTTTTCGTCCACGATGTCCAGCACCAGGGCCTCGGTCTTGCCGGGGGCCGGGCGCTGGATGCGGCCGATGCTCTGCTGCACGATCACCTTGTTGCGGGTGGGCGTTGCCAGCACCAGCCGGTCCAGCCGGGGGATGTCCAGTCCTTCCTTGGCCAGCTGGTAGGTGGCAAACAGGATGCGCGCCTGCCCGTTCTTCATGCGGGCAAGGGCCTGCTGGCGGTCAGCCTTTTTGGTGCTGCCGCAGACGAACTCTGCCGCAAGGCCCAGGTCCAGCGCGTACCGGTGCAGCCGTTCCAGCACGGCCAGCGAGGCGGCCAGCACCAGCCAGCTGGTGCCCTCGGTGACGACACGGTCCAGCACCGTTTCCACCGTGTGCATCCGGGCCTCGTCCGCTGCCATGTGGTGCATCAGGCGCACATAGTCGATGGGGCTCTCGTTGGCCCGGGGCGTGTACACGAAGGCGGTGGGCACGGTCTCCACCCGGGGCGTGATGGTGATCTGTTCCAGCTGGCCGGGGTCGATGACCGCCACCCTTGGGCCCAGCACCTGAAAGATGGTCTCACTCAGGCCGTCACTGCGCTGGTCGCTGGCAGTCAGGCCGAACCGCCACCGGGCGGGCAGGCACCGCAGCACCGCGGCAAACATGCTGGCGGATTCCGGGTTGTTGACCACATGGTGGCACTCGTCCACGATCACCACGCCCACGGTGCGGGACAGCTCGTCCAGCTCCATGCGGTACAAACTCTGCACGGTGGCAATGGTGAGTTTGGTGCCCAGGCGCTTGCTCTTGCCGGAGATCACGGCCACTTCCCGGTCGTCCAGACCAAGGCGCAGCTGGGCACGCTCCTTGGCCTGCTGGGCCAGATCCAGCGTGTGGGTGATCCAGAGGGCTGGCCGCCCCAGCCGGGCGATGAGCGCCATGCCGATCTCGGTCTTGCCGGCCCCGCAGGGGGCCACCAGCACGCCCTGACACCATTTGCAGGCAAGGGCGGCGTCCACGGCCTGCTTCTGGTAGTCCCGCAGGGTAAAGCCGGCCTTTTCAAAGGGGCAGGGCTCGCCCCGCAGGGTCCTGTCTTTGGACACGGTGCCGGCCGGGCGCTGCCGCCAGACTTCCTCGGCCATGCCCCGGGGCAGCGTGAGGGCGTTGCCCTTGATCTCGTACAGCATGATGGTCCTGGGAATGTTCCAGGCCGGGCGGCCCAGCCGCAGGGCGTTCTCGTAGCGGGGGTTCGGCACGGTCAGCTCCCGGCTCAGCTGGTGCAGCAGCGGGGTGGGCACATCGGAGAGGTGCAGCTCTCCATCCAGGGTGTAGATCACGGGTGCACCACCTCCAGCACGTTCAGCAGGTCTGTGGGCAGGCCCTCCAGCTTCACACTGCCGCGTTCGCCGCTCTCGATGGCGTCCCGGATGTAGTACCACGGGAAAAAGCAGTCCACGGCAGGGGCGTCCCGCCGCACGGCCACCACGGCAACGCCGCCGGCGTCCTCCTTGCGGGAGAGGTTCTCCACCTCGTTGGGGCGGAAGGCCGAAAAGGGCAGGTTCCCTTTGGCAATGTGCTTGCACTCAATGCCCCAGCTGCGGCCGTCGATGGTGGCCTCGATGTCATAGGGCTGGCCGCCCCAGTCGGCGGGCCAGAGCCTTGCCCATGCCTGCGGGATGCCGCCCAGCACCGCCAGCAGATCGTCCTGCCAGCTTTTGCCCCGGGCGTTGCGGGCCTGCTGCAGCTGGTCCTTTTTCTGCCGGACACGGGCGTCACTGGGCTTCATAGGCGGCCTCCTTGTCCTTCTCGGCGGCACGGCGGGCCAGCTCGGCCTTTTTGGCGCAGGCGGCACACAGGCACTTGCCGTAGGTCTTGCGGGTGAACTCTGCCAGCTGGGCAAGGGTCATTTTGCCGGTGGCGGACACCAGATGCCCGCAGGCTTCGCAGCGCACCGGCTCTTTGCCCTCGTTGGCCCAGTCGGCCAGCTGCTTGCCCAGCTCCGGCGTGATGACCGTGTTCAGGCCGTCCAGAAAGGTCACGTCCTTGCTGGCGGTGGCAATGTGGTCACGGCCGATGTTCAGCATCAGGTCGAACTCATACTCCACATCGTCCCGCTGCACGGGGGCCATGCCCACCTTCACCGGCACCTGCTTGCCGCGGTCGTTCTCGGTGAGCACATAATCCTGCTTGACCCGCAGGGTGCAGATGGTGTGGCAGTTGACCGACAGCAGGTAGTTGATGAAATCGTTCTGGATGCGGCCGGCCTCGTCCCAGGCAGTATAGCTGTTTTTGTTGGGCTGGGCGGCAATGCCGGCCTTGATCTCCAGAACGCCGCCGGAGCTGTTCCAGGCATGGGACAGGCTGTCCACGATGACCACGCCCTCCGGCCCGACGGTGCGTACGGCGGCGTCCACAGCCTCCTTGTAGTGGGCCGGGGAGTACGGCGGAGTGAGCTCGATGTAATAAAAGGCCCCGATGCCCAGATCCGAACGGTTGGCGTACAGCTGGCCGCGCTTGTGCTCAGTATCAATGAGGCAGATCTTCTTGAAATCCCCGCCGGTCATGCCGGAGGCCAGCAGCAGGGCGCCCAGCGTTTTGCCGCCGCCGGACACGCCGGCCAGCGCAATGCGGAGCTTGGATTTTTCTCGGGTGGCGACAGTTACTTCTACCATGTCAATTCTCCTTTTCCGTGTGCCAGACGCGGCAGGCGGTTGCCGCCGTGCGGGCGATCTCGGGCACGTTGGTGATATCGTTCCAGATCCAGAACCATGCCTCGGTGTCCTCATCCGTCCAGCGGGCCAAAATCACGCCGGGGTCAAAGGCACCCAGATTTGCCCCGCCGCTCACCACGGCAAAAGCGTCCAGATCAAAAGCGGCGGTCTCAAAATTGCCCAGCTGCACCAGAAACTCGGTCTCGGTGCGCAGGGGCAGGGGCTTCATGCCCAGATTGTAGGTCAGGGCGGTGCAGTCCGCAATAGCAAGGTCCCGCTCTGCGGGTTCCAGGGGCTTTGGGTCAAAGCCCTTCACCACCCAGGCGGCATACCCGATGCGGGGCAGGTCGGCCAGCCAGGTGACGATCTGGCCGGTGACCTCGCCGGGGCACTTTTCCTTGGGGATCAGCAGGGCCCAGCCGGCACCGGACAGAAAAAAGCAGTCCCGGAGCCCCCGATCGGTGCGGATGATCTTGATGCCGCCGCCCTTGTAGCTCTTTTTCATGAGCCGGATCAATGCTTTATAGTCGAATTTCATTCAAACAGCGCCTCCCGTTCCGCGTCCTCTTCACTGCCGGCGGCAGTGGGGTTGATGGTGTTTTCTTCTTCCAGCGAGGACATGATCTCCCCGCAGACGGCATACAAAGGGGTGCCCATCTGGGCCAGCGAAGCGTCGGCGGCAACGGCGCTGCCAAACCAGTTCAGGTACATGGCCCGCACGCTGTCCGCAATGAACTGCGCCTGCTGGGCACAGGCCTGTGCCGGGGCAAGCAGCCCTTCGGCGTCCTCCTGATACTGCCGCAGCCGGGCCTGCGCTTCGGCGGCCTGCCGCCGGGCTTCCTGCACGGCGTTGCGGGACAGAGCCTCCGCCTGCCGCTTCACTTCGTCCTTGTCCACAACTCCGGTGATGGGCTGCTTTTTCAGGGCGTCCTCGGCGGTCTTGGCGCGGGCCTCGGCTTTGTCCGCCCGGTCTTTCTCCTGCGAGGCCTTCAGCCCCAGCCGGTTGCAGTCCTTGGCGGTGCTCAGCTGGTCAGCACGGGCTTTGTCCCGTTCAGCTTCGGCCCTTTCTGCCCTTGTGGTCAGGCCGGAGATATCGGCGTTTGCGGCATCCCTCTGAGCCTCGGCGGCATCGGCACGCTGTTTCTCCCGTTCGGCCTGATTCATGGCGTTCACCCGGTCAGTGCGCAGCTGCTGGTTCTCCTTCAGCAAATCCTGATAGGCCTTGTTTGTGGAAACCTCGCCGTTCTTGACCTTTTCCACCAGCTCCTGCGGGGCGCTGGGCTTCGCCACGGCATACAGCAGGGTCGGCGGCAGGGCTTCCAGAATGGCCCGCTGGCGGGGGCTGCTGCCGTCCATCAGGGCAGAGACCTGCAGCAGGTTGTAGGCGGTTGACTTGGTGATGCCAATGGAACAGCACCATGCCCGGAAAGAATCATCGCCACGGTTGCCGTGCTTGGAGTTGTCCAATTGTTGGACAACTCCGCACAGCGCATCATGGGCAGCAGCAATGGCATTACCCATGTGCACGAGGCCGCGCTCGGCCAGTTTTTTGCCGTGCTGGTACTCCTTTTCTGCAAAGTGCAGGTCATCCACGGTCTGTGCATCCAGCCCGGAATAATCAAACGCCGGGCGGATCTCGTCCGGGATCGTGGTCAGGGGCTTGTTCTGTGTCGTCTGGGTTCCGGGCACTTCCGGTTTGTCAACATCCGCAGAGTGAGCGGGAGTTAAATGCTTTTCGCCTTCGGTCTGATAGCTGTTGCACTCCTGCACGGGATGGCCGCAGCTGTGGCAGTTTCCGAAGCATTCTTCTTTGCACCCGCCACAGGTGCAGGTAGAGCAGATGCAGGAAGCAGGAACACCCGAGGAAGAATCCTCTTCCACTGGGTCGATGGGGGCATTTTTGCAGGGCTTGGCATTTTCTAATGCGTCCAGCATTGCGCAGTCGATTTCGTACTCGTCCAGCGGGGCGAACTCCGCGCCATTGGTCAGAAACGACTGTGGGGTCAGATTCTTGTCTGCCGCTCTGGCCAGCTCAAATCTATGCGTCATGATGCGGCTTTCTTTCCAAATGCTGCCGTTCCAGTACCAGAACCGGCCGCGGTAACAGGCATAAACCATCTCGTTGGAAATCTTGGAACTGATGGTGTAGTCCGTCATACCCGCACCTCCGTGTCCTTCAGGCGGTCCAGCAGCTCGGCCTGCAGGTCTTTGCTCATGGGCACGAGGCTGTTGTTCTTCCACCCGTAGCACAGGATGGTGCCGTAGATGTTCTGCCCGCGGTAGATGCGGTTCAGCCCCTTGCCGAGGATGCCGTACACCAGCACCGCCGGGGTGCGGGGCAGCACCTTCTGCGTGCAATCGCAGCCCAGCATGGCTTCGATGCCCTGCAGCGTGTCCGGCAGGGTGGTGACGACCGGGGCTTTGCCCGGCTCGATCAAAATACCTTTCATTTGTAAAATCCTTTCTGATGTGATATCATCAGGATGATGGTGAGTAGAAAATCCATCATCCTTTGGGCTCGTCGGTGTCGTTACCACCGGCGGGCTCTTCCTTTTTGGGCCGGGAGAGTACTCTGATCCATTCGGCACGCTGGTCGGCGGATGCATAGTGGTAGCCCACTTCGTCCATGCCGTGCTCGCGGGCAGGCTTTTCAAAGCCGTTTTCTCCGTGGGCCAGCTCATAGCCGGAATCGGCCAGCTTCAGGATCTGGCGGGGTTCCCAGCCCTGCATGGCTGCGGTAAGCTCCAGATAGGCAAGAGCCGTGCCGCAGGACATGGCGGCCTCCCGGATATAGTTGGAGGGAATGCGTTCCAGCTCGTTGACGTCCAGGCAGCCCTCCGTCTTGATGCAGTAGGCTGCGTTGCTCTCAATGGATGCAGCTGCCGTGCTGAGCTTGGCAGCTGCCCCGGCCAGATGTGCCACACAGTCCCTGTCCTGCCACTTGAGGGGCAGTTCCTGCACCAGATAGGCCAGCACATGGGCCTTGCGGTCAGTGAGTTTCATGGGGCTCCTTTCTCCGGGGTGGCGTCAGGCTGTCCACCTCGCTGCGCGGGATGAGCTCCCGCTGACAAATGTACTTGACGTGCTGCCTGCCGTCCTTGAGCCAGTGCGAGACGGCAGACGCAAAACTGTTGGCGCTGGCGTAGCCCAGCCGCCGGGCGCACATGGCGGCCGTGCCGCTGGCCAGCAGGTCACCGCTCTTGGCGTCCCACACGGTGTACCACGGGACGTTGTTGACAAAGTCAGCCATGGGGGATGTCCTCCATGAGCCGCAGCACACCTTCCAAGTCCTCAAGCACAAGAACATAGACCTCAATTCGTGCTTCGAGCTTGTAAAGCTCAGACGCCCAGCGGGTCGTTGTCATAGCATTGCTGTCTTGCTGGCAGAGCTGCCCGTACTTCTGCTGCAGGCTCTCGACGTACTCCTTGGCGGTCATGCGTCAGCCTCATTTGTGAGCTTAAGGACACGGTCGAGGATTCTGCCCTGTGCCTCAAGCGTCCGGACAGTGCACTTAAGCGCCCAAATTTCGGCGTCCAGCAGCTTGTCCTTTGCGTAGAGCGCCAGAGTGTACAGCAGGTTGATGAGCTTCTTTTTCAGCATCAGCCCACCTTCTTCCGGCTCTTCACGGTGTTCTGGGGCTCCTTGTGGACCTTCTTGCCGGCTTTCTCCTCGGCGTCCTGCACGGCAAAGCTGATGCGCATCAGGGCAAGGGCTGCCAGAATGAGCACCATGGCGGTGGTGAACTCGCCGTCGGTGATCGTGCCGCCCATCTGGGCCCCGCCCTCAATGCCCAGGGCGTACAGCAGGCCCGCGCCGAAGCACCCGGCGGCCAGCACCTGCAAAACGGTGGATTTGATTCTCATGCCTCTTCCTCCTCTTCCAAATTCAGCCCTCGCTTCCACGAGGGGTAGCACTTATCGGTGTCCCAGCCCACGACGGTGTGCCACTCACCGTTGGCAAAGATCTGGATGGGTACGGACTTGAGCCCGGCCACATCTCGGCCCAGCTTGTAGATGCCAGACCCTGCGGTGATATCGCACCGGAACCAAGCGTGCGCCATGAGCGGCGCAATGTACGGCAGGCCGATGGGGGCCTGCGCCCGTTCACGGGCGGGGATAATTGTGGTGGTCATAATGTCCTCCTTACTTGTAGCTGCGCTTCTGGACGCTGGTGCGGCCGTAGCGCATGAAGTAGATAAAGCCAAGCCGCGGGATGCGGATGGTGCTGCCGTACAGGATCACCGGGAAGCCCAAGGCTCCGGCGTCGATCTGTGCCTGGCTGCGGATGGACTGCACGCTGCAGCCCAGGAACTGCGCCACCTGTTCGGCGGTCAGGGTCTGCTGGGGGTAGGTCTCCAGCTCATCCAGCGTGGTGGGGAACGGGGTCTTTTCCATAGATCATTCCTCCTTCTTGTCCGGCAGGGCAATCTCCATTGCCGTCTGCATGATCTCGTCAAAGCCCGGCAGGCCAAAGGCCACGATGCTCAGCTGGTCAATGCGGCTGTTCAGCTCGCCCTGCGCCTGCTGCACAAGGTTCTCCGCTCTGCGCAGCCGGTCGCAGGCACCGCCGTACAGGGACTTCCATTTTTGGAAGTGTTCCTTGAAATCATCCCGGTCTTTGATGAAGTCGTCACGCATGGCCGTGACGTTGGCCAGGGCGGCCTTGGCTTCGCTCACGGCCTGAATGGCGGCGTTCAGCGGGGTGTTGGTGGCTTCCAGCTGCTCGATGTGCTGCTTGGCCTGGAAGCTCTCGTATGCGCCGGTCTTGTGGATGGCGGGCAGCACCTCGCTGGTGACCCAGTGCTTGAAGGCCTTTGCCTTGGGCATCTTGCTGCTCAAAATCAGGCTGTACAGGCCGCTTTCGTTGATAAGAGCGGTCTTGGATGCGGGGGACGCATTCCCATTTTGGGAATCTGTCTCCTGCGGCACATCCCTGTTTTGGGTATCTGCCCTCTGTGGCAGAACCACAAGCCGCTTGTCCTCCTCATCAACATGGGCAATGATGGCCTTGCCGGGATTCTTGTACCCCAGCGCCACGGCAACGTCCTTGCCGACCAGCCAGGGCGTGCCGTTGATCTCGACGGTGCGCACCTGCCCGAACTCGGGGTTTGAGAATGTGGTTAAGTCGTTCATGTGGGTTTGACCTCCTTGTGGGTGGCTCCCTTCTGCGGTAGAATAGAGGGGCAGAAGGGAGGTGGAAATAATGGAACCTACGGCAAATGCGGGAATGTCTGTTTCAGACTGGTCATCGTTGGTAGCGATGGTTGTAGCAATCTGTGCATTGTTTTCTCCGGCTTTAACAGCCTTCTTCAACAATCAACATCAGCTTGAAATGAAAAAATTGGAGTATGAACATCAGGAACGCGAAGCACAGCAAAAGCGCGAACGCGAAATCTATGAGGGCTATATCCGCGCGGCGGGCGCAGCTGTCCAATCCGAAACACTTGATAATCTGAGCGAATTTGGCTCTCATTCAGCACTGGCAATGTATTATGCACCAAAAGAGCTTCGAGAAGATATGCTGTCATTGGAACGCTTGGTGAAGCGAACCTCTGCAACACAAGATCTTCACAGCATGAAAGTTGAACTTTTGAATAAAATCGTTGTCAGGCTGCGAGACACAAAAGAAACGCAGTTGTCAGCAAACCAATAATGATGGAGTAAACTGGGTACCACGTCATGAGATCCGGCACGAGTTTCTTTGTGAGCAGATTGCACAAGACGATGACAGCCCAGAGTATCGGAATCAACTTTAGCGTAAACACTGTGGACAATCCTCCTTATTCAGATTTATCCGAATTATGATATGATAGCTCGACATCCTGCACCACCAGCTGCTGTCTGCCGTCACGCCAGTCCGGCTGACCAGCTCTTCCACAAGTTGCGAAGTCGGCACATCCTTCAGCGCCCAGCGTTCCTCTTCCACAGGTTCGCTGGGCTTTTTGTTGTTGTCCATGGTGTTCACCTCCTTGTATGCACCTCGCTCCTGCTGTAAAATAGAAAAAAGCAGGGAAGGAGGTGGAAATAATGAATCGTGTGGTTGTAACGCATTGGTACGATGCACAGCGATACATAAAATGTGGCTGGACGCTTTAGCATGAACGTGAAGTGGTTCTGCCTGGGATTAACAAGCAGTACACAGAATGTTCGCTGCTTTGGGAGCAGCCAGGAGAACCGGCTGAACCGGAGGGGCCCTTTATTGAAATGAAACTCGTTGATGTTACACCCAGCCCAAAACATAGACGATAGAGCCGTCTGCTGCAGTTTCTGCATCGAAAGCTATCCAGTTGCCGCTGGATAGCTTTTTTGCTACCTCGTTGCAGTCGGAAGTTTTGCAGATTCCCTGCACTGCTCGTTCTGCATCGTTCCGGGGTGGGCGCTCCATAGTGGAGAGCGTTACGGGATATGTGGGAATATCCGAGATCTGTTTCACCTTCTTCACCTCCTTTGGAATGAACTTGCGGAATCTAATTCCGCAATCAAGAGAAAAAAATAGCTTCTTTCTCGCTCAGGGAAAGACCAAGCATAGAGGACAGCTTATCAACTTCGGAGACTTTGAACTCATTCTCGTTGTTGATTTTGCGCTGGAGACAATAAGGAGTAATGCCAAGATTCTCAGCAATGGCCTTGAATTTCAGGCCTTTCGCTTCGATTCTTTCCCGTAGGGTTTTAGTATCGGTCATGGATTGTAAAACCTCCTTTCGTTGTTTGATTGGGGAATTAAATTTCGCAAGATGATATTAGCACTTTGCGGAACAAAAGTCAACATATTTTGCGGATTTCTTCAAAATTTATTGAATTTAATTCACGAATGTGGTATTCTATCCATAGAAAGGCGGTGCCGAAATGTCTGAAATATATAAACGTATCAAATCCCGGCGGCTGGAACTCGGATGGACAACAGACGAGCTCGCAAAGCGCATGGGTTATAAAGACCGGTCGTCCATCAGCAAAATTGAAAATGGTAAGGCAGATATCCCTCAATCGAAGGTAAAAGAGTTTGCGGAAGTGCTGGACACATCGGTCTCGTGGCTGATTGGGATTGATGACGAGGACAATAGATCCACCGCCCCCGCACCCCGGCCCATCCCGAAGGGATTTATTGAGATGCCTGAGATGGTGCAGGTGCCCCTGATCGGCAGCATTGCGTGCGGTACGCCGATTACTGCGGAGCAAAACGTCAAGAGTTACATCGGCGTTCCGGCGGCATGGCACGCAGACTTTGCGCTGGAATGCCACGGTGACAGCATGGCACCCACTATCTGCGATGGTGACGTGGTGTGCATCCGCAGCCAGCCGGAAGTGGAGCAGGGCCAGATCGCAGCGGTGCGCATCGGCGAGGAAGCTACCCTCAAACACTGCTACTACCAGAACGGCGTGGTGCAGTTGATTGCGGATAATCCGTCCGTTTGTCCGCCGATGGTCTACACCGGCCCGGATCTGGAGGATATTGAAATCGAAGGACTGGCTGTAGGCTTTTGCCGTGGGCTGGTATAATGCTGTGTTGTTTAAAAAAGGAGGATTTTTATGAAGTGTGCAAATTGCGGTGCAGAAGTTGGGGATGCGAAATTCTGTCCAGAATGTGGAGCGGCTCTAAAGGAGGGGATGAAGGCCCCGTCCAAAGATAAGCAAAAAAAGAAAAAAGGGTTTGGGTGCGCAACTGTAATTTTTGTTGCCGTTATAGGGCTCTTTGTGCTTATGTGGCTGTCTGAGATGACTTATAGTTCGTCCACGTCCAGAATAACGTCGCAATCGTATTCGTTGCGATCTTCTTCGTCGCAATCTTCCAACCTGACAATGGGCCAGAAAAATGCGCTGCGAGCAGCGGGTGAGTATCTGAACACACTTGCATTCTCTCACGATGGTTTGATCCACCAATTGGAATACGAGGGGTATTCCACAGAGGATGCGACATATGCGGCAGACAATTGCGGAGCAGACTGGAATGAACAGGCTGCGAAATGTGCAAAGAATTATCTTAACACAATGTCTTTCTCTCGATCCGGCCTGATTGACCAGTTGATATACGAAGGATTTACTTCCAGCCAGGCTGAATATGGTGCAAGTGCAAACGGATATTGATTTTGTAACAAAGCAAAAACGCCCGGCCATGTTGCAGCATGACCGGGCAGAAAAGGAGGAAAACGGAATTGACTTTAAATCAGGATTGTATCCGTGATGTGCTGCTGCAGGTCGAGGCTGCAGGGCTGGCGGATCACATCACGGAGAAAACGCTTCATGCGAAGCTGCCAGCCTACACAGAGGACGAAATCTGCTATGCCTGCTATATGCTGGGTGATGCAGGTTATCTGGAGATTGAGAAAGACCGCTATATTCGTCACGTTGGTGTGACAGTCCATGGAATGACTTATAAAGGGCACGGCTTTCTTGATCAGATCAGAGACGCAACGGTATGGGACAAGGTGAAAAAGCGGGCAAAAGCGCTTGGAACAGTGGCCCTGACAGCACTGGCAGATATCGCAAAGGATGTTATTGCGGCGAAGCTGTCTGGCTGATGTCAAGATCGACGTCACCATCAGCAATGAAATCAAGTCGAACGTGCGCACCCCAGTGATCACTATCCTGCTTGACTTCGTAAGCAAGCACATTGCTGATTTCGGTGCCGTTGACGGCGATAAAAGAGTGTTTATCTTTTATGTGGATTTTGAGGGAATTCACGGAGATGGCTCCTTTCGATTAGTTTCCTTGTTATTATTATACATCAAAATTATGCTAAAGTATAGCATGATTTTGACTTGCAAACAAAACAAAAAACGCCCCCGGTGCTACCAACACCGAGAGCGTTTGCAGAATGGCTTGCCCACAAGGGTACAAGACAACCTAACCAACTGTTATTGTACTCCAAAAGGGCAGGCTTGTCAAAGTGTACCCTTTTGGAGGTGAAAACAATGTTTGAATGCCCGAAATGCCGCAAAGAACTGCCAGACGGTGCAGCATGGTGCTGCTGGTGCGGCGCAAAGCTGGTGACCACACGGAAGCCCCGCGCCCGGTCGAACGGGGAGGGGAGCGTCTACCAGTACGGCAATGCCGGCAAGTGGCGTGCCGAGATCAACATCTATAAGGATGGTGTGCGTTACCATAAGATCCGCAGCGGCTTCAAGACCAAGCGGGATGCCGTGCAGGCCCTGCCGGAGATGCGGGAGCTGGTGCTGAACGGGCAGGAATTTGCCCAGGATGCCACCCTGCAGGAGCTGTGGGAGATGATCTGTGCGCAGACATTGCCCAAGCTGAGCAAGGACAAGGCCAGCCACTACCGCACAGCCTGGGCGGCGCTGGAGCCGCTGAAGAACGCCAAGATCCGGAACCTGCGTTATGCGCACCTGCAGCCGATCGTGGACGCCCGCGAGGGCGGGTACTACCCCAAGCGGGATATCAAGGCCCTGCTGGGCAAGATGTACACGCTGGCCCTCAAGTACGAGTATGCCGATAAGGATTACTCCAAGCTGCTAGATCTGCCGCCGATCAGCGCCAGCACACGCACCGCCCTGACCGAGGACGAGGTGCAGCGGATCTGGCAGGACTACGATGCCGGCCACGAGTTTAGCCGGTACTGGCTCATCATGGCCTACACCGGAATGCGCACCGGTGAGATGCTCACGATTCTGAAAGCGAACACCCACCTGGCTGAACAGTACTGCACCGGCGGCATCAAAACGGATGCCGGCAAGGCCCGGCAGATCATCTTCCCGGACAAGATCATGCCCCTTGTGCGGGAAGCCTACCGTAGCGGCACCAAGCGCCTGTGCGAGGTGGACGAGAAAACCTTCTATGCCGAGTGGCACGACATGGCCCAGCGTGTGGGTCTGCAGCCAGACATGACGCCATATTGCCTGCGCCACACCACGGCCACGCTGCTGGCTGTGGAGAAGGTCGCCCCGGCAATTATAAAGGAAGTGCTGGGCCACACGGACTATGCGGTCACGCTGGGCTACACTCACATCCCGCTGGAAGAAAAGCTGGACGCGATGAACAAGTTGAAGTGATCAGCCGCGTGCAAGATCGTTGTACAGCATTTCGAGGAACTGTACAGCACTGGGGCAGCCGTCCAACGGATAGCCAGCCAGCTCCTGCACACGGGAAGGGTTGGTGTGCCATGCGGTCTGCGCGGCACGCCGGATGGTGCTTTGAATGGCCGTCCAGTCACTGCATTGCTTGTCAGCAATCGGCTCATAGACCTCTTTCTGGACAGCTTCCAGCCGGTCCTCTTGTTCCCAGATAAGCCGCAGGCAGTCGGCAATGATGGAGTAAGAACGCATACTGCGGATGATGCCCAGAGGCCGGAGTTTCTGAGCAATGCGCAGCGAGAGCGTGGAAGAATCAGTGATTGGCACTTTTAAACACATCCTTTCCGACTTGTGGAATATCCAAGAAAGAGTGTAAACGAAAAGTGTCGAATTGTGCCAAAAGCGCTGAAAAGCGTTGCAAAAGGTCGGAATTTGCTGAAATGCGGCGGGGCATAAAATGGGGGATTGATGGCAGATGACGAGAAAATGCACTTCCAAAACATTACATGAGCACTCCTTTTTTGTGCGGCAGTTCGTTTGAAAGTGCTTGATTTTTCTCCCCTGCTAAGGGCGTAGGTCGTCTAAACAACGGCGCGAGGGTTCAAATCCCTCCTACTCCGCCAAGAAAATCCCTCGTAGTTTCGTGAAAACTGCGGGGGATTTTCCATTTATACAGAATGACCCCGTGCGAAAGAAAACGGATAAAATAGAAGAACTTCCAAACTACTACCATATTTTACTACCAAACCATTATAACTACCAATGCGGGAAAATGCAACACTTTCCGACACATGGCAGCACACGCAAACAAAAACAGCCCCGAGGGCCAGATGGCTCCCGGGGCTGTTGCTATGCTATGGACTTGCAGCGGTGCGCTCAGTGCACGCTGTTCTTCTTCTGCTCGTAGACCTCATCGGCAGCGAGGGCGGCCTGGGTGAAGCTGTTGTTCTTCCACCACGCAATCAGCGCCGCCACGGTGGTGATGCCAGCGGTGACCAGCTGCTCCACGGTGGCGCTCTCGATGGGCAGGATGGGCTTGCCGCAGGCGCTGAGGATCTGGTTAGTCAGGGCCAGCAGCAGGCAGGCGGTGCGGGCGATGGTACCGGCGGAGATCTTGTTGTTCAGGTTATTCATAGTCAGTTCCTTTCTCTTTCGTGTTCGTCTGCTTCTAAATCAGCGAGGCGGTGGTTGACCACCTTCATCTGCTCTTCCAAAATGGGGACGCGGCGGGCAAAATTGTTGTGCTCCCGCACCTCGCGGGTCAGCTCTTCCAGCTTGGTGTCGGTCACAGCCTGACTGCGGCTGTTGGCGATCAGCACCCCGATCAGGGTCACGGCACCGGCAAGGATAGCTGAGATGATGCTCTCCATTGGTATCACCCCCTTACTGCGTCCATCTGCTTTTGTTGGGCCGGGTGTCCACATGTACCCAGCCTTTGGTGCGGCCTGCCTTGACCGGGTAGCGGCCCACGCCGCCCCAGTCCGGCATCAGGCTCTCGGCGTAGGCGGCCACGTCCTCGACGGACACGCCCGCCACCTGGATGTCTGCCGCCCGGCCCAGCAGGTGCTGGCTGGATTTTGCACCACCCACAGCGGCGTTGTGGGTGGCCGTGCGGTAGCCGCTGGTGATGACCACCGCCTTGCCAAAGTGCTCCCGGATGGCCTGCAGCAGCACCACGAGGGTCTGGTCGATCATGATAGCGTCGCTGCCGTCGCGACACCGGAACTCGCGCACCTTAAAGCCCGGTGCCAGCTGCCTGGCACCGTCCTTGGCAAGGCTGTACTGTTTGATTGCCATTTTGTCACGTCCTTTCTGTTTCGTCAGGTTCTTCTGTTTCCTCGTCCTTCTCGGATACTGCGGAGATGCCGTTTTCGGCCAGCAGGGCTTTCACGGTGCTGCGCAGACGGGCGGGCACCTCGTCCAGCGTCTTGATACCCTTGCGGATCAGGGCTGCATAAATTTTCGCCATCAATTTCCCTCCTTTTCTTCGTACAGCTCGCACAGGGCCACCTGAAGATCGGTGACACTGCTCTCCACGGCGGTCACCTGCGTCAGCAGGTCCGCGAGGGTGGGGTAGTGGTAGCCGGTGACCCAAAAAGTGAT
>SKEO01000581.1_pt1 | contig 34793 bp, 31 predicted proteins | sample 4826801 | NCBI WGS metagenome assembly SKEO01 (sample SAMN11008807, study PRJNA524170) | human gut metagenome | biome: Human fecal sample; material: Feces; isolation source: fecal sample from pouch patient p3 | host: Homo sapiens | place: Israel: Tel-Aviv | collected 2016-02-25 | reverse complement strand
CGCGGGGGCGGCGGCAGCAACCGCTTGATGGACAGGGCGATCTTGCCGTCCGGTGCCACATTGATGACCTGCACCTTTACGGTGTCGCCGTCATGCAGCACGGCTGCAATGTCCTGCACGAACTCGTTCGATACCTCGGAAATGTGGACCATGCCCACCCGGCCTTCCGGCAGTGCCACGAAGGCACCAAACGGCTTTACGCCGGTAACGCGGCCCTCAAAAACGTTTCCAACCTCAATTGCCAAAACTCAATACTCCTTGTTTTCCTAGAATGCGCCTGCCGCCCGGCTCATTTGCCCGTCACGTCCACAAAAATGCGCTCGTTGGGCGCGGCATAGTTGTAAGAGTCGCGTGCGACCCACTCGGTGATCTGGTCCGCGTCGCCGCTGAGGATGCGCTGCATCTCCTGGTTTTCCGTCTGCTGCTGGGCGATCTGCTCGTTCAGCGTTTCCAGCTCCGCACGCTTGGAGCTGATGGTGACCTGATTGGAAATGTAGGCTGCCAGCATGCTGAGCAGCATCAGCACAAAAAACAACCGGATCAGCGTTTTGCCAAACGCACGCTTCCCGCCCTTTTTGCGGCTCTGATTTGCCATTGCACACGCCCCCATCTGCGCAGCAGACACGCTGCGTCCCTTCTCTTACTTTGATACGTTTGAATTATACAACACACGGCGCTGGTTTGGCAAGTTCTTTTTCGGATTTTTTGTGGTTCTTTTTGCGTTCCGGCGTTCTTTGCGTGCTGCGCGGCGGGCCGCGTGCCGCTGCGCCAGCGGCCGCAGCACCCATTGTCGGGCAAGGCGCACCGGAGCACCCAGCACCCACGCCAGACACTGCCCGGCCCACCGCACCGGAATGCCCAGCACGGCTGCCGTGCAAAGGGCTGCGGCAAAGGCCGCCAGCACCATGTACCAGCGCAGCACCCCGGCACTGCTGAGGGCGGCAGCATAGCTCTGCACGCCGAACAGCACCGCCCCGGTGAGCAGGGCATCCGGCACAAAGGCGCTCCGCCCCCGCACCGGGAAAAACGCTCGTACCACACCCACGGCTGCACCCAGTATGGTGCAGGCGGCCAGCTCCCGCCCCAGCTGGGCGGGCTGCAGCACCGGCAGCATCAGCGCAGAAGCCGGTGCCAGAAGCCTCCGGCAGCGGCAGTGCGGGTGTATTCCAGCGCATCGAACCGGCCGGTGAGCTTTGCTTCCCCGGCTTCCAGATCCAGTGAAACGACACTGAGCTGCGCCCCGGCCAGATGCAGCGTGCCCTTGCCCGTTTCCAGCGCAGCGCTCTCGGGGCTGCAATGCAGTACCTTCTGCACCCCGGTCACGGTAAGGGTGGTGCGGCTTTCCAAAATCAGGTCATGGGGCCGGGCTGCGGGTCTTTCTTCCGGTTTCGGCATAAGGCAAAGCTCCCTTCCTCTGGGAACATCCTATGCGGGGCGAGGCCGGTTTTATTCCTTGGGCGGCTCGACGGCCAGCACGGCGGGCTGCTCGATGATCTCGTACATCTCGCGGGCCACGTCCTTGGTGCGGGGCTCCACGTCCGAGAGCACCCGCACCTTGATGGGCCGGTTGCCGAAGGTGACCTCGATGATGTCCCCGGCGTTGACGGCCTGGCTGGCCTTGGCCACCTTGCCATTGATGAGGATACGGCCTGCATCCGCCACTTCGTTGGCTACGGTGCGGCGCTTGATCAGGCGCGAAACTTTCAGGTATTTGTCCAGACGCATGTGCGTGGTTCCTCCTTTTGTACAAAAAACGCCGCCGCGCCTCCTGTGAGGCAGCGGCGGCAAAGCAAAAATCAGCTTACAGGGTGTCCTTCAGGGACTTGCCGGGCTTGAACACGATGCTGCGGGAAGCAGCGATGGTGATGGGCTCACGGGTGCGGGGGTTGATGCCCTGACGCTCGGCGCGCTCACGCACCTCAAAGGTGCCAAAGCCGGAGATGGTGATCTTTTCGCCCTCTGCCATGGCCTTGCCCAGTGCCTCAAACATTGCGCTGACAGCACGCTCAGCGTCCTTCTTGCTCATTTCGGTGTTTGCTGCCACCTGTGCAATCAGATCGGTCTTGGTCATACGATAAACCCTCCAAAAATCCTATTTTTGTATTACTTCGTTTCTTCTATCGGGGCAGGCGCATCCGCCTGAATACCGCGTTGTTCCTGCTGCAGACATGCATCGCAGAACCGCCTGGACGCAAAGGTCAGCGCCTCTTCGGCGTCCACACCGGCCAGCCGCATGGCATTGGCCGCTGCAAACAGCAGTTCCCCCGCTGCGTCGGCGTTCTGCGCAGCGTTCCAGCCGTCCACAGCCTGCTGCAGAGCCTGCTGTGCCTGCGTTCCTTCCGGCTCCGGTACACCGCAGCGCACCGCACGCTTCTGCAGCTTCTGGGCACGCATGAGGGCCGGCAGGGTGGTCGGCACCGTGTTCAGCTCGTCGGCCAGGGTGGTGCGGCCCTTTTCCTTATTCTTGAGCGCATCCCAGCCGTTTATACCGGCATTCTGCGCCGCTGAAGAGGCAAAAATGTTCGGGTGCCGGAACACCAGCTTCTCGCACACCTCGCGGCACACGTCCTCAAAGGTAAAGCGCCCGCGCTCTTCTTCGATGACGGCATGGAACACCACCTGCATCAGCACATCGCCCAGCTCCTCCCGGAGCATGGCCGGGTCGTCGGCGTCGATGGCCTCCAGCACCTCACAGGTCTCCTCCAGAAAATTTTTCCGGATGGAAGCATGGGTCTGCACTTTATCCCAGGGGCAGCCGTTTTCCGGGTCGCGCAGGATGCGCAGCACTTCCAGCAGCTGTTCCGCGGTATAGGGTGCGCTCGGTACCCAGTCCAGCATGGCAGGCCCTCCCTTCCAAAAGATACTACAAATTGTACCGCATCCTCTGCGGTTTTGCAAGGGTATAAGGGCATTTCCCGGTATTTTTACGGAGATTTCTCTTTTTTCGCAAAAACAGGGCGGTATCCTGCCAAAGGGGACACCGCCCGTTTTCCGGTTTTTGCTGGGGCGCTGTTTACGTTACAGCTGTGCGCCGCACTTATTGCAGAACAGTGCATCGTCCGAGACGGGTGCACCGCACTGCGGGCAGGTCTTGCGGGGCTCTTCGGCAGGCGCTGCCTCGGCAGCGGGAGCTTCTTCAGCAGCCTGCTCTTCGGCTTCGGTAAATTCCACCTCAGCGGTTTCCACCGGGGTCAGAGAGGCTTTCAGGCGGGCGATCTCGCCCTCGATGCTGTCGATCATCTCGATGTATTTATCCACCAGCGGCTGGTTTTCTTCCTTGCCCTTGGCCAGACTGTACACCAGTGCGCCCAGCTGACGCTGTGCCTTGAGCAGCTTGCCCTGCTCATTGACGATCAGTGCCTGGGTCTTGCCCTTCTCGGCCAGGTCTTTGGCGGCGTTCTTGCCTTTTTCTGCGTATTCCAAGCCCATTTCCTTGATCTTATTGAAATCGAAATCCATAAAAGACACCTCTCTCTTCCTCCATACACGGCCCGGCCTGCGCCGGACCACGGGTTGTGGGGTCATGTCCATTATAGCGCGCCACCTGTACAATTGCAACGCATGTCCTGCATTTTTTACAGTTTGGTGCAGGTTTGGAAACAAATTTTTCGCATTTTCCCCATATCTTGGGGTCGGTCAGACCTTGCCGCCATAGAACTCCCGCAGCATGCTGTCGGGCGGCAGCAGGTCCAAGCTCAGCGGCGCCACATGCTCAAAGCGGCGGGCCGTCTCATCCCACAACTCGGCATTGTGGCCTTCCAGCGTGAACTGGCGGCGCACCACGCCCAGCAGGTTGGAGATCAGGCCCAGCTCGTAGGTAAAAGAGGTGTCCAGCAGAAAGTCTGCCGTGGTCTTGAAGCCCTTGATATACCGGGTCTCGCCGTCCAGTACATGATCCCACATGGTCAGGGTCTTGGCCGGGCTGCGGCCGCGGGTGGCGGCATCCCGCAGGGTGCGGCGGCACAGACGGATATCCTGGGTGTTGATCACCCGGCGGCCATCGATGCAGTATTCCTCCCGCAGACCGGCATAGATGCGGTAGATGTCATCCCCCTTGACAAGGCCGGTAAGCTCCGGGTTCAGGGCATGGATGCCCTCCACCAGGCACACGCCGCCCTGCAGGTCGATGGGTTCCATCTCGTCCGAGCGCTTCTCGGCAGAGAAGTCGTAGACGGGCAGGGCGGTCTTGCCGGTCTCGCTCAGCTCCCGCAGGCACTGCTTGATGAGGGGCAGGTCCAGCGTATCGGGGTTCTCGTAGTCCAGCGTGCCGTCCGGCAGGCGGGGGTAGAACTCCGCCCCCTTGAAGAAATTGTCCAGACTGATGACCTGCGCCGGGGTGCCCTGCTGCTGCAGGGCGCGAGCGATGCAGTGGGCGCTGGTGGTCTTGCCGCTGGCCGACGGGCCGGTGAGCATGACGATCTTTGCGCCGGACATGCGGATCTTCTCGGCGGCATAATTCACCCGCTGGGCATAGCTGTGCTCGCTCAGCTGTGCCAGCTGCTGCGGGCTGCAGGCCGCCACATTGTAAAGGTCGATCTCAACCAGACGCTTCGGGACCCAGATCGTGATCATAAAAATCAGCCACTCCTTTTTTCCGTTCCAGTACCTCCGCAAAGCGCTGGATATACTCGTTCGGATACTTGAAATTGAAGATGCGCTGCATCCGTTTGCCGCCGTCGGCCACCAGCTTGGTGCTGCCGCCCGCACCGGCGGAAAGGATGGTCTGAACTTCCTCCATGATGTAGATGTTGTAATATCCCTCGTGGCCCGGTTTGCACCAGCCCACGTTTTCCAGGTTCTGCAGGGTGTTCTTCTGGCGGTAGAGGTAATAGGGCCGGTAGCCCGCCTCGGCCAGCAGGCGGCATTTTTCCAGCATGGCGGCCACGTCGGCGTAGTCGTTTTCCCGCTGGTCCTCGATGACGATCCGGGAGGCCCGCTTGAGGGTCAGGGTGTGCACGGTGATGTTCTCCGGGTCGAGGGCAATGGCCTGCCGCAGACTGTGCTCAAAGCTCTCCACCGTGTCGCCGGGCAGACCGGCGATGAGGTCCATGTTGATGTCATCGTGGCCTGCCTTGCGGGCCTCGGCGTAGCAGTCCAGGATATCCTGGGCCGAGTGCTTGCGGCCGATGCCGGCCAGTACCTCGTCCGAGAAGGTCTGGGGGTTGATGGAGATACGGGTGGCCCCGTACTCCTTGATGACAGCCAGCTTTTCGGCGTCGGTGCAGTCCGGGCGGCCTGCTTCCACCGTATATTCTACGACTTTGGACAGGTCAAAATTCTGCCGCACGGTGCCCATGAGCTGCCGCAGCTGGTCAGCCGAAAGGCTGGTGGGGGTGCCGCCGCCGATGTAGATGCTGCACAGGGTCAGCCCGGCCTTGTCGGCCTGCCTGCGGATCTCTTCCACCTCGTTGCACAGGCAATCCACATAGGGCTGCACCATCTTGCGGTCACGGTCGAGGTTGCAGCTCACGAAGCTGCAGTAGCTGCACCGGGACGGGCAGAACGGGATGCCGATGTACAGGCTGTAGGTCTTGGGCGCACTGCCCACCTTCAAAATCGGCTCCTGCAGGTCGGCGATGTCCTTGGCCATCTGGTATTTCTGCTCCGAGCAGTCGAAGCGCTCCAGGAAGAAGTGGTCGATGTCCGTTTCGCTCCACCCGGCGGCACGCTTATCATGGATGAGGCGCACCGGGCGCACGCCGGTCATCTTGCCCCAGGGCGGGCGGATGCCGGTCCACTGCCGCAGCAGGTCATAGGTCAGGCTGGCCAGACTGAACTCCGGCGTCTCGCCGCCGGCCTCCGCCGGAGCGGGCAGCGGTGCAGAGCGCTCGGCGCATTTGCCGCCCTGCCGCACCATGGCCCACAGGCCGTCCGGCTTTTTCTCGGCCCACACGCAGTCCTCGCCCGCTTCGGGCGGGGTCAGGGTAAGGGGTGCCATAGGGTAGAACAGGCGGACCAGATGTTCCACCTCGTACCCGGAGGGCAGGCCCGTGATATAAATCTTCATGTCGTTCTCTCTTTTATTGAAAAATCCAACCCTCTCAGGCTCGCTGACGCTCGCCAGCTCTCCCGAAAGGGAGAGCTTTCAGTCAGCGTTTTCGCCTGATTCACAAAACCTCTCCCATCGGGAGAGGAGGCACGGCGCACGCCGTGACGGAGAGGGTTCGTGTTACAGTTCTCCGCCGCGCAGCGCGCTGCGGATGAAGTAATTGTTGTCCAGTTCCTCCCCGAAGGTGGAAAACTCGCCGTGGCCGGGCAGCACCTGGGTCTCCCGCGGGATGGGCAGCTTTGCCAGCTTGCGCAGGCTCGCGTTCATGGCGTCGCTGCTGCCGCCCTCCAGGTCGGTGCGGCCGATGCTGCCTGCAAACAGGGTGTCGCCGCAGAAGAGATACTCTCCGCACAGCAGCACCACGCTGCCGGGGGTGTGGCCCGGCGTATGCCATGCCGTAAACTGCAGCTCATCCACTGTCACGGTCTGGCCTTCCGCATAGCCGTGGTCGGCCTCGGAAAGCGGATACATCTTATCCCCGGCCAAATCGTCCGCTTCGCAGTAGAGCACGGCGTGGTACTTCCGGCGCAGGGCCTCGGCGCTGCCCACATGGTCAAAGTGGCCGTGGGTGCACAGCAGAGTGGTGAGCACGGCGTTGTGCTCCTGCAAAATCTGCTCGTAGTTCTGCACGTCCGCCGCCGGGTCAATGATGACCGCATGGCCGGCGTCCGAGATCAGCAAAAAGGTATTGGTGTAGTACGGCGGGGGTGCCGGGATGTGAAATGCCTGCATGGGATCACTCCTTCTTTTTCCACTCGTCGGTGTCAATGATGATGGTACAGGGGCCCTCGTTCACCAGCGACACCTGCATGTCGGCCCCGAACTCGCCGTGCTGCACGTCTTTGAGGCCCTGTTTGTTCATCTCGGCCAAAAACAGCTCGTAGGCGTCCACCGAGAGGGGCGGTTTTGCGGCCTTGATAAAGCTGGGACGGTAGCCTTTTTTCGTGTCGCCGTAAAGGGTGAACTGGCTCACCACCAGCGCCGAATACCCAAGGTCCCGCGCGCTGAGGTTCAGTTTGCCCTCCGCGTCCGGAAAAATGCGCAGGCCCGCGCACTTATCCGCCAGTTTGGGCACGATGTCCAGGCTGTCGGTGTCCTTCACCCCCAGCAGGATCATCAGCCCCGGCCCGATGGCCCGGGGATCGCCGCCGTTTACCCGTACACTGGCCGACGAAACGGCCTGAATGACTGCTCGCATGGTCTTAGCTCCTTGTCACCTTGAGCACATCCTTTACCTTGGAAAGTCTTGCGACCACACGGTTCAGGTGCTCTGTATTATTGATGCCGATGGTCAGGCTGACCACGGCGCAGTTGTTTTCCACCTGACGGGCGTTCAGGGCGTAGATGGGCACCCGGATGTCTGCCAGGGCGGCCAGCACATCCTGCAGAAGCTCGTTGCGGTTCAGGGCGATAATTTCAAGGCCGGCCTTGTAGCTGTCCTTGACGCTGTCGGCCCAGTAGGCCTTGACCCAGCGGGGCGCGTTGGTGGGGTCCTTCATGCTGGAAATGGCGTTGGCACAGCTCTGCTTGTGGATGGACACGCCAAAGCCGCGGGTGATGAAGCCCACGATGGGGTCCCCGGGCAGCGGACTGCAGCATTTGGCAAACTTGATGGGGGTGTTGTCGAAGCCCTCCACCACCACACCGTCGGTGGCGTGCACCTTGCTCAGGTCCACCTTGGGCAGGTCCTCTTCGGGCTTCTGCTCGGCAGCCTTGAGCTTCTGCCACTCCTCCTTGAGTTTGGGCAGGCAGTTGGCAATGGTCATGCCGCCATAACCGATGGCGGCATACAGCTCCTCGGCGTTGTTCTGGCGCAGGCGGCGGCAGCAGCTGTTGATGAACTCGTCCAGCTGGTCGTCCGGAATGATGATCATCTCGCGCCGCAGTTCACGGGCCAGCGCATCGCGGCCCTGCTGGATGTTCTCCTCCCGGCGCATCTTCTTGAACCAGTTGCGAATCTTGCTCTTGGCCTCGCTGGTGCGCACGATCTTGAGCCAGTCGCGGCTGGGGCCCTTGTCCGCCGGGCCGAGGATGACCTCGATGATCTCGCCGGTGGACACGATGTGGTCGATGGGCACCATGCGGTTGTTCACCTTGCAGCCCACCATGCGGTTGCCCACCGCCGAATGGATGGCGTAGGCAAAGTCGATGCAGGTGGCACCGGTGGGCAGGTTGATCACATCGCCCTTGGGGGTGAAGGCAAACACTTCCTCCGGCAGCAGGTCGCTCTTGAGGTCATGGAGCAGGTTGCCGGAATCCTCGCTGACGCGCTGGTTTTCCAGCAGCTGGCTCACCCAGGCCAGACGCTCGTCCAGCTTGTCGTGGCCGCCCAGGCCCTCCTTGTACTTCCAGTGTGCGGCAACGCCGTACTCCGCCTGCTCGTCCATGGCACGGGTGCGGATCTGCACCTCAAAGGGGATGCCCTCGTGACCGATGACCGTGGTGTGCAGGCTCTGGTAGCCGTTGGGCTTGGGGGTGGAGATATAGTCCTTGAAGCGGTTGGGCAGCGGGTGGTACATATCGTGGATGAGGCCCAGGGTGCTGTAGCACTCGGCCAGACTGTCCAGAATCACACGAACGGCGTAAATATCGTAGATCTCATCAAAGGACTTGTTCTGCATGATGGTCTTGCGGTAGATGCCGTAGATGCTCTTGACCCGGCGCTTAATGGTGGCACCCTCGATGCCGCTCTCGATCAGGCGGCGCTCGATGACGCCGGACACCTTGGCCAAGAACTCCTCCCCGGCCCGCTCGCTCAGCATCTTGCTGATGTCCTCGTAGCCCACGGGGTCGAGGTAATGCAGGCTGCGGTCCTCCAGCTCTTCCTTCACGTTCAGGATGCCCAGCCGGTTGGCGATGGGGGCATACACCTCCATGGTCTCGCGGGCCTTGTCGCGGCGCTTCTGCTCCGGCCAGGCGTCACCGGTGCGCATATTGTGCAGCCGGTCGCACAGCTTGATGATCATCACGCGCACGTCGCGGCTCATGGCCAGCAGCATCTTACGCAGGTTCTCGGCCTGCAGCTCCTCGATGTTGGAGAACTGGATCTTGGTCAGCTTGGTGACGCCGTCCACCATCTGGGCCACCTCGGAGCCGAACTGTGCGGTCAGGTCGTCCAGGGTGGTGGGGGTGTCCTCCACCACATCGTGCAGCAGAGCGGCGGCGATGCTCTCGGAGTCCATGCCCAGATCCAGCACCAGACGGGCCACGGCCAGCGGGTGGCAGATATAGGGTTCGCCGCTGCGGCGGCACACGCCCTTGTGGGCGTCATTGGCAAGGTTATAGGCCTTTTCGATCATGTCCATATCGTAGGCCCTGCCGCTGGCCTTGATGGCCTCACAGAGTTTGTCCCAGGTGACGATCTCCGGGCGCACCTCAGAGGGCAGAGCACCTTCCGGGGCATCTGCCGGCTGCGCCGTGGCAGCCACGGTGGCCGTCTCCTGCACCGGCTGGTGCAGGTGGGTCTTGGCCGAATACGAGTCCTCCTCCCGCACCGGGGCGGGGGCAGGCAGTTTCTTTCCCTCAGGCATTTACATTCCCTCCAAACATTTCAGGATCGGGGCGTCGGCAAGGTTTTTCTTGCCGGCCGTGGGCACCAGCTCCCAGATCTTGGCTCCTCCTTTTTCCACGGCAGCAATGAGCCCCACCTGTTCCAGTGCGATCACTGCCACCAGCGTTTTGCCGGTATTTTCTTCTCCCAGCTTCGCGCACAGGGGCTGCAGATCTTCCGCGTGCCAGCGGCGGGCCTGCAGCTCCCGGTATACCGCGATGATATCGCTGCGGGCCGGGGTGATGAGATTTTTCTGTTCGGTTGTCAGCGGGGTGCCGCGGCGCAGTGCCTGCACCAGCGCTGCCTGCTGCGGCATAGCACTGCCAAGGCCCGCCGGGTGCAGGTCGATGATACGGCCCGAAAGCTGCGCGCCACGGGGCGCATCGTAGACCGAAAGATTCAGGGCAGTGTCTACCACGTCGCCCGTGGCATAGGGCAGCTGCTCCGGCCGCATGCCGAACCACACGGCGTACAGGCTGGCATTGCCCTGCCGCAGACGCAGGCGGCTGTGTTTGCCGTCCGACACCGGGTATACCCCGTCCAGCACGGCATTCTGCAGCAGGAACACCGGGGTGGGGTTCTCAGCCCCGAAGGGGGCCAGCTGATCCAGACGGCGCACGGCGTCCACCGTGACCCGGTCCAGATGGATGGACAGATCGCAGGTCAGCGGCGGGATCTGCAGCACGGGGCACTCCCTTGCCGCCCACTCGTTCAGGCGGCGGCGCAGGGCTTCCAGATTTTCTTCCCGCACCGAGAGGCCCGCCGCCATGGCGTGGCCGCCGTAGCGGATGAGCAGGTCGGCGCAGGCCCCGATGCAGGCGTGCAGGTTGAACCCCTGCACGCTGCGGCCGCTGCCCTTGCACTCGCCGTGCTCGTCCACCGTGACCACGATGCCCGGGCGGCCGGTGCGCTCCACCAGCCGGGACGCCACGATGCCGATGACGCCGGGGTGCCAGTCCCGGCCCCACAGCAGGATCACCCGATCCTCCAGCCGCTCCGGCTGCTGCTCCAGCAATTCCTCAGCGGCCTTGAAGATCTGCAGTTCGGTCTCCTGTCGTTTCGCGTTGATCTCGTTGAGTTTATGGGCCAGCTCCTCGGCGCGGTCCGGGTCCTCACACAGCACCAGCTGCAGGGCCGTCACCGCGCTGTCCATGCGGCCGGCCGCGTTGATGCGGGGCGCAATGGCGTAGCTGATATTCTCCGCTGTGACGGGTTTTCCGGCAAGGCCCACTTCTTCCAGCAAGGCTTCCATGCCGGGGCGGTCGGTCTGCTGCAGCTGCCGCAGGCCGGCCTTGACCAGGGTGCGGTTCTCTCCGGTCAGGGGCATCACGTCCGCCACGGTGCCCACAGCGGCCAGGTCGCCGCAGTAATCCAGCATTTCCTCCGGGGTGCAGTCGTCCAGCGCGGCGCACAGCTTAAAGGCCACGCCCGCGCCGCACAGCCCTTTGAAGGGGCTGGTATCGTCCTCCCGGCGGGGGTCCACCACGGCCACTGCCTTGGGCAGGGTCTCGGGCGGCAGATGGTGGTCGGTGATGATAAGGTCGATGCCCAGCTCTGCGGCAAAGTCGGCCTCGGCTACAGCGGAGATGCCGTTGTCCACCGTCACGATGAGCCGATAGCCCTTGTCGTGGATGGACTGGATGGCGTTGCGCGACAGGCCGTAGCCATCGCCCTCGCGGCTGGGCAGCATGCACTTGACGGCGGCACCCATGCCCTTGAGGTGCTGATACAGCAATGCCGTGGCAGTCACGCCGTCCACGTCGTAGTCGCCGAACACCACGATGGTCTCGCCATTGTCGATGGCCTGCCAGATGCGCTGGCAGGCTTTTTCCATATCGGTGAGCAGGGCGGGGTCGCTCAGCTCCTCTTCCCCGGCCAGCAGGGTGAGCGCGTCGGCCGGGTCGGTGATGCCGCGGGCCGCCAGGATGCCGGCCAGCAAGGCCGTCTCCTTCTGCTGGGCGGCCAGCGTGGCGGCATATTTCTGTTCGCTCCAGGGCTCCTCGTCCATGGCGCTGTATTCCAGTTCTTCGGTACGCTGCTCCGCGATGGCATGGGTCAGCTCCCGGACGGCGGCGCGGTCCAGCGTTTTCAGGTCCCAGGCACGGTAGGTCATTGGAAATCCCTCCCGGTCAGGCCGTCGTTGGCCAGCATTCCCTGCAGGGCTGCGATCTCGCTGGAAACATCCATGGCCACGTCCGACAGCAGATTGTCGTAGAGGTTGTCAAAGGCCTGGTTCAGCGTGTGCAGGATGCCTGCAATGTCCCGCCGGATGCTCTCGGCGTTGGCTCCCTGCTGGCCCTGCACGTCGTTGTAGGTGTGCAGCAGCTTGAGGGTGGTGGGGATATAGTATTCCGCAAAGCGGCGGGCCTTGGGCAGGCTCTCCGGGTGAGCTTCCAGCCAGTCGCAGATGGAATTGGCCGTCTTTTGCATATGGTCCAGCTCGTCGCGGGCCAGCTCGTCCTGCATGAGCTGCTTTTCCTGCTCCAGCACAGCGGCAAAGCGGCGGGCCGTTTCCAGATTGAGAGGCGTTTCCTCGCGCTGCTCCGGAGCCGGTTCCGGCTGCGGCTGTGCCTGGGGTGCAGCCGCCGTTTCCTGGGCGGCGCGGTAGTCCTCCACCGTCAGGTAGAGTTTTTCGGTCTTTTCATCCAGCCAGGCGGCAAGCCAGCCCTTTTGGATGTATTTGCGCAGTTTTTTCAGGGCCTTGGCCTTTTTCTGGTGGGTCAGGTCGGCCAGCATCTCCACCGGCAGGCCGTTCTTATAGTCCTCGCCCTCGGCGGCATCGGCCAGCAGCCGCAGCTTTTTGGAGGCCGACAGCCGGGAGGCACCGGCGGCGATCATCGCGCCAAAGCCGCAGGCGACAAGGGTCAGCACATTGCCCGTAATCTCCAGCACCGTCGTGGCCATAGAAGCGCCGGTGGTAAAGGTATAGGTCATGCCCTCCGGGGCCGTGGCCACCGTGTCACCGATCATGGTCTCTGTAATAAGGCCGGGCAGAAAGGCATCCGACGCCGCGATGCAGCCAATGCCGCCCAGACCGAAGATCACCGCAAAGGTGATGCCCACGGCCAGCAGAGTGCAGCCCGCGCTATAGCGTTTTTTTGCGCTGATACGGATACTTTCCACCGGGGTCGGCTCCGGCTTTGCAAAGATCTGCCGGAACCAACCGGGCATCCCGCCGGTGTCGGCCTCCGCATAGCCCTCGTTGAAGGTCTGCTTTGCCCAGTTCTGCCGTGCCTCGCCCCACGACTTGCGGAAGGCCCTGCCCGCCTCCCCGATGCCGTAGTTGGCCGCATGGACGGCCGCCCTGCCCACATCGTAGGCGCGGTCCCCGATCTCCATGCCCCGGCCCTCAAAGCCATGGGCAAAGGCGTCGGTCATGGTGTCGCCAAAGGCGCGCAGCTGGTCCTCCAGCTCCTGCTGCACCTGACGGCCCTCGTCCTTGATCCGGTTGTCGTTTTCACGATCGTTCATCAAAATCTTCTCACCCTTCTGCCGGTGCATACCGGCTGATGATGGCGCGGGCCACCCGCAGGCCATCCACGGCGGCGCTCATGATGCCGCCCGCATATCCCGCGCCCTCGCCGCAGGGGTAAAGCCCTGCCAGCTGGGTGCACTCGAAGTTCTCTTCCCGCTTCAGCCGCACCGGGCTGCTGGTGCGGGTCTCCAGGCCGGTGAGGATGGCATCCGGTGCGGTGTAGCCCGCGATCTTGTGCTCATAGGCACGCAGACCGGCCCGCAGGGTGTCGGCCAGCTCCGCAGGCAGCAGGCTGCCCAGGTCGGCGGCGGTCACGCCGCGGTCGTAGGTCGGTTCCACGCTGCCGATGTGCAGCTGCCCCTGCCCTTCCAGAAAGCTCCGGATGTTCTCGGCCGGGGCGGCGTAAGGCCCGGCCGCACGGCCTGCCGCGTAGGCCTTTGCTTCCAGCTCCCGCTGGAACGCGATGGCCTGCCGGGGGTCGTTTGCAAAGTCGGTGCCGTTCACGCTCACCACCACGGCGGCGTTTGCATTTTTGCCGCTGCGGGCATGGTAGCTCATGCCGTTGGTCACCACACGGCCTTCCTCACTGGCCGAGGCCACCACCTGCCCGCCGGGGCACATGCAGAAGGTATACACGCACCGCTCCCCCACATGCTGGGACAGCTGGTATTCGCCGCGGGGCAGGGCCGGGTGGCCTGCCGCCTCGTGATACAGGCTCTTTTCGATCTCGCTCTGCAGATGCTCTGCGCGGAAGCCCACGCTGAAGGGCTTGCACTCCAGCACAAGGCCGCTGTCCATGAGCATGGCAAAGGTATCGCGGGCCGAGTGGCCCACCGCAAACACCAGTGCTTCGCAGGCAAAGGAACCATCCGTTGTGAAAATTCCGGTAATGTGTCCGTTTTTCTGTTCCAGACCGGTGAGGGCCGTGTTGAAATGCACCTCACCGCCCAAGGATTCGATCTCTTTGCGGATGGAGGTGATGACCCCCCGCAGCAGGTCGGTGCCCACATGGGGCTTCTGCTTCCAGGCGATCTCCGCCGGGGCACCGTGCTGCAAAAACACTTCCGTGACAAGGCCGCACAGCTCGTCACCGATGCGGGTGGTCAGCTTGCCGTCCGAGAAGGTGCCTGCGCCGCCCTCACCGAACTGGATGTTCGCGTTGGGGTCCAGCTCGCCGGTGGCGGAAAAGTGTTCCACCGCCTGCACCCGCTCGTCCAGCGCCGGGCCGCGCTCCAGCACGATGGGCCGGTAGCCCTGCCGGGCCAGCAGCAGCGCCGCAAACAGACCGGCAGGCCCCAGGCCGCACACCACCGGGCGGTGGAGCAGCTTCTGCGTGCCCCGTTGCACCCGGAAGTCGGTCCTGCTGTGCAGGGACACGTTGGCCGATGCCCCGGCGAAGGCGGGTTCTTCGGCTTCGTTTTTCAGGGTGACAGCCACGGTGTACACCAGCTTGGGCTGGCCGCGGCGGGCGTCCACCGACAGCTTTGCCACGCCCAGATGCTGCACCTTTGCGCGGGGGATGCGCGCCTCCCGCAGGGCCTTTTCAAATGCCTGCGGTTCCCCGGCGGAGAGCGGCAGACGGATGTTGCGAACGAGAATCATAGTACAGTGTGTTCCTTTTTATCAGTTGCTTTCAATGCGGCACTGCAGCACATAGCTGCCCAGCGCAAAGATCTTGCCGTTGGAGGGCACATACAGGCGGCAGGCGATGTTCTGCTGGCCGGTGGCCACCGAGAAGTCCTCTGCGTCGATCTCCACGACCACCTGTTCCGGGGTCAGGTTCTCCAATGCAGCCTTCGGGCCGCAGAGGGTCACGTTCATCAGCCGTTCGGTCTCCACCGTGAGCTGATAGGTGGACGGCAGATTCACCACCTGCACACAGCTGGAAGGCAGGTTCATGGTCTTGGTCTCCAGACCGGAGCAGTCAAAGCTGAGGGTGATGGTGGAAATGTTGTCCAGCAGGTAGATGTCGCTGGGCAGCTCAATGGGCAGCTCATAGACCTTGTTCAGCGTGAAGGTGGACAGGTCGATGGTGCCGATGGACAGGGTGGACAACGCGTCGATTTTTTCCGCCGGGCCGGCCACCTTGAGCTGCTTGCGGCTGAGCTCATACACCAGCACCGACTCGTCAAAGTCGCGGGGCGCGTTGATGAAGCTCACGTTCACCGGCAGGGTGGCCATCTTGTACACCTGCAAGGTCACGTCCACGCTGCTTTCTTCCAGCTCGGTGTACTCAAAGTTCACTTCCGTGCCGCCGGAGGTGTAGAACCGCAGCGGCGTTGCCAGGGTGACCGAGCTGTCCAGCTCGCCGGAGTAGGTCACCTCGGCGGTGCAGGTGGTCACCTTGTCCAGCTCACTGCTGGGGCCGGACAGAGTGACCATATCCTTGGACACCTCGGTGCTGTAGAGGATATACCCGTCCGAGATGGCCAGGTAATTGGTGGTCACGGTGACGGGAAGGGTCTTTTCCTCCACCACATCGAACATCACGTCCACCATGTTGTCGGAGCCGTCGATGGTCACGGTGACGCCATTGAGCATGCCGTTGGCCCCCCGCACCAGCAGGCGCAGGGTCTTTTCACCGCTGTCCCGCACGCTGGACCAGTCCGGGTAGACCACAAAATCAGAGGCCGTCAGGCTGCCGATGGTGTAGCCGTCGCCGGAGATTTTCAGGTTCACCGTCTTGTCCTCGGCGCTGACGATGCTCAGTCCACGGGAGGTATAAACGGAGGAATCGTAGGTATAGTCCACCGGCACATTGTAGATGGTGTTGGTGGTGCCGGGCTGCACGATGATGGTCACGATCATCCAGGCCACAATGGCACCCAGAATGGACAGTGCCAGCCGGATGCGGCGGTCGTCCAAAAAGTTCTTTTTGTGGGGAACAGCAGGCTTTGCGCCGCTGGTATTCTTGGGTTGATTGGTCATTGCTGCTCCTCCTCCCCTTTCTGGCTGACCCACTTCATCAGGCTCTTTGCGCGGTCCTTCCAGGTGTCGGCCGTGCTCTTTTCCACCACAGGCTCCTTGGGGATCATCTCGTCGATCAGGCGGGTGTACAGGGTCTGGCGGTCAAAATGACGGATCAGCACGCCATTTTTTGCCATGGAGATGATGCCCGTCTCCTCGCTGACCACGATGGCGATGGCGTCCGAGTTTTCGGCAATGCCCAGGCAGGCGCGGTGGCGGGTGCCCATGTCCTTGCCCAGATCCAGATTATTGGAAAGCGGCAGCACGCAGCCTGCGGCCTTGATGCGGCCGTTCTCGATGATGGCGGCACCGTCGTGCAGGGGAGTGCCCTCGTAGAAGATGGTGCCCAGCACTTCCAGATTCACCGCGCTGTTCACCGGGGTGCCGGTGCGCACGATCTCAGACAGGTTGGTGTGGCGTTCCAGCACGATGAGCGCACCGGTCTTAGTCTCCGAAAAGCGCTCTGCCGCGTCGCAGATGGCAATGATGGCGCTGCGCCAAGCCCCTTTCAGGCTGGGGTCGTTGTAGCGGCCTTTCACGTTGAACAGCTTTGCGGCCCACTGGTCGGTCTGGCCCATGCGCTCCAGAGCACGGCGGATCTCCGGCTGGAACAGCACCACCAGGGTAAGCAGGCCCACCTGCAGCAGCGAGTTGAGCAGCCAGGTGACCGTGCGCATGTTCAGCGTTTCGGCCACCAGATAAACCGCCATGACCAGCAGCGCGCCCTTGAACAGCTGCCCGGCGCGGGTGCGGTTGACGATGCCCAGCAGCTGGTAGATCAGGAACGCAATGATGATGATATCCAGCAGGTCAACGAGCTTGAAGGTCTGAAAATTGGCAATGATCGCATTCAGTGTCATGGACGCACACTCCTGTTACCGTGTTTCGATCAGGGCGACGGCGTGGGCGGCAATGCCCAGTCCCTCGCCGGTAAAGCCCAGATGCTCTTCCGTGGTAGCCTTGACGCTCACGGCGTCCACCGGCAGGCCGAAAGCCGCCGCCAGATTGGCCCGCATGGCCGGGATGTGCGGGGCCAGCTTAGGCCGCTGGCAGAGGATGGTGGCGTCGATGTTCTCCACACGCCAGCCGTGCTCCGACAGGATGCGGGCCACATGGCGGGCCAGCTCCAGGCTGTCGGCCCCGGCATAGGCGGGGTCATTGTCCGGGAAATGCTGGCCGATATCCCCCAGCGCCGCCGCACCCAGCACGGCGTCCATCACCGCGTGGGCCAGCACATCGGCGTCCGAGTGGCCCAGCAGGCCCTTTTCAAAGGGGATCTCCACGCCGCCCAGGATCAGCTTGCGGCCTTCCACCAGGCGGTGCACGTCATAACCATGTCCAATGCGCATTCTCGTTTCCTCTTTCTGTACCGGGCGGGGCAGGTCCTCCCGCGTGGTGATCTTCAGGTTGGCGTAGTCACCCTGGGTGAGCTGCACCGAGCGGCCAGTGAGCTCGAACAGGCTGCAGTCATCGGTGACCAGCCGGGCTTTTTCGGCGTCCAGCTCCTGCAGGGCGGCCAGATACTGCGTCCGGTCAAAGCACTGGGGCGTCTGCACCGCATACAGGGTACTGCGGTCCGGGGTGCTGCGCACAAGGCAGGCTTCCGGCACCGTTTTGCCGTCACCGGGCACGGCCTGCTTGATGGTGTCCTTGACCGGCACTGCCGGGGCGGCGGCTCCGCAGCGGGCAGCGGCTTCCAGCACCGCCGCGATGACGGCCGGGCTCACAAAGGGCCGGGCCGCGTCGTGCACAGCCACCAGCTCCCCGTGGGCTGCCAGCACGCCATTCTTGGCGCTCTCGGCGCGGGTGGCACCACCGGCCACGATCTGCACCGGCTTAGTGCAGCCGATGGCCTGCTGCTCCACGAAAGCACGGTTTTTGCCCGCCACCAGCACGATCTCGCCGATCTGCGGGCACTGGTCAAAAGCGCGGATGCTGCGGTGCAGCACCGTTTCGCCGCCCAGGTCAAAGCTGAGCTTGTCGAACCCCATCCGGGTGGAAGAACCTGCCGCCACCAGCACGGCCGAAATCGTTTTTTGCAATCTGCACACCTGCCCCTGCTGCCGCCGCGCCGGTGTTTCCGGCTGCGGCTGGCTATAATAAGTCATCTTTTATTATAGCGTATCGGCCCGCAAACTGCAACCGGTTCCGCCCAGCAAAAAAGCCCTTTTGCACCGCCGGGCAGGCGGGTGCAAAAGGGCTTTGGGACCTTATTTCAGTGCGGTTTATGCCAGGATGGGCTCAATGGCAGCAGCCAGGGCATCCTTCTGGGCCTGGGCATCGGCCAGATCCTTGCCCAGGGTGGTGAAGTAGGTCTTGATCTTCGGCTCGGTGCCGGAGGGACGGACCACCACAGTCGCACCGTTCTCCAGTGCGTAGATCAGCACATTGGCAGCCGGCAGGCCGGTCTCCTCGGGCTTCTTGTAGTCGGTGACCTTGACCACCTTGTGGCCGGCCAGCTCGGTGGGCGGGTTGTCGCGCAGCTTCTGCATGATGGACGCCATCTTCTCCATGCCGGTCAGGCCGGGGAACTCGAAGCTGTCCACCTTGTTCAGGTAGCGGCCGTACTCCTTGTAGATCTCTTTCAGACGCTGCTTGATGGAGGAACCGATGCTGCGGTAGTAAGCAGCCATCTCGCAGATCAGCATGGAGCCGATGACGGCGTCCTTATCGCGGACATAGGGGCCTGCCAGATAGCCGTAGCTCTCCTCGAAGCCGAAGATGAAGCGGTCCACTTCACCGGCAGCTTCCAGATTGGCGATCTGGTCGCCGATCCACTTGAAGCCGGTCAGCACGCTGCGCATCTCCACGCCGTAGTGGGCGGCAATGGCATCGGCCAGCGGGGTGGACACGATGGACTTGACGGCCACGGGGTTCTTGGGCATGGTGCCCTTCTCGATGCGGCCTGCGCAGATGTAATCCAGCAGCAGAGCGCCCATCTCGTTGCCGGACACCAGCTCATAGCTGCCATCCGGGCACTTCATGGCGATGCCCACGCGGTCGGCGTCGGGGTCGGTGGCCAGCATCAGGTCGGCACCGGTCTTGGTGGCCAGATCCAGGCCCAGCTTCAGGGCGTCGAAGATCTCAGGGTTGGGGTAGGAGCAGGTGGTGAAGTAGCCGTTGGGGTACTCCTGCTCGGGCACGATGGTGATATCGGTGATGCCCATGTCGTTCAGCACATGGGTGACCGGCACCAGACCGGAACCGTTCAGGGGGCTGTACACCAGCTTCAGGCCGGCGGTCTTGCACAGGCCGGGGCGCACCTGACGGGCCTCGATGGCGTCGTACAGGGCCTTCTTGCAGTCATCGCCCACAAAACGGATCAGGCCGTTTTCCACGCCCTCGGCAAAGGAGATGTACTTGGCACCGGTGAGCACATCGGTCTTCTGGATCTCGTCGTACACGATGGCGGCGGCGTCATCGGTCATCTGGCAGCCGTCCGGGCCGTAGGCCTTGTAGCCGTTGTACTTGGCCGGGTTGTGGGAGGCGGTGACCATGATGCCTGCATTGCACTGATAGTAGCGGGTAGCAAAGCTCAGGGCCGGCACCGGCATCAGGGCATCATAGATGCGCACCTTGATGCCATTGGCTGCCAGAACACCGGCAGCCGTCTTGGCAAAAACGTCGCTCTTGAGGCGGCTGTCGTAGCTGATGGCGACGGTCTGGCTGCCGCCCTGGGTCTTGACCCAGTTGGCCAGGCCCTGGGTAGCCTGACGCACAACGTAGATGTTCATGCGGTTGGTACCCGCGCCCAGGACGCCGCGCAGACCTGCGGTGCCAAACTTCAAAGCCACAGCAAAGCGATCCTTGATCTCGTCGTCGTTGCCCTCGATCTTTGCCAGTTCGGGCTTCAGATCCGCATCGTCCAGCTCCGCTGCCAGCCAGCGCTTATATTCATCCAGATACATGTTGCACACCTTACCTTTGTTATTTTTTCCCAAAAAAGGAGACAGTTTATTCAAACCTAATTATACTATAAACGCTTGTGTCCATCATGTCAATTGCATATTCTGCCACAATCTTACCGGTACAAAATCAGCAAATACCACAAAAACAGCCGCTCTCCGGGTGGATGTCGGCGGGCTGCTGTGTTTCCGGAAGCAGCCGGTAGGGCTGGTGCACGTCCTCCAGCACCTCCAGCCACTGTTCCGGGCCGATGCTGTTCTCGCACAGATAGCGCAAAAGCTGCATCATCCGGGCAAAACTGCCCTGCGGAGCCAGCACCGTACTGCACTGTACCCGGCCCGCCTGCTCCCACCGCAGCTGGGCCAGCACGCCCCCGGGCACGGTCTGGGCGCAGTACACCACCGTGTGGGCCCGCTGCAGCCCCTCCAGCTCTGAATAAGTACGGATGTACCGGCAGTATTCCTTGCCTGTCATCGTTTGTCGCTCTCCTTTCCGCTGCATTGACATCTTTCCTGCCCTTTACTATAATGAAATCGACCGGGAGATGCTGTCGAAGGCTGACGGTTCCTCCCAAATTTTTCCACCCAATTTTCGACCGTTTTCGCGCAGAAAATGCAAGCGAGGTGCACCCATGTATTCGGTAACAAAGAGCTTTGGCCTGAACGGCCTGCGCGGCTTTGCCGTGGCCGTGGAGGCCGACGTTTCGGGCGGGCTGCCCGCCTTTTCCATCGTAGGCCTGCCGGATTCCGCCGTGCGGGAAAGTGCGGACCGCGTGCGTGCCGCCATCAAGAACCTGGGCTTCAAGTTCCCGGACCGGCGCATCACGGTCAACCTGGCCCCCGCCGATGTGCGCAAGACCGGCCCGGTGTACGATTTGCCCCTGCTGCTGGCCGTGCTCACGGCCAGCGGCCAGCTGGAGGATGTGCCGGAGGACGCCGCCTTTCTGGGTGAGCTGGCGCTGGACGGCACCCTGCGCCCGGTATCCGGCGTGCTGCCCATGGCACTGGCCGCCGCCGAAAACGGCATCCGCGCCCTGTATGTGCCCGCCGAAAACGCCGCCGAGGCTGCCGAGGCCTGTGCCGACAGCATGGCCGTCTACCCGGCCCACACCGCCCGGGAGGTGGTGGACGCCCTGCGCGGCATCCGACCGCTGACCGCTGCGGCAGCCGTTCCCTTTGACCCCGCCGAGGCCTGGGCACAGGTGCCGGATTTTGCCGACGTGATGGGGCAGGCACTGGCCCGCCGGGCCATGGTCATCGCTGCGGCCGGGGGCCACAACGTGCTGCTGATGGGTGCCCCGGGCACCGGCAAATCCATGCTGGCCAAGCGCCTGCCGGGCATCCTGCCGCCTCTCACCCGGGAGGAAGCCGTGGAGACCACCAAGATCTATTCCATCGCCGGGCAGCTGCCCCAGGGCCGGGGCCTGATCACGGCACGGCCTTTCCGCAGCCCGCACCACTCGGCCAGTGCCGTCTCGCTGGCGGGCGGCGGCGCACAGTTCCGCCCCGGCGAGTGCAGTCTGGCCAACTGCGGCGTGCTGTTCCTGGACGAACTGCCGGAGTTCTCCCGCGAGAGCCTGGAGGTGCTGCGCCAGCCGCTGGAGGACGGCCAGATCACCGTGAGCCGGGCCGCGGGCAGCGCCACCTACCCCAGCCATTTCCAGCTGGTCGCCGCCATGAACCCCTGCAAATGCGGCTACTACGGCCACCCCACCCGGCAGTGCACCTGCTCGCCCAGCGCGGTGCGGCAGTACCGCAGCCGGGTGTCCGGCCCGCTGCTGGACCGCATCGACCTGTGCGTGGAGATGGACCCCATCGCCTTTGACGAGCTGCACACCGCCGCCCCCGCCGAGAGCAGTGCCGACCTGCGCAAACAGGTGCTGGCGGCACGGGCCATCCAGGCAAAACGCTATGCGGCCCCCGGCTACGAGGGGGTGCACTGCAACGCCCAGCTCAACGCCGGGCAGGTGCGGCGCATCTGCCGCATGACCCCCGGTGCGGAACGGCTGCTCCGCGCCTCCTACGATGCACTGGGGCTTTCGGCCCGCGCCCACGACCGCATTTTGCGGGTGGCCCGCACGGTGGCCGACCTGGCCGGCAAGAGCCTGTTGGACGAGGACTCCCTGCTGGAAGCCCTGCAGTACCGCGCGCAGGAAAAAGTGGAGCTGTGAGCCTCTTTCCACCTACAAAAACACCGGCCCCTCTCCCCGGCAGCGCTGTGCTGCCAAAGGAGAAGGGCCGGTTTATTTTTTCGATCTGCGCAGGCGGGCGCTGTGTTGTTCAGGTTTCGCTCAGGGTCAGTTCGTGGTAGGTCCGGCCGTCCATGGTTTTCCACCGGAAGCAGCCGTTTTCCAACGTCATATAGCTGTGGGCGCTGCCCTCCTTCGGCAGGCTCACCGAGCCGGGGTTCAGGTAGAGGCTGCCCTGCCCGAAGGGCTCCCACGCCGGGATGTGGGTGTGCCCGTGCAGCAGGATGTCGCCGGGGGCCAGCGGCGGCGGGGTCTTGGTGTTGTAGACATGGCCGTGGGTGGCGTACACCAGCCGTCTGCCCACCGGCAGCACAGCATAGTCTGCCAGCACCGGGAATTCCAGCACCATCTGGTCCACCTCGGCGTCACAGTTGCCGCGCACGCAGAGCAGGCGGTCCTTCATGCCGTTGAGCAGGGGCATGACCTGCTTGGGCGCATAGCCCTCCGGCAGGTCGTTGCGGGGGCCGTGGTAGAGCAGGTCCCCCAACAGCAGCAGCCGGTCGGCCTGTTCCCGTTCAAACGCCTGCTGCATCTGGCTGGCATAGAAATACGACCCGTGCAGGTCGGACGCGATCATCCATTTCATGCGGGTTTCTCCTTTTTATAAAAGCTACAATTTTATTGTAACCCCTGCACAAAAAATGGTCAAGCCTATAAAAGTCGTACTTTTGCACCCAGTCTCCTTGACAATGCCCCGGGGATGTGGTATCCTTCAGTCAATAAAAACCGTGTGGATTTTTACAGCACTATGCTACTTTTCGCCACACAATGACTTCAAAAAAGCCATTGTGTGGCTTTTTTGCGGTCTTTTTCCATTTTCGATCTGTCAGGAGCGAGAAATCAATGAACGATACCTTTATGAAAGAACGCCCCGTGCTGCCGCTGCTGTTGTCCATGGCGCTGCCCAACGTGATCTCCATGCTGGTCAACTCCCTGTACAACATCGTGGACAGCCTGTTTGTGGCGCAGATCAGCGAGGACGCCATGACCGCCCTCTCGCTGGTATACCCCATCCAGAACTTTGCCAACGCCATCGCCATCGGCTTTGGTATCGGCATCAACGCCATGATCGCCCTGTACCTGGGTGCGGGCGACCGCAAAAAGGCCGAGATTGCCGCCACCCACGGCATGGTGCTCAGCCTGCTGCACGGCGTGGTCATCACGGTGGTGAGCATTGCCGTCATGCCGGGCTTTTTGCGCCGGTTCACCACCGACGAGAGCCTTGTGGCCTCCGGCATCACCTACTCCACCATCGTGTTCCTGTTTGCCACCATCAATATGGCCGCGCTGGCCTTTGAAAAGATGTTCCAGGCTGTGGGCCGCATGAAGGTGACCATGGTAGCGCTGGTGTTCGGCTGCGTGTGCAACATCCTGCTGGACCCCGTCCTGATCTTCGGCCTGGGCCCGGTGCCCGCCATGGGCATTGCCGGTGCAGCGCTGGCCACCGGCATCGGCCAGCTGCTGAACCTGTGCGTGTACCTGTTCGTCTACCTGCGCACCGAACTGCCGGTGCGGCTGAGCCGCAGCGGCCTGCACCCGGACGTTGCACTGGACGGCAAGCTGTACGCCATCGGCGTGCCGGCCATCCTGAACCTGGCTCTGCCCTCCCTGCTGGTCACCTTCCTCAACAGCCTGCTTGCCGGGTTCTCCCAGAGCTATGTGGTCATTCTGGGCATTTACTACAAGCTGCAGACCTTTTTGTACCTGCCCGCCAACGGCATCGTGCAGGGCATGCGCCCGCTCATCGGCTACAACTACGGTGCCAGGGAGCACGCCCGCGTGAAGAAGCTGTACGAGCTCACCCTGTTCATGAGCATCGCCATCATGGCGTTGGGCACGGTCATCTGTCTGCTGGCCTCCGGGCAGCTCATCGGGCTGTTCACCTCCAACCCCGATACCATCGCCGCCGGTGCCAAGGCCCTGCGCATCATCTGCATCGGCTTTGTGGTGTCGGCAGTGTCCACCACCTCGTCCGGCGCACTGGAGGGTCTTGGCAAGGGCGTGCCGTCGCTGGTGATCTCGCTGTGCCGCTATGTGGTGTTCATCATGCCGCTGGCCGCAGTGCTGTGCGGCCGCCTTGGCCCGGACGGTGTGTGGCACGCCTTCTGGATCACCGAGGTGTTCACCGCACTGGTGGCCTACCCGGTGTACCACCGCGCGGCGGCCCGGCACTGAACCTTTCCGGCCCCTTTTGCAGCAGGCTGCCCGACCCCGGCGGCCTGCTTTTTTGTTGCATTCCCGTCGCCCTGCGGGGCGCATAAATGCAGGGATTTCATTTGACAGCTGCGCAGAAATACGGTAGAATAGTTTTTATGTTGCGTTGACAAAATGTGTCAGAACGCAAGACTTTACAGAGGATGTGGGACGAATTATGATCGAGACGATCACGGCCGTCAATACGGCGGTTAACAACTTTATCTGGGGCGTGCCCGCCATGGTGTGTATCATTGGTGTGGGTTTGCTGCTGAGCGTGCGCACCGGCTTTTTGCAGATCCGCAAATTCCCGTACACCATCAAAACCACCATCGGACGCATGTTCCGCAAAAAGGACGCTTCGGACGGTGCCATAACCCCCTTCCAGGCGGTGTGCACCGCACTGGCCGGCACCGTGGGCACCGGCAACATCGCCGGTGTGGCAGGCGCCATTGCCATCGGCGGCCCGGGTGCCGTGTTCTGGATGTGGTGCTCCGCGCTGCTGGGCATGTGCACCAAGTTTGCCGAGGTGACCCTGGCCGTGCATTTCCGTGAGCGCAGTGAGACCGGCGAGTGGGTGGGCGGCCCCATGTATTACATCAAGAACGGTCTGGGCAAGCGCTGGCAGTTCCTGGCATTTCTGTACTCGCTGTTCGGCGTGCTGACCGTGTTCGGCACCGGCAATGCCACCCAGGTCAACACCATCGTGGCCGCCGTGGACACCGCCCTGCTGGAATACGGTGTGGTGGGCAGCGGTTTTCTGAGCACGCTGAACCTCATCACGGGCATCATCGTGGCCATGCTGGTGGCCATGGTGCTGCTGGGCGGCATCAAGCGCATCGGCAGCGTAAGCGAAAAGCTGGTGCCCTTCATGGCGCTGTTCTACATCGTGCTGGCTGTGGGCGTAGTAGGGCTCAACCTGCCCCGCCTGCCCTATGTGCTGGAGTCCATCGTGGCCGGTGCCTTCAACCCCGCTGCCTTCACCGGCGGCACCATCGGCAGCCTGTTCATCAGCATGCAGAAGGGCGTCTCCCGCGGCATCTTTTCCAATGAGGCCGGCCTTGGCACCGGCTCCATCGCCCATGCCTGCGCCGACACCAAAAAGCCGGTGAAGCAGGGCATGTTCGGCATCTTTGAGGTGTTTGCCGACACCATCATCATCTGCACCCTGACCGCCATGGTCATCCTGTGCAGCGGCACCCCCGTGAACTACGGCACCGCAGCCGGTGCAGAGCTGACCATCTCCGGCTTTACCACCACCTACGGCGGCTGGGCTTCCATCTTTACCGCCGTGGCGCTTTGCTGCTTTGCCTTTTCCACCATCATCGGCTGGGGTCTGTACGGCTCCCGCTTCCTGGTGTTCCTCTGCCACAGCGACAAGGTGGCAAAGCCCTTCTTTGTGGTGTACTCCTTCGTGTCCATTCTGGGCGCGACCGTGGACCTGGGCCTGCTGTGGAGCATCGCCGACACCTTCAACGGCCTGATGAGCATCCCCAACCTCATCGCATTGCTGCTGCTCTCCGGCACCGTGGTCAAGCTGACCAAGGAGTTCTTTGCCTCCGAGGGCTGAGCACCTGTTTTTCCCGATACGCAAAAGGACTGCTGCACTGAAAATTGTGCAGCAGTCCTTTTTTCGTGCGCGGCTCCTGAAAATTTTACTTTCCGGGTGTTTTTCTGCAATTTTTATTGCCGCCTGTCCGTATTTAAGGCGAACAGACCGAATTTCGTTGGCAGAATGGAGGGCCCTCTATGGCGATTTTTGAAAAGACCATCCGCAATCAGAAATTCAACACGCTTCTCCGCAAATTGGAACAAGAGATTCCGGACAGCAGCTGGTCTGCCGACCTGGAAGCGGGCAGCGATTTCAAGGAGGGCGAAGCACGGTGCAGTGTCCGCGTGTTTGAGCGGTACAGCATGGTCGGCGGCAACCGCCTGAGCCTGACACTGACCATGTTTCAGAACGGTGACAGCCCCATCCGGCTGTCCGCCATCACCGCAGGCGGCAGTCAGGCGGTGTTTTTTAAGATGAACACCCTCGGAGAAGAATCTTTTTTGGACGATGTAAAGGACCTGCTGGAAGAAATTTTGGAGGAATAAGATGTTTTACACTGGAATTGATATGCTGTTCAGTATTCTGTTTCCCATCCTGTTCCTTGTGGTTTTGGGCATGATCCTATACACCATCATCGGAAATATCAGCACATGGAATAAAAACAACCATTCGCCGCGGCTGACCGTTCCGGCAACGGTGGTGGCAAAGCGCACGGAAGTTTCTCGCCACCATACGGACAATACGATGATGCATACGTTCACGACCTATTATGCGACCTTTCAGGTGGAAAGCGGCGACCGCATGGAGCTCGAAGTAGATGGTTCGGACTACGGAATGCTTGTGGAGGGCGACATTGGAAAGCTGATGTTCCAGGGCACCCGCTATCTCGGCTTTGAGCGTCGATAAGGCCAGACGGACTGCATTGTCAGCGTCCGCAGATGCAAAAAGAAAAGCACTGTACTTCCAACGAAGTACAGTGCTTTTTGGTGGAGAATAGCGGGATCGAACCGCTGACCTCTTGCATGCCATGCAAGCGCTCTCCCGAACGGTATCGAAACACACCCCCAGAAAATCGTGTGTGAATGGGTATCATTTGGCGTTAATACGATATGGGCGGCAAGCAGCGCATTATGACACTGTATTCAGAAAGCGATTTGGACCTTCCGTTCGGAAAAAACGGAAAATTTTCATTCCAACTTGGGTATACTCCTGTTGTGTCCGACATGAAGAAAACCGTTCGGAAAGCTGCCGCATCGTCTTTCCCCACATGGACGTTAGCCGTATGGGATATGGATGCTGCAACATTATATATGGTCAAATACGACAGAAGTCATTGATTTTCTTTGTTTATCTGTGATACCATTCGTTATGAGTCCAACGGCGTTGCTCTCTTCGCCTATGGTGGAGACTACAGCTTTCCAAAAAACACAGCGAGGTGACCATTTTTGAAACGTCGAACTTTTCTTGTCTGCACCGCTGCACTTTTTTGCGGTGCGCTTCTGGCAGGGGGCTGCACTCAAAAAACTTCTCAGCCTGTCCTTCAGCAAATCGAATACTCCAATTTGGCAGATTCGGATACACAGGCTCTTCTTTCCAAACTTTTGCAGAATGCCGGCGTATCCGACCTGCGGATACAGACCTTCTTTGATCATGTGCAGAAGTTCAACAATGCTGTGGACCCGGCATGGCTCACCACAGGTTTTGAAAACGCCAAGCCTTTGGATCTGAAATACGATCCTTACTCCATGCAGGACGCATGGACAGAAAAATACGATACCTTCCCCGGCTGGAACTGTCGGATCACCGCTTGTGGGCTGTTCGGTGATTTTATCACTGTCACGGGCAAGGCAGACCTTGACTCAGCCGAGGACACCCTGTTTATGGACTATGAAACACTGGATTCTGACCCGGAATCCCTTTGCGGCGATGAACGGCAAAAGTTTGATGCGCTGTTCGCCCCGGTCAAAACCACCAATACGACCGATATTCCTACCCATTTGAAAACGATTCAGCAGGAATGGAAGAAACGCGGCCTCTCCTTCGTAGAAGATGATAAGATCCGTCTTGTCTCCGTGGTCCTGCACGATCAGTTCTCCGAAACGGACAATTCTCTTATGATCGGTCATGTCGGCGTTATGCTTCCCACATCGGATGCGGTATATTTCGTCGAAAAGGTCGCTTTTCAGGAGCCGTATCGCTTGTTGAAGTTCAAAAATCGAACCGAGTTGAGCGATTATCTGATGCTGAAATACGACAACTCGTGGGGACAGGATACTGCCCACACCTTTATTATGGAAAATTCAGACCTGATGGACGGCTGGCGCATTCTTGACGAACAGGAAAACGCAAGCTAAAAGCATCGCATTCGTTGGGAGCCGTTCAGTCTGACAGATCATTCGCCCTCTGATACCAAAAAGACGCTGAAGCCTCTCACCCAGAGGCGGCAGCGTCCTTTTTATCTCGGAATGTTTTGTTCGCAGGGGAACTCCGGGCTTATGACAGGGTCACGATGAACGTACCGGTTTATACCGAACGGTAGATTGCAGACAGAATTACGGCTGGCTGCTCCGATAAGCTGAAACAGAAAACCGGTGACTTTCTCCATTGCGGAAAGCCACCGGTTTTTGTTATCTTACTGCCTGTTTCAGCCGCTCCAGATCATCCGCATCCGGGTGAGAAAGAGCCTTGTCGAAATTCTCGATCATTGCGTCCAGATTGGGCAGATGAAGCGGCTGCTTTTTCATATTCTCATATCGCTGGCGTACCGACATCGGCATCTTCCCCTGACACATGAAGCTGCCAATCACCGTGTTGCTGCTGTGCAGATCTTTTTGCACGGTTTTCAGGATCTTGTTAAAATATTCTTCGCTGCCGCCAAAACCAGCGGTACCAAACAAAAACACCTGCTTTCCCCGCAGCTGCTTCAAAAAGTCTGAAGAGCTTTCATCTGCTTTTCCCTTATCCGTCCAGAAGCCCACATAAAGGGTGTCCGCTTCCATGGCGGCAGGGTTCGGGTTGCCAAAATAACAGCAATCCGCCTGCGGCAGGCAGCTGTGCAATGTGTCTGCCAGTAATCCCGTGTTGCCTGTTTTACTGCTGAATACGATTGCGTAACTCATTTTTTCTCCTTTGGCTCATTCAATTCCTTGTATTGCGTAACGCATCAGGCTTTCTGTGAGTTGCACTTTTTGAAGTTCAGAATAGACTCGGCTCCCCAGAAAATTCCGCAAAAAAGATTTGCCAGGAATGGAAAATACGATTTTTCATCTGGTTTTTCAATGACATCAATACAAGTTCTGAGTACACAAGCAACTGTGCACAAAGTGCAAAGCACAGCAGGCAAATAATTATTCTTCTTCATAACCATACCTCCCATAATATTTTCTGATTATAACGCATCCCAATTGATTTTTCAATCCCGATAGAAATGCTCTTTGTCATGTTCGCTGATGGGGCGCAGCACACGGCATGGATTTCCTACGCCACTACGTTAGCAGGAATGTCCTTTGTCACAACGCTTCCCGCACCGATCATCGTATCATCCCCAATGGTAACACCCGGTACCACGATCACGCCAGCTCCCAGCCAACAGTTGCGACCGATGCGGATGGGCAGATTGTACTGGTATGCTTTCTCCCGCAGTTCCGGCAAGATCAGGTGGTTAAGGAATTCTTCTCATTTTTCGGTAGATCCTTCCAGATTTTTTCGATACTGTGCCGGACTGACACCATACTCTTTCTTGAATACCCGGCTAAAATAGAGGGGGTTATCATACCCTACGATCTCTGCAATTTCTCCAATATTGTATTCGGTGTTCTCCAATAAGCTTTGTGCATTTACCATCCGAAGGGACAGGATGTATTGTGCAGGGCTTATTTTCATGTACTGCTTAAAATTACGGATAAACCAGTTCGTACTGATATGCAGCGATTCTGCGTAATCGTCCACACTGACCTTTGTATTATAATTCTCGTTAAAGTATGCAACGGCGGCTTCGATTTCTTCGGGGATGCTTGTCGTTGTTTTCTCGCCTTCCTGTTGTTGCCTGCTTACTAAAAGCAGAATGATGTTGAAGAGAGAAGCAATATAGTCTTCATAGCCATATTCACATTGTTGCAGTTCCCGGATGATCTTTCGGAACAGCATTTTGTAATCCGGCAGTGTGCCGCTGTAAAAAACGTGCTTGTCCAAGGGCATTCCGTGATAGTTCAGGATGTTTTTGACGTCATATCCTGTAAAGTGAATCCAGAACACCTCTGGATGATCGTCTACATAGTAGACATACTTTTGGATTTCTTTCGGCTGATAAAGCACCATGTGTCCAGAAGTCACCACTTCCTCAACACCATCGAACCAGAAGTGTGCTTTACCAGATGCCACATAGAGGATTTGATAGTCTCTGCGACCCTTTGCCCAAAAAGTAGGCAGCGGAGGGCGTTTTTTCAAGCGATACGTGCCGCAACTGCCTACGACCAGCGGCTTTGAGTAGTCTTTGAAATCCAAACGGGAGTTGTTCAAATATCCTCAGTTGAAATACATCCCTGCGTCCTCCTCATCTTCAGAGATTTTACAGTGATTTGGAAAATGTTCTATCAAAAAATTACAAACTCTTTGATTTTGTGCATATTTTGTTCCATCTTGTCTATATCTTTTCGTTCCATTGGATTCTATAATATTTTCAGACGAAACGCAAGAGATTTGGGCAACTTGCGTAACGAGAATTCCAGTCTGAAGTGCACAGCAGATTGGTTGCGCCCACACAAAACAAGCAAGATGGGAGAAAGCACAATGACTGAAAAACGCTATCTAAAGTGGTATAATAAAGTCGGCTATGGTTCAGGCGATATTGCAGGCAACGTGGTGTATGCATTCCTGTCCTCCTTCGTCATGATCTATCTGACCAACACCGTTGGCCTGAACCCCGGTATTGTCGGCACTCTGATTGCAGTTTCCAAACTGCTGGACGGTGTGACGGACATTTTCTTTGGTTCTTTGATTGACAAAACGCATTCTAAGATGGGCAAAGCCCGTCCTTGGATGCTGTACGGCTACATTGGCTGTGCCATTACGCTGGTGGCAATTTTCGCCATCCCGACCAATCTGGGACAGTTTGCACAGTACGCATGGTTCCTGATCGCATATACTCTGCTGAACGCTGTATTCTACACTGCCAACAACATTGCTTACTCTGCACTGACTGCTCTCGTCACGAAGAACAGTGCCGAACAGGTCGAGATGGGTTCTTGGCGTTTCATGTTCGCCTTTGCCACCAGCCTGCTCATCCAGTCCATCACGCTGGGTGCTGTTACGGCATTGGGCGGTGGTGCTGCCGGTTGGCGCACTGTTGCAATCATCTACGCCATCATCGGTCTGCTTGTCAACACCCTCTCCGTTTTCTCCGTGAAGGAACTGCCGGAAGGCGAATTGGTGGATACCACCAACAAAAAAGAAATCGAGCAGGACGAAAAGTACAATCTGGTTCAGGCTGCAAAGCTGCTTGCTGGTAACAAATATTATATGATGATTTGCGTCACCTACATTTTGCAGCAGATCTACGGTGCCATGATCAGCATGGGCACCTACTATGCAACCTACATCCTTGGCAACCAGAATCTGTTCGGTGTATTCTCTTGGGCAATCAACATTCCTCTGATCATCGCACTGGTGTTCACCCCGACCTTGGTTGCAAAGTGGAATGGAATGTATAAGCTGAATGTAATGAGCTATACTCTGGCAACGATTTCTCGTGCACTGGTTGCTGTAGCTGGTTACATGGGCAGCGGCAATGTGACCTTGATGCTGCTCTTTACTGCAATCGCAGCTCTTGGTCAGGGTCCTTGGCAGGGCGATATGAACGCCGTGATCGCAGCCTGCTCCGAGTACACTTGGCTGACGAAGCACAAGCGTGTGGACGGAACGATGTACTCCTGCACTTCTCTGGGTGTAAAACTTGGCGGCGGTCTTGGCACCGCCATCACCGGCTGGCTGCTGGCAGCAAGCCATTTTGACAGCGCTCTGACCGTTCAGCCGGATTCCTGCATCAATATGCTGAAGATCATGTATCTGGTGCTTCCGTTTGCTCTGGATGCCATCATCACCTTCATTCTCTCTCGTATGAAGGTCGAAGAAGCAAATGAAAAACTGCGTGCAGCAGTCTGATAACAAGCCATTATCATTTCTCCTTCATCTGCTGTTCCCCGGAGGAATCCAGCGATTCCTCCGGGGAGGCTGGAGAAATATTATAAAATTATAAAAGGTAAATGAGGAAATACTATGGCTGCATTTGATTTTGCAAAAGTAAAAGACCCCACCTTTTTCAAGGAAAACGTGCTGAATGCTCATGCAAGTTTCCGTGCTTACGCTTCCCGCGAAGAATATCGGACAGGCTCCTCTTCTTTGGCGCTGAAGCTGGACGGTATCTGGAAATTCGCCTATGCAAAGAACTACACCAGTGCCATCCCCGGCTTTGAAAAGACAGATTACGATTGCAGCGGCTGGGATGACATTCATGTTCCGGCACACATCCAGATGGAGGGCTACGACATTCCCCAGTACGCGAATATTCAGTATCCGTGGGATGGCCGTGAAGAAGTACAGCCGGGTGAGATCCCGCAGCGGTTCAATCCGGTGGCAAGCTATGTAAAATACTTCGAGCTGCCGGAATCCATGCAGGGCAAGCCCGTCCACATCGAGTTCGAGGGTGTGGAAAGCGGCATGGCTCTTTGGCTGAACGGGTCTTATGTGGGGTACACCGAGGACAGCTTCTCCGCACACGCTTTCAATCTGACTCCCTATCTCCATCCGGGCGTGAACAAACTTGCTGTGCAGGTGTTCAAGTGGACTTCCTCCAGCTGGTGCGAAGATCAGGACTTCTTCCGCTTCTCCGGCATCTTCCGCAGCGTGTGGCTGTACGCCATCCCCACCGTGCATCTGGAAGATGTATCCGTCAAAACGCTGTTTGCCGGGGATGATTTTACGCATTCCACGCTGGAAGTTGCATTGCAGGTGGAGGGTAAGGGCGCAGCCCGTCTGACCCTGCGCCGCAGTGAACTGGAAGTGTTCTCCGAAAAAATCGCACTGAACGGCGGCTCTGCTCTGTTCAGCCATGCGGTGGAGAACCCCCACCTGTGGAGTGCAGAGGACCCGGCTCTGTATGAACTGGAAATCGAGCTGCTGGACGATGCAGGCCATCTGGTAGAGGTGACTGGGCAGAAAATCGGTTTCCGCAAGTTCGAGTTGAAGAACAATCGGATGCTGCTCAACGGCAAGCGCATCGTGTTCAAGGGTGCCAACCGTCATGAGTTCAGCTCCATTACGGGTCGTGCTGTGGGCGTACACACCCATGAGGAACTGCTTCGGGACATCATCACCATGAAGCAGAACAACATCAATGCCATCCGTACCAGCCATTACCAGAATCAGGATGCACTGTACGACCTGTGCGACGAGTATGGTCTGTATCTGATCGCAGAGAACAATCTGGAATCCCATGGCACATGGGACATCCATCAGGCGGGCATTCGCGGCATCGAGGGCGTTTTGCCCAATGATAAGCCGGAGTGGAAAGCTGTCTTGTTTGACCGCATGAATTCCACTTACCAGCGTGACAAAAACCATCCTGCTGTTCTGATCTGGTCTCTGGGCAACGAATCGTTTGGCGGTGAGACCCTGCTCCAGATGGCAGAGATGGTCCGCCGCTTTGATGACACCCGTCTGGTGCATTACGAAGGTGTGGTCAATGATCCCCGCTTCCTCGAAACCACCGATATCGAGAGCCATATGTACAGCACTGTGAAGGACATTAAAGAGTATCTGGCACAGGGCGATAAGCGGCCTTATATCGAGTGCGAATACTCTCATGCTATGGGCAACTCCAACGGTGCTTTGCACAAGTACACGGAACTTGCCGACCAGAAGGACTGCGGCTATCAGGGCGGCTTTATCTGGGATTACATCGACCAGTCCATCTGGAAAAAAGACCGCTACGGCAAGTGGTTCCAAGCCTACGGCGGCGACTTCGGTGAGCGTCCTACCGACTATAATTTCAGCGGAAACGGCATTGCCTACGGTGGTGACCGTGCTCCTTCTCCCAAGATGCAGGAGGTCAAGTTCTGCTATCAGAACATCGCCATTTTCATCGACAACTCTGGCTTTGAAGTCTGGAACAAGAACCTGTTCACCTCTACGGGTGCTTTCGACTGCGTTGCACTGCTGCACCGTGATGGAAAGCTGTATCAGCAGCAGGAACTGACCCATATTGATGTTGCTCCCGAAGAGCGTTCCAGCTTCCCGCTGCCGTTTATGGTTCCTGCGCTCCCCGGTGAATATGCAGTGACCATCAGCTTCCGTTTGAAGGAGGACACCAGCTGGGCAAAGAAGGGCCATGAAGTCGCCTTTGGACAGGGTGTGATCGCTGTGGTTCGTTCCATTCCCAGCAAGAAGGTCACGCCGTTTACCGTTACGCACGGTACACACAACATCGGTGTCCGGGGTGAGAATTTCGATGTTTTGTTCTCCGATCTGAACGGCGGTCTGACTTCCTACCGCTATGCCGGCAAGGAGATGATTCAGGAGATTCCCCGGCCCAACTTCTGGCGCGCTCCCACCGACAACGACTGCGGCAACAACATGGGCGGCGTTCGCGGTCAGTGGAAGCTGGCAAGCCTGTACGCTACCGTCAAGGGCATCGGCAAGGAGATCCCGTCTGTTCATGGCGGCACCATCCTCCAGAACCCCACCTGCGAGGTGGAAGCCGACAGCGTGGTCGTGACCTATCTCTATAACCTCCAGACCAGCCCCGCAGCAGAGTGCAGCCTGCAGTACCGTGTGTTCGGCGATGGCCGCATCCAGACC
>SKEO01000556.1_pt1 | contig 35728 bp, 38 predicted proteins | sample 4826801 | NCBI WGS metagenome assembly SKEO01 (sample SAMN11008807, study PRJNA524170) | human gut metagenome | biome: Human fecal sample; material: Feces; isolation source: fecal sample from pouch patient p3 | host: Homo sapiens | place: Israel: Tel-Aviv | collected 2016-02-25 | reverse complement strand
GCCACAAACTGAATCATACGGCCGCTTACCACTATATCATACCCCCCCCGGTACTGCTTTGTCAAGGGATTTTGCAAACTTCCCCGGGCAGCCCTGCACCTTTTTTATGCTGTCCCCCAGAGGCCCTTCCGGGCACCTTGTTTTCGCAGAATAAGCCCACCTCTGCCGCAAAAATGCGTTTTTTTAAATTTTAAAAAAGGGCCGCTGCACCTCAACTGGTGCAGCGGCCCTTTACAGGTCTGATTCTTTACTGCTTGTGATACTTGCGGTCCTCTTCCTCGTAAACAGGGTCGCAGGTGAGGTACATGCCCAGACGATTCAGGGTGCCGGTATCCACGCCGGACAGCAGCACGGTGGAGTGCACATCGCAGCCCTTGAGGTTGGGCAGCTGGTGCAGGGCAGCCGCTGCCAGCTCGTTGGTGGCGGCGCTGCTGGATAGGGCGATCAGGATCTCGTCGGTGTGCAGACGGGGGTTCTTGCCGCCCAGATAGTTGGTCTTGAGCGTCTGGATGGGCTCGATGGCGGCAGCGCTGACCAGGTCGGTCTCCTGCGGGATGCCGGCCAGTGCCTTGAGGGCATTGATCAGGGCGCTGGCCGTCGCGCCCAGCAGGGGGCCGGTCTTGCCGGTGATCACAGTGCCGTCGCTCAGCTCAATGGCAGTTGCAGGCGCGCCGCCGGTGGCCTCGCTGCGGGCATGGGCCTGCTGCTCCACGGCACGGCTGCCCACATTCAGGCCCGCCTGATTCATCAGCAGTTCCAGCTTGTAGCGCTCGCTCTCATGCACAGTGCCGGTGATCTTCTGCTGGCACAGGCACTTGAAGTAGCGGCGCACGATCTCCTTGCGGGAGGCCTCACGGCAGACCTCATCGTCCACGATGCAGTTGCCTGCCATGTTCACGCCCATGTCCGTGGGGCTCTTGTAGGGGCTCTTCCCGGCGATCAGCTCAAACATGGCGTTCACCACCGGGAAGATCTCGATGTCTCGGTTGTAGTTGACGGTGGTGACCCCATAGGCTTCCAGATGGAACGGGTCGATCATATTCACATCGTTCAGGTCGGCGGTGGCGGCCTCATAGGCCAGGTTCACCGGGTGCTTGAGGGGGATGTTCCAGATGGGGAAGGTCTCGAACTTGGCGTAACCGGCCTTCACGCCCCGCTTGTACTCGTGGTACAGCTGGGACAGGCAGGTGGCCATCTTACCGCTGCCGGGGCCAGGGGCCGTGATGACCACCAGCGGGCGCTCGGTCTCAATGTAGTCGTTGCGGCCATAGCCCTCGTCGCTCACGATGTGGGCCACGTCGTTGGGGTAACCGGCGATCTTATAGTGGCGGAAGGTGCGGATGCCCAGATCGTTGAGGCGCTTTTCAAAGGCCTCCACCTCCGGGGCAGCGGTGTACTTGGTCACACACACGCTGCCCACATACAGGCCCACACCCTGGAAGGCGTCGATCAGGCGCAGCACATCCAGATCGTAGGTGATGCCGTAATCGCCGCGGATCTTGCTGCTCACAATGTCCTCGGCGCTGATGACGATGACGATCTCCGCCTGATCCTTCAGCTGCAGCAGCATCTGCAGCTTGCTATCCGGCTGGAAGCCCGGCAGCACGCGGGAGGCATGATAGTCGTCGAACAGCTTGCCGCCGAACTCCAGATACAGCTTGTTGTCAAACTTCTGGATGCGCTCGCGGATATGCTCGGACTGCATCGCAAGATATTTGTCGTTGTCAAATCCAATTTTCATTGTTCGTTTCCTTTTCCTCATCGCTGGGCCGGCACACCGCACCGGCATTTTTCCATAACAGGCATAGTATACCACACTCAAAAAGCAGGTGCAATGCAAAACACACAGCAGAGCAGTTTTTCCGGCAAATGCAGTGGTTTGGCAGGCTGTGTGCCGCAGATTTTTGTGAAAATGGTTCTTGCCCGGTTTTATACGGCGGGTGTATAATAGAACTGTTCGGCAACCAGTCACCCGCCAGAGAGAGGAAGTTTTGCATGAATCCTGCCGAAAATTATACATATCGTTATCTGGAGACCGATGATCTGGACCAGTACAACGCCCTTTTGCGCTATACCTTTCAGGTCACGGAAGATGAGCTCACCGCCACCGGATGGAAGGACGACGAGATCAAGCAGTCCAAGTTCCCCGTGCTGGAGCGCGCGGACGTGCTGGGCTGCTTTGACGGAGAAAACCTTGTCTCTCAGTTCGCGGTCTACCCGCTGAAGATGAACATCTACGACGCCGTTTACCATGTGGGCTTTGTGACCAGTGTGTGCACCTACCCGGAGTACACCGGCAACGGCATCATGAAGCGGCTCATGATCCAGGGCCTGACCCAGATGCACAAGGAGGGCAAGAGCTTTGCCCTGCTCTACCCCTACTCCATCCCGCTGTACCACCACCTGGGGTGGGAGATCATCTCCAACAAGATCTCCTACAACATCAAGGACCGGCAGATCCCCACCAAGGTGTCGGCCCCCGGTTATGTGCGGCGCGTCGCCTGGGACAACACCGAGTTCCACGAGCTGCACTCCCATTTTGCCTCCATCACCCACGGGTGCCTGTTCCGCAACGCACTGGCCTGGGAGGAGTACTGGCGCTGGGACGAGGATGACACCAATGTCGCCGTCTATTATAATGTAAAGGACAAACCCTGCGGCTACATGGTGTACCTGATCAAGAACGACATCATGCACATCAAGGAAATGATCTACCTGAACCGCGAGGCACAGAAGGGCCTGTGGGAGTACATCCACGCCCACGACTCCATGATCGACGAAGTGCACGGCAACACCTACTTCAGCGAGCCCATCGCCTTTGAGATAGACGACGGCGACATCAAGGAGACCATCCGCCCCTATGCCATGGGCCGCATCGTGGATGTGGCCAGCTTCCTGGAAGATTACCCCTGTGACCCGGACGGCGGCGAGCTGTGCATTGATCTGGAGATCGAGGACGACCTGCTGCCCTGGAACGACCACACCTTCCGCATCCGGTTTGCGGACGGCGGCTGCACCCTGACCGATGCCCCCGCCGAATACCACCTGAAAATGGGCATCGGCACCCTTTCCACCCTGCTGTTGGGCTACAAGACCGCCGAACGTCTGTTCGAGCTGGAGCGCATCGAGGGCCGGGAGGATGCCGTGGAGCGGCTGGACGATGTGCTGTTCCACAAGATCCCTTATATTTCGGACTATATCTGATGCGGTTTCCGGAGGGCGGGGCGTTTTCCCCGCTCTTCTTTTTTGCTCTTGTGCGCCGGGCACGCGCATGTTAGAATAAGACGATATTATTTTTTCAAGGAGGCCGGGCAATGAAGGGCAGAGAGGCTTATCCCGACGAAGAACTGCGCCGCCGCATCATGGACTTTATCATGGCGGCCGGGCAGACCCTGTTGGAGAACGGTGCGGAAGTGTTCCGGGTGGAGCAGACCATGGAAATCATGGCACGCTCCTTCCACCTGCGGGAATTCCATGTTTATGTACTGACCAACGGCATTTTTGCCAGCGCCGGCACCGCCGAGATCAGCGAAGTGCGCAACGTGCCGGTGCGCACCACCCATCTGGGCCGGGTGGCGGCGGTGAACGCCCTTTCCCGCGAGATCGCCGAGACCAATATGTCGCTGGGGGAGGCCGAGTACCGTCTGGCGGCCGCCCAGCGCATCCCCTTCCCCAAGGACTGGGTGCAGCTGGTCAGCGGCATGGGCGGCGCGTTCAGCTTTGCCATGATCTTTGGCGGTGATCTGCACAGCGCCATCGCTGCCGCCGTGGCCGGTCTGGCGGCCAGCGGCTACCTGCTGCTGTGCGGGCGGTACAGCCTGCCCGGCGGCTTCCAGAAGATCACCACCGCGTCCCTCATCACACTGGTGTGCATCCTGCTGTGTCAGGCGCTGCATACCTCGGCCAGCCATGCCATCATCGGTGCGCTGATGATCCTGACCCCCGGCATCGCCTTCACCATGGGCATCCGCGACTTCGTGCACGGCGACTACCTGTCCGGCACCATCCGCATGATCGACGCGCTGCTCATCGCCGCCAGCATCGCCATCGGCACCGGCCTTGTGCTGAGCCTGTATTCTCTGCTCACGGGGGTGGTGGTCGCATGATTTCTCTCACCAATTCCCAGATCGGGGAGCTGATGGGCCAGTTCCTGCTGGCCGGCACCGGCACCCTGAGCTTTGCCATCCTGTTCGCCTGCCCCCGCCGGAGCCTGCCCACCTGTGCGCTGGTGGGTGCCATGGGCTGGTTCGTGTATGAGCTGTGCGTCATGCTGGGGCTGGGCACCGCTGCGGCCAGCCTGCTGGCGGTGATTCCCCTCACCATCCTCACCCGCGTGTTCGCCATCCTGCAAAAGACCCCGGTGACCGTATTCCTGCTCTCCGGCATCTTCCCGCTGGTGCCGGGTGCAGGCATCTACTACACGGCCTACTATTTCATTCAGGGCGACAACGCACTGGCGCTGTCCAACGGCATCAGCACCTTCAAGGTCGCAGTGGCACTGGCCGTGGGCATCTCGCTGGTGCTCAGCATCCCGCTGCCGCCGCGCCATCGCTCCGGCTGACGGAAGGCCCAATTTCCTACCAAAAAACTTCGTTGTAGGTGTTGACAAATCCGCCGGAGTGGTTTATTATAAATGCAATATCACAAAAATGGCTGTGAAGAGAAGAGTAGGCCTTCGCATTGATCCTTACCAGAAAGCCCGGGCGATGGAAAAGGGCAGGAAACAGGAAGCCGAAAATGGTCTCGGAGCCGTGTGGGCGAGGCGCAGGAGTGCTAAGTCTGCAACGGGATGCGCCCGTTACAGCGTCCGGCTGTAAGCAGCAGAAGCTGCCGCAGCATCGAGGCTTTGTCCGTGAGGGCAGAGTAAACCAAGGTGGTACCACGGAAGATGTTATGCCTCCGTCCTTGCTGAGCGTTCGGCTCGTGTAAGGACGGAGGCTTTTTTCGTCCTCCGTACAAGGCGTGCGCGGACTGTGCCGCGCCGCCGCTCAACAATTTTTTACAAAGATAGAGAGGGATTTTACCATGATTACTCGTCGCGATTTTCTGAAAGTTACCGGTGTGGCCGCTGCTGCCGCTGCCCTGACCGCCTGCGGTGGTTCTTCTTCCACTGCATCCTCCACCGCTTCCAGCGCCGCTGCTTCTTCTGAGGCTGCTTCCGCTGTGGCCAAGCTGGACAAGGTCAAGGTGGCCGTGCCCAACGACACCACCAACGAGGCTCGTGCCCTGACCCTGCTGGAGAAGAACGGCTTCTTCAAGCTGAAGGCTGACGCAGGCCTGACCGCCACCGCAAAGGACATCGAGGAGAACCCCCTGAACGTTACCGTCGATGAGGTCGAGGCTGCTCAGGTGCCCAACGTCCTGCAGGACGAGGACTACGCCGTCATCAACTCCACCTACGCCATCCCTGCCGGTCTGGACCCCACGACCGATGCACTGGCCATCGAGGACGGCTCTTCCGCTTACGTCAACGTTCTGGTCTGCAAGGACGGCAACCAGGAGGAGCCCAAGATCAAGGCTCTGGCCGCTGCCCTGCAGAGCCAGCAGGTCAAGGACTTCATGGATGAGAACTATAAGGGTGCCGTGGTGTCCGCTGTGGAGAACCCCACCGACGGCTATGACGCTTCTGTTGACTACGACGCTCTGAACGGCGAGACCGTGAGCTGCGCCGCTACCCCGGCTCCCCACTGCGAGGTGCTGGAGGTCTGCAAGGAGATCCTGGCCGCCAAGGGCATCACGCTGGACATCCAGGAGTACGATGACTACATCATCCCCAACAACGTGGTCGAGGACGGCACCGTTGACACCAACTACTTCCAGCATCAGCCGTATCTGGATGACTTCAATACAGAGCACGGCACTCACCTGGTGACGGTTGCCGGCATCCATGTGGAGCCCATGGGCATCTACGGCGGCAAGCAGGACAGCCTGGCACCCATCGAAGGCTAAAAGGAGCAATTTCTGTGATCGAGATCAAACACCTTTCCAAGACCTTCCAGATGAAGGACGGCGCAGTGAACGCGCTGAAAGACATCAACCTGACCATTCCGGATGGTTCCATCTACGGCATCATCGGCATGTCTGGTGCGGGCAAATCCACGCTGGTGCGCTGCATCAACCTGCTGGAGCGCCCCACCGAGGGCAGCGTGGTGATCGACGGCACCGCCATGGAGACCCTGTCTCCGGCGGCCCTGCGTGAGCGCCGCCGCGAGATCACCATGATCTTCCAGCAGTTCAACCTGCTCATGCAGCGCAGCTGCCTGAAGAACATCTGTTTCCCCATGGAGCTGGCCGGTGTGAAAAAGGCCGACGCCGAAAAGCGCGCCAAAGAGCTGCTGGAGATGGTGGGCCTGCCCGACAAGGCAAACGCCTACCCCGCCCAGCTGTCCGGCGGCCAGAAGCAGCGCATTGCCATTGCCCGCGCCCTGGCCACCAGCCCCAAGGTGCTGCTGTGCGACGAAGCCACCAGTGCGCTGGACCCCAACACTACTCATTCCATCCTGACCCTGATCAAGGACATCAACCAGAAGCTGGGCATCACCGTGGTGGTCATCACCCACCAGATGAGCGTGGTGGAAGAGATCTGCGACAGTGTGGCCATCCTGGACGGCGGTGTGGTCATGGAAGAGGGCTCGGTGCAGGAAATTTTCGCCAACCCCAAGACGGCTGCGGCAAAGCGTCTGGTCGCCCCCAACGGCGGCAGCGCAGCCCGCGACCTTTCCAGCTTTGCGCCGGATGACCATGTGGTGCGTGTCACCTTCAACGGTTCGTCCACCGCAAAGCCTCTGGTGGCAAGCCTTGCCGCCGAAAAGGGCATTCTGGTATCGGTGCTCAGCGCCGATACCCGTGATCTGAGCGGCCAGTGCTACGGCTCCATGCTGCTCAAGCTGCCTGCCGATGTGGAGCAGGCCAAGCAGGCGGCTGCCTATATGCGCAGCCAGCCCGGCGTGACCGTGGAGGAGGTGACCGGCGAATGAGTATTGCAGATTATGGCTTTGCCATTTGGGAAACGTTCTATGTGACGGTTCTTTCCACCGCGTTTGCGCTGGTGCTGGGCCTGCCGCTGGGCGTGCTGCTGGTGGCCGGTGACAAGGACGGCGTGCTGCCCCTGCCCGGCTGGCTGATGCACATCCTCAACATCGTCATCAACATTCTGCGCAGTGTGCCCTTCCTGATTCTGATGATCTGTGTATTCCCGCTCACCCGTGCCATCGTGGGCACCACAGTGGGCACCAAAGCCACCATCGTTCCGCTGGTGGTGGCCGCCTTCCCGTTCGTGGCACGTCTGGTAGAGACCAGCCTGCGCGAGCTGGACGAAGGTGTGGTGGAAGCTGCCCAGAGCATGGGTGCCACCCCGTTCCAGATCATTACCAAGGTGATGATCCCGGAGTGCCTGCCCGGCCTGATCTCCAGCATGACCACGGCCCTGACCACCATTCTGGGCTACTCGGCCATGTCCGGCGTCATTGGCGGCGGCGGCCTAGGCAAGATCGCCCTGTCCTACGGCTATTACCGCTACCAGACCGACATCATGATCGTGTGTGTCATCCTGCTGGTGCTCATGGTGCAGGTGTTCCAGAGCGCGGGCACCTTCTGGGCGACCCGGAGCGACAAGCGCCTGCGGAAGTAAAAGAGTGCCGGAAGGCTTTTCATGGTGATGGAAAAGTTTCCTTAAACCATACTGCCAGACGATCCCGGCAGGGAAAAATTTAACGTTTCAATTCCCCGCCGGAGGCTGTATGCTCCCTGCGGGGAATTGTGCTATATGGACAAACCCAGCAAAGGAGTATGTAGTATGAATCGTGATACCATCTGCGTGCAGGGCGGCTATACGCCCGGAAACGGCGAACCCCGCCAGATCCCCATCATCCAGTCCACCACCTTCAAGTACGCCACCAGCGAGGACATGGGCAAGCTCTTTGACCTGGAGGCCGACGGCTATTTCTACTCTCGTTTGCAGAACCCCACCTGTGACCTGGTGGCCAAAAAGATCTGCGAGCTGGAGGGCGGCACCGCTGCCATGCTGACTTCCAGCGGCCAGGCTGCCAACTTCTTCGCCCTGTTCAACCTTTGCCAGGCCGGTGACCACATCGTGGCATCCAGCACCATCTACGGCGGCACCTTCAAACTCATCTCGGTCACCATGAAAAAGATGGGCATCGAGGCCACCTTTGTGGACCCGCTGTGCACCGAGGAAGAGCTGAACGCCGCGTTCCGCCCCAACACCAAGGTCGTGTTCGGCGAGACCATCGCCAACCCCGCCCTGACCGTGCTGGACATTGAAAAGTTTGCGCAGGCAGCCCACGCCCACGGCGTGCCGCTCATCGTGGACAACACCTTCCCCACCCCGGTCAACTGCCGCCCCTTCGAGTGGGGTGCCGACATCGTGACCCACTCCACCACCAAGTACATGGACGGCCATGGTGCCGTACTGGGCGGTGCCATCGTGGACAGCGGCAAGTTCGACTGGATGGCCCACGCCGACAAGTTCCCCGGCCTGTGCACCCCGGATGACAGCTACCACGGCATCACCTACGCCGAGCGCTTTGGCAAGGAGGGTGCCTTCATCACCAAGGCAACGGCCCAGCTGATGCGCGACTTTGGTTCCATGCAGTCCCCCATGAACGCCTACATGCTGAACCTGGGTCTGGAGAGCCTGCATGTGCGCATGCAGCGCCACTGCGAGAACGGCATGGCCGTGGCAAAGTTCCTGGAAGCTCACCCGAAGGTGGCTTACGTCAACTACTGCGGTCTGGAATCCAGCCCCTACCATGCACTGGCCGAAAAGTACCTGCCGAACGGCAGCTGTGGCGTGGTCAGCTTTGGCCTGGCCGGCGGCCGTGAGGCAGCCAGCACCTTTATGAAGGAACTGAAGCTGGCCGCCATCGAGACCCATGTGGCCGATGCCCGCACCTGCTGCCTGAACCCCGCTTCCAGCACCCACCGTCAGATGAACGACGAGCAGCTGAAGGCCGCCGGTGTACCCGCTGAGCTGGTGCGCATGAGCTGCGGCCTGGAAAGCAGCGAGGACCTCATTGCCGACATCGCACAGGCACTGGATAAGATCTGATCCCGTCCGGTCAGCTGCATGGTCGGGTCCCCGCCACGATTTCTCCCGTAAAAAGGCAGGCTTTCCAGGCCTGCAAATAAAATAGTTTTTCAAAATCGTCAACTCAAAGGAGCAAACACGCTATGCCGCTGATCATCCCCAAGACCCTGCCCGCCTACGATGCTCTTTATGAAGAAAACGTCTTTGTCATGCACCGGGAGCGGGCACTGGCACAGCACATCCGCCCGCTGGAGATCCTGATCCTGAACCTGATGCCCACCAAGATCGCCACCGAGACCCAGATCGCCCGTCTGCTGGCCAACACGCCTTTGCAGGTGCATATGACCCTGCTGCAGACGGCCAGCCACGCCGCCACCCATGTGTCGGCCGCCCATCTGGATGCATTCTACAAGACCTTTGACGAGGTGAAGAACAACCGCTACGACGGCATGATCATCACCGGTGCCCCGGTGGAGACCATGGACTTTGAGCAGGTGGACTACTGGCCGGAACTGTGCGAGATCATGGATTTCAGCGAGACGCACGTCTACTCCACCCTGCACGTCTGCTGGGGTGCCCAGGCGGGCCTGTACTACCACTACGGTGTGCACAAGGAGCTGCTGCCGGAAAAGATGTTCGGCGTGTTCGAGCACCGGGTCACCCGCCCGGCGAACCCTCTGGTGCGCGGCTTTGACGAGGTGTTCTATGCGCCCCACAGCCGCCACACCGGCATCAGTCGGGCCGATGTGGATGCCTGCGACGCACTGCGCATCCTGGCCGAGAGCGATGTGGCCGGGCCCTTCCTCATGAGCACCGAGAACGGACGGCAAATCTTTGTCACCGGCCACCCGGAGTACGACAAGTACACGCTGGATGCCGAGTACAAGCGGGACGTGGCCAAGGGCCTGCCCATCCATGTGCCCGTCAACTACTATCCGGACGATGACCCGGAGCAGCCTCCGCTGTTCCGCTGGCGCGCCCATGCTCACCTGCTGTACGAGAACTGGCTGAACTACTACGTCTACCAGAACACGCCTTACGATCTGGGCGAGATCCAGCGCGTGAAGCACGGCAAATAAGATTTCATCCATGCAAAGCGGCTGCTCCGGTTTTCCACACCGGGCAGCCGTTTTTGTGTAAAGAGAGCCACTGAAACGACACAAGGCCCCCGGGTTCCCGGGGGCCTTGTGCTGTATGAAGAAGTCTCCAATGGAGGGAGTAAATGGCGGATCAGGCGTCGGTGCGGTCCTTCTTGAGCAGGCTCAGGATCACAGCACCCACCACGCTGCCCACGGCCAGCGCCACGCAGTACAGAGCGGCGTGGTCCACCACGGGGAACACGAAGATGCCGCCGTGGGGTGCCCGCAGGCCGCAGCCAAAGACCATGGACAGGGAACCGGCCAGGGCCGAACCGATGATACAGCTGGGCAGAACGCGCAGCGGGTCGGCTGCTGCATAGGGGATGGCACCCTCAGACACGAAGCACAGACCCATGACGTAGTTCACGATGCCGTTGCGGCGCTCGTCGGGGGTCCACTTCTTGGGGCAGAAGGTGGTGGACAGGGCGATGGCAATGGGAGGCACCATGCCGCCCACCATGACGGCGGCCATGACCTCATAGTTGCCGGAAGCAAGGGCTGCGGTGCCGAACACATACGCTGCCTTGTTGAAGGGGCCGCCCATGTCGATGCTCATCATACCGGCCACGATGGCACCCAGCAGCACCTTGGAGCTGCCGCCCAGTGCGTTCAGCCAGTTGGTCATGGCGGTGTTGATCATGCCCATGACCGGGTTGATGCCGCACATCACGGCACCAATGATCAGCATGCCGCCCAGCGGGTAGATCAGCATGGGGCGAAGGCCGTTCAGGCTGGCAGGGAGCTTTTCGGTGATCTTTTTCAGGAACTGGACGATGTAGCCCGCCAGGAAACCGGCCAGCATGGCAGCCAGGAAACCGCCGGAGATGCCGGTGGTCTCACCATTGGCGATACCCGCAAAGTTGGTGCCGTTCATGGCCAGCACGCCGCCGGCAAAGCCCACAGCCAAGCCCGGACGGTCGGCGATGGACATGGCGATGAAGCCTGCCAGAATGGGCAGCATATAGCCAAAGGCTGCATTGCCCACCGTCTTGAAGAAAGCGGCCACCGGAGTGTTCATGCCGAAGTTTGCGGGGTCAATGCTGTAATCGTCCAGCAGGAAGGCCAGCGCGATCATGATGCCGCCGCCCACCACGAAGGGCAGCATGTGGGAGACGCCGTTCATCAGGTTCTTGTACAGGCTGCGGCCGAAGCTGTCCTTGGTGGAGGCATCCTCTGCCGGGGCACCGCCCTCGGCGTGGAACACCGGCACTTCGCCGTGGGCAATCTTTTTGATCAGCTCCTCCGGCTTGTGGATGCCGTCATCCACCCGGGTAAACAGCACCGGCTTGCCGTCAAACCGGGCGGTGTCTACCTTTTTCTCGGCGGCCACGATGATGCCGTCGCAAGCGGCGATCTCGGCACGGGTCAGGATGTTCTTTGCACCGTCCGAGCCGTTGGTTTCCACCTTGGTGGGCAGACCCAGCTTGTCACCAGCCTTGGTCAGGGCCTCGGCAGCCATGTAGGTGTGAGCAATGCCGTTGACGCAGGCCGTCACCGCCAGGATGCGGTAACCATTCTGGGGCAATTCCTGCTGGGTAAAGCTCTCGGCACCAAACTGGGCTTCCTCCTGCGCGTCGATGCAGTTCAGAAACTCCTTGGGGGTCTTTGCGGCTTTCAGCTTTGCCACAAAGTCCTCGTTCATCAGCATCTGCATCATGCGGGCCAGCATGTCCACATGCAGGCTGCCGTTTTCCGGCGCTGCAATGGCAAACAGCAGGTCGGTGGTGCCGTCATCCTCGGCGTTGTACTGCACCGGCTTTGCCAGACGCAGAGCGGCCAGGCTGGGCCGGGTGACCACATCGGTCTTGGCGTGGGGCACGGTGATGCCGTTGTCCACATAGGTAGAGCCCTCGGCCTCGCGGGCGTAGAGGGCCTTTTTGTAGGCATCCTTGTCGGTGATGTTGCCGTGGGTGGCCTGCAGCTCCACCAGACGGCTCAGGATCTCCTCCTGTGTTTGCAGCGCCTCGTCCAGCGCAATGGACTGTGCGGTAAATAACTCGGTGATGCGCATAAATGTTTCTCCTTATTCCTTTTATCCCATCAAAGCTGCGCCAGCAGCTCGTCGATCTTCTCCTTTGTGGCAAGCCCAAGGCTGAACGCCGTTGCGCTGCCGCAGGCGGTGCCCAGACGCAGCGCCTGCGCGTAGCTGCCGCTTTGCAGATACCCAGCCACAAAACCGGCTACCATGCTGTCGCCTGCGCCCACGCTGTTGACCACCTTGCCCTTGGGGCAGCCGATGCGGTGCACCTGCCCCTGCTCGTCCAGCAACAGAGCACCGTCGCCCGCCATGCTCACCAGCACATTGCGGGCACCCTTTTCCTGCAGGGTGCGGGCCGCTGCCGCGATCTCTTCATCCGTGTGCAGCTCCCTGCCCACGATCTCGCCCAGCTCGTGGTTGTTGGGCTTGATGAGGAAGGGGTGGTAGGGCAGCACGTTCACCAGCAGGGCGCGGGTGGCGTCCACCACACAGCGCACGCCCCGGCCGTCCAGCCGGGCCAGCAGCCGCTCGTACACGTCCTGCGGCAGGCTGGCGGGGATGCTGCCGGCCAAAATCAGCACGTCATTTTTGGTCAGGCTGTCCAGCTTTTCTTCCAGCTGGTGCAGGGCCTCGTCCGGGATGTCCGGCCCAGCTCCGTTCAGCTCGGTCTCCTGCCCCGCCTTGATCTTGACATTGATGCGGGTCATGCCGTTTTCCAGATGCACAAAGTCGGTGTGCAGGCCCTGCGCGGCCAGACCGCGCTCCAGCCAGGCACCGGTCTCCCCGGCCACAAAGCCCAGCGCCACGCTGGGGCAGCCCAGCTGGGCCAGCACACCGGACACGTTGATGCCTTTGCCGCCCAGCACGCAGTCCTCGCCGCAGGCACGGTTCACCTGCCCGACTTCCAGCGGGGCGTCCAGCCGCACCACATAGTCGATGGCCGGGTTGAATGTGACAGTGTAGATCATAGTTCCGTCTCCTTTACCAGCGTGTATTGTTTGTATTTGGGGTTGGGACAGCGGTTGGTCAGGATGGCACCGCTGTGCAAGTCTGCGATCACCGCCGGGCAGATGCGTGCAAACTTGGCGTCATCCACCAGAAACCAGCTCTCCCGTGCGCGGTGCACCACCGTGGCTTTCACGGTGGCTTCCTCCGGGTCCGGGGTGGTGAAGCCTGCTTCCAGCGCCACACCGTTGGCCCCCATGAACGCCTTGGTGAAGTTGTACTGCTGCAGGCTGCTCACGGCTGCCGCGCCCACGATGGCCTCGGTCTGGGGCCGCAGCAGCCCGCCGGGCAGGAACACCCGGCAGCCCTTCTGGGCCAGCGTGCGGGCATGGGCCACGCCGTTGGTCACATAGTTTGCCTGCAGGGCCTCCCCCTCCAGCGCCCGCACCAGTTCCAGCGTAGTGGAGCCTGCGTCGATGAACACAAAGTCCTCGGCGTGGATGAGGGCCGCAGCTGCGGCCGCAATGGCCCGCTTCTGGGGCACGGCCAGCGTCTCCTTGGCCTGCATGGAAGGTTCCTCGGCCTGGAAGCGGCTGTCCGGCAGGGTGGCCCCACCGTGCACCTTGTTCAGCTTGCCCAGCCGATCCAGTTCCGTCAGGTCACGCCGGATGGTGGACTCGCTGGTGCCCAGCGCCTCGCACAGCTCCTGCACGGTAGCCGTGCGCTGTTTATTCAGCAGATTCAGGATCTGCCCGAACCGTTCTTCTGCCAACATGGGCTGTTTTCTCCTTTGCGCCCCGTCTCTGACGGTTTTTAGCGTTCTTTGACGGGTTTTGGTGGTTTTCATCTTTATTATAGCAAATATTCCGTCAAAATCAATCATTTCCGGTCAATTTCACGCACAAAATTTCTCTCCGATTTTTGTGCACATCTGCCAAGGCACAAAAAAGAGCCGCTGTGCGTACCAATGCACAGCGGCTCCGGAGAGATGGTTTGCTCGGAATTATTCAGCCGTCCAGTAGAAATCGTCACCGGGCAGCGCACCGCCCACGGCGGCGGGGTCGGCGTCAAACAGCACCTGCAGGTAAGCAGAAGCATCTGCCTTCAGCTCGTCGCCGGTCAGGCAGACGATGTTGCAGTTGGGCAGGGCCTTTTTGGCAATGGCAGCCTTGGCCACCACGCCCTGTTCCTCACACAGGGCAGCGGTGCCGTCCAGGTCGGTGTTGGCGGCTTCCACGCTCCTGACGTAGTCGGTCAGGAAGGCGGCCACCACATCCGGGTGCTCCTCGGCGTACTCTTTGCGCACCACAGTCACACCGGTGATGAGCTGGGTATCGGCCACCTTGTTCCACTCCTCGGTCAGGTTCAGGGCCACCCGCAGAGTCTCGTCCTGCAGACCGGCGGCAGTGACATAGGGCTGGGGCAGCACGGCAATGGCGTCCTCGGTGGTGGCCATCTGGGCGGTCACCTCGGTGGCCTCGCTATAATACTCGATGGTCACGTCCTTGTCGGGGTCGATGCCGTTGGCGTTGAGCAGGTAGCGCAGCACATACTCCGGGGTGGTGCCCTTGCCGGTGGACAGGATGGTGCGGCCCTTCAGGTCAGCCATGGACTGCACCGTGTCGCCCTGTTCCACCACATACAGCACGCCCAGGGTATTCACAGCCACGGCCTGGATGCCGCCGTTGGTTTTCTGGTACAGGGTCGCGGCCAGGTTTGCCGGGATGGCAGCCATGTCCAGCTCACCCTTCATCAGCAGGGGCACGATCTCATCGGCGGCGCCGTAGAGCTGCAGGTCGTAGTCCATGGCGGCGGTGCCGTCGGCTTCCATGCTGAGCAGGTTGACCAGACCCATGGTGGTGGGGCCCTTCAGGCCCGCGATGCGCAGGGCGTCGGTTGTGGAAAGCTCCTGTGCGGCTTCGCTGGAAGCAGCCTCGGAGGAAGCGGCCTCACTGGAGGCTGCAGAGCCGGAAACGGCGGAGCTTGCGCTGCCGCCGCAGGCTGCCAGGCACAGCGCAAGGCTGAACGCCAGCAGCAGCGATACAAATTTCTTCATGATGTCCTCTTTCTTCCCGCAGGGGTGCCGTTCCCCGCATGGGAACCGGTGCAGACCCTGCAATGCAAAATTTTACAAGGCAAATTTGCAAAAATATTTGCTTTGCGCGTCCTAGTTTACTATAATAGGGGGGAAAATACCGTTGCGCATGCAACGGAATTGCAGGAGGACGGTGGGGGCCGCTGCGGTTCCCACGGAGTTGCGATGAAAAACGATCTGCCGCTGTTACAATCCACCACCCTGTTTTCCGGTCTTTCCGCCGAGGAGCTTCAAGCACTGCTGACCCGGCTGGGGGCCGTGGAGCGCAGCTTTGGCCGGGGCGAAGTGCTCGTACTGGCCGGTGCGCCCAGCCGCCGGGTGGGCGTGGTGCTGTCCGGAGAACTGGAAGCCTACCGCCCCGGCCCGGAGGGTGCCCGTGTGCCCATTACCCGGGTGGAACCGGGCGGGGTATTCGGCGATGTGCTGGGCGGGTCCAGTCTGGCCAGCCCGGTCACGGTGCTGGCGGCCACCGCCTGCGAGGTGCTGCTGGTGCCCTACGAGCAGCTGCTGCTCTCGGACGGCAGCCCCGCCCATCAGCGGGTGCTGCAGAATCTGGTGCGCACCATCAGCGACAAATACTTCCTGCTCTCCCGCCGGGTGGACCTGCTGGTGCTGAAGAGCCTGCGCGCCAAGGTGTGTGCTTACCTGCTGAACGAGAGCGAGCGGGCCGGGAGCCTGACTTTCAGCATCCCGTTCTCCCGCGTGCAGCTGGCCGACTACCTCAACTGCGACCGCAGTGCCCTGAGCCGGGAGCTGAGCCTGATGCAGAAGGACGGCCTGCTGGATACCTTTAAAAGCAGCTTCAAACTGCTGGATCCGGACGCTCTGAAGCAGATGGTGCAATAAAGGATAAAAGGAGTTTTTACCATGCCCAAACCGATTCTCTGGATCGTGATCCCCTGTTATAATGAGGAAGCAGTGCTGCCCATCACGGCCCCGCTGTTCCTGCAAAAGATCAACGACCTTGCCGCCCGCGGCCTTGTGAGCGACAGGAGCCGGGTGCTGTTCGTCAACGACGGCTCCAAGGATAAGACCTGGGAGCTCATTCAGGGCTTTGCAAAGCAGGACGAGCACTTCATCGGCATTGCGCAGAGCCGCAACCGCGGCCACCAGAATGCCGTACTGGCAGGCCTGATGGAGGCGCTGCACAGCGGCAGCTGCGATATCACCATTTCCATCGACTGCGACGGGCAGGATGACATCAACGCCATGGATGAGATGGTGCAGAAGTATCTGGACGGTGCCGAGGTGGTGTACGGCGTGCGCAGCCGCCGCGACACCGACACCTTCTTCAAGCGGTTCACCGCCGAGGGCTTCTACCATGTGATGAACGCTCTGGGCGCCGACATCGTGTTCAATCACGCCGACTACCGCCTTATCAGCACCCGTGTGCTGGAGAGCTTTGCCGACTACCACGAGGTGAACATCTTCCTGCGGGGTATGGTGCCGCTGGTGGGCTTCCCCCACGACGTGGTCACCTACGAGCGCCACGAGCGTCTGGCCGGCGAGAGCCACTATCCCCTGAGCAAGATGCTGGCACTGGCCTTTGACGGCATCACCAGCCTGTCCAACAAGCCCATCCGCATCATCACCGGAGCCGGCATCGTGGTGAGCCTGATCGGCTTCATCGGGGTCATCTGGGCCATCGTGCAGGCCATTCTGGGCTCGTCGGTGGCAGGCTGGGCCTCTATCGTCTGCATCGTCTGCTTCATGGGCGGCGTGCAGCTGGTATGCCTGGGCGTCATCGGCGAATACATCGGCAAGATCTACATGGAGACCAAGGCCCGCCCGCGCTACATCATCTCGGAGCGCACCTGGGCCCCCTACGAAAGGAAGTATCACGGATGAGCAAACAGAGCTGGCGTGGCAGTACCCTGCTGAACCCGGAACCCCCGGTGCTGGTGTCCTGCGGCCCCTTGGATCAGCCCAACCTTATCACCATCGGCTGGACCGGCACCATCTGCACCCAGCCCAGCATGGTGAGCATCAGCGTGCGGCCGGAACGGTTCAGCCACCACCTCATTCAGGAGAGCGGGCAGTTTGCCATCAACCTGCCCACCGAAGCACTGGTGCGGTCGGTGGATTGGTGCGGCGTGAAGAGCGGCCGCGATGTGGACAAGTTTGCCGCCTGCGGCCTGCATGCCGAGCCGGGCAGCGTGCTCACCGACTGCCCTGTGCTGGCGGAAAGCCCGGTGAACCTGGAATGCAAAGTGACCCAGAGGATCCCGCTGGGCAGCCACGACCTGTTCCTTGCCGAAGTGGTGGCCTGCGATGTGGACGAGAGCCTGCTGGATGAGACCGGCAAGCTGTGTCTGGACAAGGCAAAGCTCATCGTGTACAGCCACGGCGAGTATCTGGCCCTGGGCAAAAAGCTGGGCACCTTTGGTTACACCGTGCGCAAAAAGAAACCGGCAAGAAAAAAGAAATAACCGCAGAAAAGGCGGGCCGCAGTTTGCACTGCAGCCCGCCTTTTTACGGTTCAGTCGTTCTTATTAAAAAGATCACGCATCCGAACGGGAGTAGGCGTTCTTCATCTGGTTGCTCAGCTCAAACAGCACCTTGTCCAGCGTGTCGGAGGCCTTTTCCTGGATCATGGCGGCCAGGGCGAGGTTGGCTTCCTCCCGCAGGGCAGCATGCTCTGCAGGCGCTGCCGCGGCCAGCTTCGCGTCGTACTGGTTCACCAGTGCATGGGCCGCGCTGAGCACAGCTTCCTCATAGCGCTCAATGTGGAACAGCGACTTTGCATAGGAAGCATCGGCCATGGCGGCGATCATGCGGCTGACCCAGTAGAAGTTGTCGGTGGACACTTCGCCGGTGGTGTTGGCCAGATAAGCCGGGGTGGTGTCCACGTTGGCGTAGAAGGGCACCATGGTGTTGAAGGCGTTGGAGGCATAGGCGATCCATTCCAGAGCGCAGTTCTCGGCGTCCACGTCCGGGCGCAGCTGGATCAGGGCCATAAAGTCGTTGCGGTTGATGCCGATGGAACGGTATGCGCCCTTGCTGGCCTTGTCGCCGTAGCTGCGGTAGGGGTCATACGGGGTGCCCTGATAGTGGCTGGACAGCACATACTTCACGTCCTCCGGAGTCACCTTCTTTTCCGGCACCATGCACCAGGGCAGATCGTCGGACATGGGGGTATAATCGGCATCCGGACCGTCCCACACCCAGGTGGTGGGGTTCAGGGTACGCAGCATGTACCAGGCGCGGGGCGTGTTATACACATGGTCAGAGTCGTCGTGGCTGCCAAAGGCATCGCGGGGGTTCAGTGCCCCATCCTGCGACAGGTCCAGATGGTTCTTTGCGATGAACTCGGCAAGGTCGGCCGAGCACATGTATTCCTTCTGCTCGCCCAGGGCGTCGGTCAGGTCAAAGCTGTCCAGACCCAGCTGGTTGGGCATGACCACATACACGTCATCCGGCACACGGCGGGCGATCCAGTGGTGGCCGCCGATGGTCTCCAGCCACCACACCTCATTCACGTCGGCAAAAGCGATGCCGTTCATCTCGTAGGTGCCGTAGGTCTGCAGCAGCTGGCCCAGACGCTGCACGCCCTCGCGGGCGGTGTGGATGTAGGGCAGCACCAGATACACAATATCCTCTTCGCCGATGCCGCCGGGCACTTCCGGCTGGCCGCCCTTGGCGGGGCGGTACTCCACCAGCGGGTCCGCGCCCAGCACGCGGGGGTTGGAGGTGATCGTCTCAGTGGCGGTCATGCCCACGTTGGCGGCGTTCACGCCGGAAGCCGCCCAGATGCCCTTGCCCTCCACGGCGTTGGGCATGGCGGTAAAGCGCACGGCACCCTCCGGCAAGGGCACTTCCACATGGGACAGCACACTGCGGTAGACCTTGGGCAGGTCCTCCGGGTGCACCACGGTGAACTTTTTGGCGGTGAAATGGCCGGAACCGGAATCGTCGTTGCGGGCGATCATGGTAGAGCCGTCGTAAGACGCCTTTTTGCCGACCAGAATGGTAGTACAAGCCATAACTGAAAAACCTCCGTTTCAGGTTCAGGATTCTTAACATGCAGCCGTTTTGCGCTGCTAACCCTTATTGTAATCCTTTGTTTGTGGAATTGCAAGCCGCACCCGGCTATGCCAGCTTCTGCAGCTCCAGCACCGGCCAGCCCAGTGCGTCGATGGCGGCACGGTCGTGGGTGGCCAGCAGCACCGGACGGCCCTCCACCCGCTCCCGCAGCAGGGCGATGCTGGCCTGTACGGCAGCCGGGTCCATACCGGTAAAGGGCTCGTCCAGCAGCAGGGTGTCCCCCGGTGCCCAGAGGGCCCGCAGCAGGGCCGTGCGGCGCTTCTGCCCGCCGCTCAGCTTCCGGGCCGGGAGGGCCAGCGCGGCCTCGTCCAGCCCCAGCCGGGCAAAGTCCTGTCGGATGGCCGCTTCCTGCCGGTCATCCGGCAGCACCAGCAGCACATTCTGCACCGCCGTCAGCTGGGGGCAGAGCCGGTCCTCCTGGAACACCGCACTCACCCGCCCGGCGCCCTGCACCCGGCCCGCAGTGGGCGTTTCCAGCCCCATGAGGATGCGCAGAAGGGTGGTCTTGCCCCAGCCGCTGGGGGCCCACAGCACCGCCGGGCCGTCCACCGTAAAGGTCAGGTCCCGGAACAGCACCGTGCTGCCGAAGCACTTTTCCAGATGGTCGATGGTCAGCATACGGCATCCTCCTCTCCGCCAATCAACGCCCGGCTCACAGCATCCAGCGCCCGGAGGAACAGCTTTTCAAAGGCTGCACTGAGCAGGATGATGACAAAGGTCCAGGCGAACAGCTCCCCGGTGGAAAGGGTGATCTTGGCCCGGTAGAGGGCATCGCCGATGCTGCCGTTGGGCAGGCCGATGACCTCCGCCGCCACGCCGCTTTTCCAGCAGATACCCAGCGCCACGCTGCACCCCTGCCGGAAAGCCGGGAGCACCGCCGGGAGCCACACGGCCCGCAAGCGGCGGCCCAGCGGCAGACGGAACACCTTTGCCATTTCCAGCAGCTGCGGGTCTGCCGCCCGGATGCCGGTGCGCACGGCCCCGTACAGCACCGGAAGCACCATCAGAAAACTGATGAGCACCGACAGCGAGGACCCCCGCACCCACACCAGCGCCAGAATGATGAAGCTGGCCACCGGCGTGGCCTTGACCAGCTGCAGCACCGGGGCGATCAAAATCTCGGCAGCGGGACAGATTTCAGCCGCTACGGCCAGCGACGCGCTGCACACCACGCCCAGCCCGAAGCCCAGCAGGATGCGCCCGGCGCTGAACTCCACCCGGTGCCAGAAATCCGCCTGCGGCAGCAGCCGCAGCAGGCAGCGCAGGGCCTGCACCGGCGACACCAGAAAGACCTCCTGTCCGATGGCCATGGCCGCAGCCTGCCACACCGCCAGCCAGAACAGCACCGCCCCGGCGCGCCGGAGCAGCAGTTTGCGCTCGTGCATGGAGATCCCCTCGTTTCTTGTAGTTTTCTGCATTTCAGTATACCACACTCCGCCCCAAAGGCCAATGACCTGTGCATCACCGGCTCCGGGCGGCCTTGTTTTCAAAAGATACTTTTGTTCAACTTGGATATGCTTGACATGAATTTATCTTCAGAGTACACTGAAGATATCCGCTCCCTGCCCGGCAGGAGTGCACACAAGAGAGGGGAACTTTTTATGCAAAAGCTATCTGGCCGAAAGCTGCTGCTCATCGGCTTCACGCTGTTTTCCATGTTTTTCGGGGCTGGCAACCTGATCTTTCCGCCGGACCTGGGAGCCAAGGCAGGCATCCATTTCTGGCCTGCCTTTCTGGGCCTGGCCATCAGTGCCGTGGGGCTGCCCATTGCCGGGGTGGTGGCTGTGGCCCGGGCCCAGGGTCTGGAAAAGCTGGCAGGCCGGGTGCACCCGGTGTTTGCCCAGGTCTTTATGATCCTGATCTACCTGTCCATTGGCCCCTGCCTGGCCATCCCACGCACCGCCAGCACCTCCTTTGCCATGCTGGCCCCCCTGGTGGGCACCGGGGCCGGGCTGCAGCTGGGATACTCGGTGGTGTTCTTTGCGGCGGCCTTTCTGGTTGCCCTGCGGCCGGAAAGGCTCACCCGTTGGCTGGGCAGGCTGCTGTGCCCCTGCCTGCTGGTGCTGATCCTGGTCTTGTTTGGCGGCTGCCTGCTGCACCCCCTGGCAGGGCAGTACGGCACCCCCACCCCGGAGTATACCTCTGGTGCCGTATTACAAGGCGTATTGTACGGCTACCAGACCATGGACACCCTGGCGGCTTTGAACTTTGGAGCCATCATTGCCCTGAACATCCAGGCCCAGGGCATCACCCGGCAGGAGGAGGTGCAGCGCAACACCATCCTGGCCGGATTTGTGGCCGGAGGGCTGCTGCTGGCGGTGTACGCCATGCTGGGCCACGCCGGAGCCCTTACCGGGGCCGCCGTCCCCGGCCTTGCCACCGGAGCCGACGTGCTGACGGTGCTGGCAGACCGGCTTTTTGGCAAAGCTGGCCTTGTGCTCCTTGCCGCTATTTTTGTGCTGGCCTGCTTTAACACCTGTGTGGGCCTCATTGCCTGTGTGGGGGAGTACTTCCACACCCTGGTGCCCTCTGTGCCCTACCCGGCCTTTGCCGGATTTTTTGCCGCTGCCAGTATGCGGCTCTCGAACCTGGGCCTGGCAGACATCCTGCGGCTGTCCGTCCCGGTGCTCAACGCCCTTTACCCGGTGGCCATTTTGCTGATCTGCCTTTCCTTTGTGCCGGAGCTGGAGCAGCGGCACCCGCTGGTGTACCCTCTGTGCATTGGCTGCACCGCCCTGCAAAGCGTTGCGTCCGCCCTGCCCCTGGGGCCCCTTTCGGCCCTGGCTAAGGCCCTGCCCTTTGGGGCTGTGGGCTTTGGCTGGGTGCTGCCGGCAGCGGTGGGCATTCTGGCAGGGATGCTGCTGCGCCCCACCACCCCTCATGAACCGTAAAGGAGATTTTTTATGATCCAGCCCATTGTACACGACCCCCTGTTTTTAGCCCAGAAGTCCGCCCGGGCCACCCCGGCAGACGCTGACACGGCCCGCGACCTGCTGGAGACCCTGACCGCCCACGCCGACGGCTGCGTGGGCATGGCCGCCAACATGATCGGCGTAGCCAAGCGCATCATCGCCGTGGAAGCCGAGGACGGGTATCTGGTGCTGTTCAACCCGGTCATCCTCAAAAAGTCCGGCCCCTACAACACCGAGGAGGGCTGTCTTTCGCTGGAGGGCGTGCGCCCCACCAGGCGCTGGAAAAGCATCAAGGTGCAGTACGAAACTGCCGACGGCAAGCCGCGCATCCGCACCTTTACCGGCTGGACGGCCCAGATCATCCAGCATGAGATCGACCATTGCGACGGCATCCTGATCTGATGCCCCCTTGCAATTTGCGCGCAAAGGGTGTAAAATACAGTCACGAACCAAATACAGGGGAGCTTGTGAGCAGGCTGAGAGGAAGGAATCGACCTTCGACCCTTTAACCTGATGCGGATAATGCCGCCGTAGGAAGTCACTGATGGACGATTTTTTACAGGAGGCACCCCGCCGGGTGTCTCCTGTTTTTGTTTTGTCAGCATTTTTTGAGGAGGAATCATTCCCGCCCTGCAAAGGGCGGCTCTGCGCACAGGCGCAGCGGGCTGAGGGGGAGCGCCCTGAGCTTTGCAACTGACAGCGATGGGAAGCCGTGTTCCGGCGTGAGAGGAGACCAGCAAGTCTCGACCGCAACCCGAAGGATCGCTTTGCCTTTTTTGCGGGCAGGGCGTGGTTTGCCGGGGCCGCTGTCTGCAGCCGCCCCACTGGAAAGGAGTTTTCCCTCATGAAAAAGGTTTCTGCAAAAAAACTGGCGCTGGCCGGTATGTTCTGTGCCCTGTGTGTGGTGGGCAGCGTGTTCAGCTTCCCGATGTTCGGCAGCAAGTGCGCCCCGGTGCAGCACATGGTCAACGTGCTGTGTGCCGTGCTGCTGGGGCCCTGGTGGGGGGTGGGCGTAGCCTTTGTGGCCTCTCTGCTGCGGAACCTGCTGGGCCTGGGCAGTCTGATGGCTTTCCCCGGCAGTATGTTCGGTGCTCTGCTGTGCGGTCTGGTGTACCACAAGACCAAGAACCTGCTGGCCACGGTGGCCGGTGAGGTGTTCGGCACCAGCGTGCTGGGCGGCCTGTGCGCCTACCCGGTGGCCATCTTCCTGATGGGCAAGAGCGCCGGTGACATCGCCTTCTATGCCTACATCGTCCCCTTCCTCATCTCCACCGGCGTGGGCGCTGTGATCGCCGGGATCCTGGTGTTCAGCCTGCAGCGCTCCGGTGTTCTGCGCAGCATGCAGAGCAGCCTGTCCTGACGGAGGAGCCATCATGTTTGCTGAATGTTTTGAGAATGTCCGCAGCACCTGCCCGCTGATCCACAACATCACCAACTATGTCACGGTGAACGACTGCGCCAACATGGTGCTGGCCTGCGGGGCCTCCCCCATCATGGCCGACGATGCCGCCGAGGTGGAGGACATCACCACCATCTGCGGCGGCCTGAACATCAACATCGGCACCCTGAACAGCCGCACCATCACCAGCATGCTGCTGGCCGGGAAAAAGGCCAACCTGCTGGGCCACCCCGTGGTGCTGGACCCCGTGGGCGCCGGTGCTTCCCAGCTGCGCACCGACACCGCCAACCGCCTGCTGCGGGAGGTGAAATTCACGGTCATCCGGGGCAACATCTCCGAGGTCAAGACCCTGGCCTCCGGTGCCGGTACCACCAAGGGCGTGGATGCCGACGTGGCCGACAAGGTCACCGAGGAAAATCTGGACAGCGCCGTGGCTTTTGCCAAGGCCTTTGCGGCCCGCACCGGTGCCGTGGTGGCCATCACCGGTGCCATTGACATCGTGGCCGACGCCCACAAGGCTTACTGCATCCGCAACGGCCACCCCATGATGAGCAGCATCACCGGCACCGGCTGCCAGCTCTCGGCTCTGACGGCAGCCTTCGTCACCGCCAACCCCGACCAGCCGCTGGAGGCTGCTGCCGCCGCTGTGTGCGCCATGGGTCTGGCCGGTGAGATCGCCCACAGCCGCCTGAGCCCGCTGGACGGCAACTCCACCTACCGCAATTACATCATTGATGCCGTCTACAATATGACCCCCGCGCAGCTGGAAGAAGGAGCAACCTATGAAGTGCGATAAGCATACCATGTTATTATACGCCGTGACCGACCGCGCCTGGGTGGGCGAGCAGACCCTGTACCAGCAGGTGGAAAGCGCCCTGAAGGGCGGTGCCACCTGCGTGCAGCTGCGAGAAAAGCATCTGGATGACGCCGATTTTCTGCAGGAGGCCATTGAGATTCACGCCCTGTGCCAGCAGTACGGCGTGCCGCTGTTCATCAACGACAACGTGGACGTGGCCGTGAAGTGCCACGCCGAGGGCATCCATGTGGGCCAGAGCGACATGGCCGCCGCCAAGGTGCGCGAGCGCGTGGGCGAGGATATGATGATCGGTGTTTCGGCCCACACGGTACAGGAGGCGCTGGACGCTGTGGCCCACGGGGCCGACTGTCTGGGCGTGGGGGCTGCTTTTGCTACCCACACCAAGGAGGACGTCAACGTCCTGCCCCGGCAGACCCTCATCGACATCTGCAATGCTGTAGATGTGCCGGTGGTGGCCATCGGCGGCATCCACAAGGATAATATCCTGCAGCTCAGGGGCACCGGCGTGGACGGCGTGGCCCTTGTAAGCGCCATCTTCAGCGCAAAGGACATCGAAGCCGAGTGCAGGGAACTGAAAGCCCTCTCGGAGCAGATCATAAAATAACGATTTCATCCTGCGGCAAACCGGGGGCACCACCTTGGGCCGCATTACAAAATTCATGAGCTTTGCCAAGGAGTTTCCATGAAAAGCGTTTTTTACGCAGGTGCCGGCATCCAGAGCGTACTGTTTTTTCTGAATGACGGCTACCTGTCTGCCACCCTTGCCTGCGGGTCGGGAGTTTCTCCGAGGACCGTCCGCTGGGGTGGGACCCTGCTGCCGCAGGCAGTAGGGCGGGCGATGGAATGGCCCGATTCGTGTCCGAGGAGAAAGCTCCCGGCACACAGGCTGCCCCACATCACTGTATGACCAGCGCACTGCTGTTCAGAGATAAACTGTCATTTGGAGGAACACAACCTATGCAGACTTACACCACCCAGATGGATGCCGCCCGCAAGGGCATCATCACCCCGCAGATGGAGATCGTGGCCAAAAAGGAGTACCGCACCCCGGAGGAAATCCGGCAGCTGGTGGCCGAAGGCAAGGTGGCCATCCCGGCCAATAAGCATCACGAATGCCTGGACCCGGAGGGCATCGGCAGCATGCTGCGCACCAAGATCAATGTGAACCTTGGCGTCTCCCGGGACTGCAAGGACTACAACATTGAAATGCAGAAGGTCATGAGTGCCGTGAACATGGGGGCCGAGGCCATCATGGACCTGTCCAGCCACGGCAACACACAGCCCTTCCGCCAGAAGCTGACCCACGAGTGCCCCGTGATGATCGGCACCGTACCGGTGTACGACTCGGTCATCCACTATCAGCGGGACCTGGCTGAACTGACCGCACAGGACTTCATCGACGTGGTGCGCCTGCATGCCGAGGACGGTGTGGACTTTGTCACCCTGCACTGCGGCATCACCCGCAAGACCATCGAGCAGATCCGCAAGCACAAGCGCAAAATGAACATCGTGAGCCGGGGCGGCTCCCTGGTGTTTGCCTGGATGAGCATGACCGGCAACGAAAACCCCTTCTACGAGCACTTTGACGAGATCTGCGAGATCTGCGCTGAGCACGATGTGACCATCTCGCTGGGCGACGCCTGCCGCCCCGGCTGTCTGGCCGACGCCACCGACGTGTGTCAGATCGAAGAGCTGGTGCGTCTGGGCGAGCTGACCAAGCGTGCCTGGGCTCACAACGTACAGGTCATGGTGGAAGGCCCCGGCCATGTGCCGCTGAATCAGGTAGCCGCCAACATGGAAGTGCAGAAGAGCATCTGCATGGGTGCCCCCTTCTATGTGCTGGGACCCCGGGTCACCGATATTGCCCCCGGCTATGACCACATCACCGCTGCCATCGGCGGAGCGGTGGCTGCCATGAGCGGTGCTGCCTTCCTGTGCTATGTCACCCCTGCCGAGCATCTGGCACTGCCCAACGTGGAGGACGTAAAGCAGGGCATCGTGGCCTCCAAGATCGCCGCCCACGCCGCCGACATCGCCAAGGGCATCCCCCATGCCCGCGACATCGACGACAAGATGGGCGACGCCCGCCGGGTGCTGGACTGGGACGCACAGTTTGCCTGTGCGCTGGACCCCGAGACCGCCAAAGCCATCCGCGACGCCCGCCTGCCGGAAGATGACCACAGCGACACCTGCAGCATGTGCGGCAAGTTCTGCGCCGTGCGCAGCATGAACAAAGCGCTGGCCGGTGAATACATCGACATCCTGTGATTTTCTGACAATTCTTATTGCTTCCTCCGCCGCCCGGTGCAACAGCCGGGCGGTTTTTGTTTTGTGCCGGGCCTGCTCTTCTGTTCCATTGATTCTTTCGATCAATATTTTGGATTTTACAATTCTTTTGTACTGTACTATAATGAAGTCATCAACCGACAAGGAGGCCTTGCTCTTGCTGACCCATCTTATTGAATTTGTTTACCGCCTGCTGTGGGGCGATCTGTTCACGCTGCCAGTGGGCGGCGGCATCGGCATCTCGCTGATGGTCGTGCTGCTGTTCACCGCCGGTATCTGGTTCACCTTGCGCACCCGCCTGCTGCCGGTGCGGCTGTTCCGGGATATGATCGCCGCCGTGTGCGAAAAGAACCAGAACAAGGAGGGGCTTTCCTCCTTCCAGACCCTGGTGGTGTCCACCGCCACCCGGGTGGGCATGGGCAACCTGGTGGGCGTAGTGGCGGCGGTTTCGGCCGGCGGTGCAGGCGCGGTGTTCTGGATGTGGGTCACTGCCCTGCTGGGCGCTTCCACCTCTTTTATCGAGTCCACGCTGGCCCAGAAATACCGCCAGCCCGACCCGCTTTACGGCGGCTGGCGCGGCGGCCCGGCCTACTACCTGCACGCACTGGCTGAGCGTCGGCGCGGCAAAAAACTCCGGCACTCGGTCACGGCGGCGCTGTTTGCGGTGTCGGGCCTGATCTGCTGGTGCGGCATCAGTCAGGTGATCTCCAACTCGGTGAGTTCGGCGTTCCAGAACGCGTTCCACATTCCCCCGCTGACCACTACGCTGGTGCTCACAGCGCTGGCCGCTCTCATCGTGCTGCGCAAGAACGCCACCGTGAAAAGCCTGGATGTGATGGTGCCCATCATGGCGGTGTGCTACTTTGTGCTCACCGTGGGCATTCTGGTGGTCAACTTCCGCCAGCTGCCCGCCGTGCTGGGCCGCATTTTTGCCGAGGCCTTTGGTCTGCGGCAGATAGCGGCCGGCGGCTTTGGTGCCGTGCTGATGAACGGCGTCAAGCGCGGGCTTTTCTCCAATGAAGCCGGCAGCGGCTCAGCCCCCTGCGCTGCCGCAGCCGCCGCGTGTGACGATCCGGTCAAGATGGGCTTCGTGCAGGCGCTGGGCGTACTGATTGACACGGTGGTCATCTGCAGCTGCACCGCCTTTCTGATGCTGCTGGTGCCGCAGGACCTCACCGCCGGGCTTTCCGGCATGGACCTGCTACAGACCGCCATGCAGTACCATCTGGGCGGATTTGGCACCGTGTTCATTGCCGCTACACTGGCATTGTTCAGCTTTTCCACCTTTCTGGGAGTGCTGTACTACGCCCGCGGCAACGCGGCCTATCTGTGCGGCGACAACTGGTGGAGCCAGACCGCGTACAAGCTGATTGCTCTGGTCATGCTGCTCATCGGCGGCCTGCAGGCCTACACCGTGGTGTGGGACCTGGGCGATGTGGGCATCGGCCTGATGACCATCTTCAACATGATCGCCCTCTACCCGCTCTCCGGTGAAGCGATGGACGCCCTCAACGACTACGAAAAACGAAAAAAGCTGCAATAATGCAAATACCCCGCCGCACCCTTCCAGAATGGAAGCGGATGTGGCGGGGTATTTCGTTCCGTTCAGTCCAGTGCCTGAATGGCGGCCATCGTAATGCGGTACTGCTTTTCTACCTCGGCAAACTGCTCTGCCGTGCCATCCATCTGGCCGGCGCGCAGCGTCTCGGTGAGCGTCACCGCCGGGGCATACAGATTGGAAAAGCCCAGATTCTGGCACACGCCCTTCAGGGTGTGTGCTGCGCGGAAGGCTTCCTTCACGTTCTGTTCCTTCAGGGCAGCTTCCAGATTGTGGAAGCTGTCGTCCTTGGGAAACAGCAGCACAAACTTGCGGATCATTGCTTCGTTGTACAGGCGACGGAATACTTCGTTGTAATCTGCGCCCATCTGTGCATAACATTCTTGGATCGTCATGACATGCTCATACCTTTCTGTCCGGCGGATTGCCTTTTTCTGTTCTCCATAAAAATAATATCATGATGCTGCCGGATTTTCAATGCGTTGTGCATGTTTCAGAAGGAAGCTCGCACTTTTCACAAACTTTTCCAGACTTTTTCGGCATTATGCACTTGAAAAATCGTTCAAAACGTGTATAATAGCATTCTGTGCCCGGTGCGCCCGGCTGGGGCCCGGTACCGATTTTGATTTCCAGAAAGGAATATACAACTATGAAACAGTTCACCAAGATCGCTGTTGTCTGCGCCCTGGCTGTCAGCCTGGCCGCCTGCGGCAGCTCCGCTTCTTCTACCGCCGCTTCTTCTGCTGCCTCTTCCGAGGCTGCTTCCAGCGTTGCTGCTTCTTCTGAGGCTGCCAGCGAGGCCGCTTCTTCTGAGGCTGCTTCCGTTGCTGAGGGCGAGGGCTACACCGGCACCCAGACCGCTTCTGCCAAGGGCATGAACGGCGACGTGACTGTGACCATCACCTTCGAGAACGGCGTTGCTACCGCCTGCGACGTGGACGCATCCACCGAGACCGAGAGCCTGGGCCAGGCTGCTGCTCCCACCGTGGCTGATGCCATCGTGGCTGGCAACACCCCCAACGTGGACGCTGTGAGCGGCTCCACCGTGACCTCCAACGCCATCATGGAGGCTGCCAAGGCCTGCTATGACGCAGCCGGCATCGCTTACTGATTTTTCAGAGATCTGTAAGAAAAAAGCATGTGCTTTCAAGCCCCGTCGGGTGCCCTTTTTCCGGGCCCCGACGGGGCTTTTTTGTCCGGATCCCGGCTTGGAAAAACGCCTGCAGAAATTTGCAGAAAAGTGTTGACAAATCCATCCTTCCATGCTAAAATAAACAAGTCGTCCGGCAGGACACACAAAAGAATATGGGCGTGTTCCCGAGTGGCCAATGGGGACAGACTGTAAATCTGCTGCTTTCAGCTTCGGTGGTTCGAATCCACCCGCGCCCACCAAACAAGAAAAATCCGAACCTATTTCCGATTGGAGAAGGGTTCGGATTTTTCGTTTTCTTCGGGTACAACAACGAAGGTTCCTGTGGACGGCGCAAAACTCCGATACCTTGTCATAGACCGTAAGCCAATAACAAGATTTGGAGGGTATGATTATGAAGTACGATGAAAGAGCCTGTTTGTTCAATATGGATACCGGGTGTGTGGAGTTGACTCTCCAAGATGGGAGAAAAATTTCCATTGACTGCACCGGGGTTGAGGATGCACTGGACGTGACCATGGCGCAGAGGTCGGAGTTAGACTATCTCGTCTATAATGACCCGCTTGGCTATGCGGATTTGATTCTGAACGGTGACCCGGAGGAATATTTGAAAAATGCAGCCGGGAGCCATGGGCTAGAAGATTGAGGGCAAAAAAATAAGAGGTGTGCCCAACTGGACACACCTCGGTGAGATACATCTATATAAGGCAGGGCGTTCCCTTTACTGGGAGCGTCCTGCTGTTTTTATGCTGCAACAGGCAAGGCTTGTAGAGCTTCCTGCTCTTTCAGCCATTCCTCATATTCACGCTGGCCTTCCTCGCTGTTGAAAAACTCAACCATGGAGGGATAAAAGCAACGTGCAAGGGTCTTGATTGCTTCATCCGGGTAGCCGGATTTGTTTGACTTCTTCTTTTTGTTCAAATGGTATCCTCCGAAAATCAAAGTTCCATATCCTGCCCACGCTTGCGGTTTTTCTGCTGCACATTCATGGTGCGCTCCTGCTTGGGGGCAAGAATCTTTTCCAGAAAGCCGCGCACCAGTTCGGGCGCACGGTGGAGAGCGTCCAGATAGGGCTTCACTTCATACCAGAGCTCATGATACTTTTGACCCCAATGAGCAGCTTCCTTCTTGGCGGTGGAAAGTTCTTCTTTCAGGCGGCGGTTCTCCACGTCCATCATATAGCCGTGGTCGGCTTGCTTTTTCAGTTTGGAAAATTCTTCTTCGGTCAGCGAGTAGTTACCGAGAAAGGTGCGCTTGCCGATATAATCCAGATCGCGCACATGAATGAGGGCTTCTTTTGTGAGCGTGGCCTTTTTCTGCACAGCGGAAAGTTCCTTTTCGGTCTTGGAGAGGGTTTTGTTGGTTTGGGTGAGGTGCTGCTCTTTCTGGTCAATCTGGGCGGTCAGGCTGTCCAGCCGTTCCTGCTCCCGCTGGACTTTGAACTGGGTGACGGTCAGGTGTTCTTCGGTGCTGCCGCGCTCACCGCGCTCTACATCCGTGTACCCGGCATTGCGCATATAGTTGAAGAAATCGTCTTGCAGGACACTGTACGACTTCTTCAGGACTGGCTTGCCGCTCTTTTGCAGGACAGGCTTTCCGGCATCGTCCAGCAGGGGCTTGGAAGCCCACTTCTTGCTTCGGCTGACCTGCATGACGGTCTCCTTGACTGTGCCGACCAGTGCCTTGTCCTTGCAGCGTTTCGACCAGAGGATCTGCTTTTCCACCACAGGCACATAGACCACATGAAGATGGTAGTGGTAGACCTCGCGGCCTAATGCTTCGGTCATGGCGCGGTTGATCTCATCGGCGTGCATGACAGCCGAGAGAATATACTGCTCACCGCCCACGATTTGAACGGCAGCTTGGTAGGCATCCTCATAGAACTGCTTGGCGAACTCGTAGCCGCCGTGGTTGTCAAAGTAGGCCGAGTTGACATCAAAGACAAGCTCGCAGTAATGGGTGGCATCCGGCTTCAAGCCGCGCGTTGAAATCGTGCCAGCGGTTTCCAGTTGGGAGAACAGGTCGGTGTAGCTGGCGGTTGGCTTTTTGAAGTGGATGTTCCATGCAGTGCGCTGGGGGATGATGTCGGGGTTCCGGTAGCTGTCCTTTTCGCGCTCGTTGTGCTGCTGAGTGTTGCCAACGGCCTTGTCCGAAACGGCGAGATTTCGAACACTGGTGCGGTCAATGCCATCATTTCTTGCCAAAGGGCATCCCTCCTTTCAAGGTTCATCGAGAGGTGACGGGGAACGGAGATGCACTTCTGCGGAAGTGTAATAACCCACTATGACACTTTCATCCCTATGGGCTGCAAAGTGTAGTGGGCTCTCCGAGGGGAACGTCTCCTGCGGGAGAGCTACGATCAAGTTCGCACAATGCGAACTTGATTGCTCCGTACGCATCTGAAAAAATTGCGTACGGACTTCAAATAACCTGTACGAACTTCTTCCGTGAAAAAATGCACTTTTTACGGACAGGGGTGGACAAGCGGCTCGATGCCTACAAAACCCCGCACCCTGCGGCCACCGGGCAGGGCGATGTTATGTGTTGCACCAGAGTACCCCAAAGTGGGAACTCTGGTGTTTTTGCCTTGTGCCTGAATATACGGAAAATTTTGCAGAAAGGGCGAAAAAGCGGCAGAACTGCAACGGAAAAAGAAAAATGCCCTCACTGGTTGCAGGGCTGCAACAGCAAGGGTGGAGAGGAAACCGTATATTGAACAAAACGGCAGAGCGTATTATAATGAGGAAAAAGATCAAAAAGGAGGGCCGACCACATGGCACAGGAATATCTGCCCGCACCATCCAACGTCCGTCTTGCGGACTTGATGAAAGAGCACAACATCAGCCAACCGGAGCTTGCCAAGGAAATCGGCTGCTCCAAGAGCACCATCAGCCGCTTTATCAGCGGTGTAAAGGGAACCCTGACTCATGAGCAGGTGCTGAAAATTGCAAGGCTGTTCAACGTGTCCACGGATTTTCTGCTTGGAGAAACCAATATCCCCGACCGCAAGAATTACGACATTGCCGAACTGGGTTTGTCCGTAGAAGCCGCAAAGAACCTCTACACAGGGCGTGTCAATGCAGAGGTGGTCAACCTGCTGCTGGAAAACGCCCGCTTTGCAGAGCTTACTTACCGCATAGCGCAGTATTTTGATGATACTTTTGCGTCTGGTATCGCAGCACAGAATGCCATGCTCACGACATTGAGCACCCTGCTGCGCACAAAGGTCAAGACCCCGGAAGCAGCCAAAGCCGCAAAAGACATCGGTCTTCGGAGAAAGCCCGTGTACCAAGGCGACCTTGATGATATTGAAACGTACTTCATGGCAGCGGTCAAGGAAATCAAAAAGGGTATCGGGAGCCATTACGCCGAGCAGGAAGCCATGAGCAAGAAAGCGGCAGAGAAAATGTTCACCGAATTGACCAAAGGGCAGGATGTGCAGCACCCAACGATCACGGCAGAGCTGTTGACGGATGCAATGTTGGACAGCGTTTCGGGCATGGAAGGAGCTACGCCGGAAGTGCTGGAACAGCTGCGGAACGGTCTGCTGGGAATCTTGCAGTCTGCCGCAGAGCAGGAAAACGCCCATGAAGCAGACGAATGAACGGCTTTGTGCGCTGGCACAGAAAGGCGATGCAACTGCACTGGACGGCCTGATCGACAACAACAAGTCTTTTATTGGCAAGGTGGCAAATGACCTTTTCCACAGTATGAATCTGGCACAGTCTGGCCTGAACCTTGACACGGATGATCTGAAACAGGCAGGCAATCTGGGCTTATGGAAAGCCGTGCCAAAGTTCGATGCAGCGCGCGGCATGAAGTTCCTGACCTACGCAGCTCCGGCCATCCGCAACGCCATGATGGATATGGTTCGGGATGCCTTTACTGCTTTTGAACAGCGGATGGTAACGGAGGACAAGGATGGTATCTGTTACCAGCGTGTTTCGCTGGACGATGTTCTGCCGGGAGAGGAACAACTGCGGCGCATTGAAGCCATAGCCGACCCCTACGCCATGCAGCCGCAGATCATTATGGAGGAGCAGGAATCGCGCCGGGAACTGTACGATGGCCTGAAACGGCTGACCCAACGGGAGCAGACTTACCTGCTGTACCGCTATGGCTTTACTGATGGCGAGGAACATCCGCTGATCGGCACAGCGATATACTTTCACCTGACAAAAGGCCGCGCCAAAAAGACAGAGGAACAGGCCATGGATAACCTGTGGCTGGAACTGCCGTGGTGGTTTGTATGAACGAAAAGAAAAATCGTGATTGTGCTACAAGTTTTCTGGAAATTTATGTGCAACCATACGATTTTGAAAAAATTGTGGACAGATGAAATAAATCAGGCTTGAAGTTCGTTGTTTAAACAGAAAAGTTAATAATTATGGTATGATAAAATGCGATAACAAATAAATCGACAAAAATAGATTGAATAAAGGAGAAGAATGCTATGAAAAAAGTAATTTACCTGTTTGTGCTATGCATGGTTTTGGGGTTAGCTGGATGTGGGCAATCTCAGGAAAATAAAGAATCATCGACTGAAAGCACTTCAGTACAAGTAGAAAACAAAAATGTTAGTGATATAGTATCAAACGAGCATTTAACCAATAATGATACTGCGAATTTTCAAATGCCAGAGGAAGGCTATTATAGTAATGATTTTGATGAAATTCTGAATATCACTAAAGAAGATGATGGCACATATAGGATCGAGTATAGCGTTACCCATTTGCTTTATGTCGAAAACGCGATTGGAACTTACGATTCTGAAACAGGGATTCTTAGCTTTAGCGGCAAAGACGACAGAGGAAATGATATAAAAGCAGAAATTGAAAATAAGGGAGATCATCTGGAAGTCACAGTAACTCAGAGCAACTATGAAGATATTATCGGGACGAAGCAGGAATTTTTTCAAGCAGATGAGTAAGAACAAATAGGCGACAAAAGTTGTGGAAAAACTTGATAACTATTAACAAACCGATAGCCCTCTATTTGCAATGATCGCAAGTAGAGGGCTGTTGGTCTGTTTGGAATATTCTAATTAAAGGTCAATCTTCTAATCTGCCATGGTCGCGGCCGAGCGAGAGATAATGTTCAATCTCACCACCCAGTACAAGCTGGGCGTACTCCAAAGATTTATTCTAACGAATGAATATTCTGCGTTTTAAACAATTTAACGACGAATATATTGTGTAATATAGAGAATTTCAATTGCGACTTCGCACTCGATTGACTTGTAATGCAAAAAGCATTACAATAAATTCGAGGTGATAACCATGGAAAAAACGATGATGTTGAACGTCCGGGTCAGCCCCAGCGTTAAGCAGCAAGCCGAGGATGTGCTGAAGCAGCTCGGCATCCCAATGGCAACAGCCATTGATATGTACCTGCGCCAGATCACCCTGACTGGCGGCATCCCCTTCTCGCTATCCCTGCCGAAGGCTCCTGCGGCTTTGAACGCTGACACCATGACCGATGACCAACTCCATGCAGCCTTGCAGGTGGGCATTAAGGAAATTCAGAACGGTGATACCGTGGATGCCGCAAGCGCATTCGCACAGTTCAGGGAACAGCACAGATGAAGCAGTATGACGTGAAAATTTCCCATACAGCCCTCAGCGACATGGAACAGATTTACAGCTACATTGCTGACCGTCTGCTTGAACCTGATACGGCTATGGGGCAGTACAACCGCATTGCAGAAGCCATCCAATCGCTGAACATCCTGCCGGAACGCTGTGCGCTGGTGGAAAGCGAGCCGGAGCGCACCCAAGGGCTGCGGCAGATGCTGGTGGACAACTACTCGGTGTTCTACATCGTGGGCGAGAATACCGTGTCTGTGGCTCGTGTGCTGTACAGTGCATCCGACCTTGTGCGCCGTCTGCGGAGAATGAAGTGAAAGGGGTGTTTGCATGACCGCCGTGATTTACGCCCGCTATTCCAGCGATAACCAGCGTGAGGAATCCATCGAAGGCCAGATTCGTGAATGTACGGCCTACGCCGAAAAGAACGGCATCACTGTGGTCAAACACTACATTGACCGTGCCCTTTCCGCCAAAACCGACAACCGCCCGGATTTCCAGCAGATGATTAAGGACAGCGAGAAACGGTTGTTTGACATTGTGCTGGTCTGGAAACTTGACCGTTTTGCCCGAAACCGTTATGATTCGGCCCACTATGAGTACCAGTTGGAACGAAATCATGTCAAGCTGGTATCTGCCACGGAGCCCATCTCTGACAGCCCTGCGGGTATCATGGTCAAGAGTATGCTCACCGGCATGGCTGAATACTACTCGGCAGAACTTTCTGAAAAAGTTGTGCGCGGCATGACCGAGAATGTTCTGAAGGGGAAG